>Ga0111538_10001179_pt1 | contig 36813 bp, 33 predicted proteins | sample SoiMethybrSBSTD1_FD_79669 | JGI IMG/M metagenome (GOLD analysis project Ga0111538, IMG submission 79669) | Bulk soil microbial communities from a Populus tree surrounding site in Tennessee, USA - Soil MetaG P. TD hybrid SBSTD1 (version 2)... | ecosystem: Environmental > Terrestrial > Soil >...
ACAACGTCACGGGGAACGTCGGAGCGGGGGTGTTCGTGCGGGTCGGGGGTCGGTCGGCGGGGCCGGTCCGGTCGGCGGGATCTGTGTTGCGTTGTGGTGGCCCAGCCACCACGACGTCACGCGGAACGCCCGGCGGCCCGGAACCCCGCAGCCGGACGCCCGCGGCCCGCAACGCCTGCAGCCTGCGGCGTCCCCGGCCGATCCGGGCGCCCCCGGTGGGGCGCCGCAGGACCGGACCGAGGACCGGACCGAGGACCGGACCGAGGACCGGACCGGGGACCGCCCAGAGGAGCGCCCGATCACCCACCGGTGCGCGGCGGCCCCGACTCGTGAACACTGGCCGCATGCCCCGAGCGTTCGCCGACCGTCGCGATGCCGGCCGCCGCCTGGCGCGCCGGGTCTGCGAGGTGGCCGAGGTGAGCGCCGCCGACGACGTCGTCGTGCTGGGCCTGCCCCGGGGCGGCGTGCCCGTGGCGGCCGAGGTGGCCGAGGCCCTCGGGGCCCCGCTCGACATGCTCCTGGTCGGCAAGGTGGGGGTGCCCGGCCACGAGGAGCTGGCGCTGGCCGCGGCGGCCGACGACGGCACCGTCGTCGTCAACACGCAGGTCCAGGCGGCGGCGGGCCTCGCCGACGCCGACGTGGACGAGCTGGCCCGCCGCACGGTGAACGCGCTGGCCGCCAGGGGCGCCGAGCTGCGCCCGCCCGGCTCGTCGCCGGCGATCGACCTGACGGGTCGGCTCGTCGTGGTCGTCGACGACGGCATGGCGACGGGCGCCACCATGCGGGTGGCCCTCGCGGTCGTGCGGGGCCGGGGAGCCCGCCTGGTCGTGGCCGCAGTCCCGGTGGCGCCGATGGAGGCGACCGGCGCGGTCGCGGCCGAGGCCGATCGCACCGTGTGCGTGCTGACGCCGCGGGACTTCCACGCCGTCGGCCCGTGGTACGACGACTTCACCCAGGTCGACGACCGCGAGGTGCGCGAGCTGCTCGGATCAAGCGGTTTGTAAGCGCCTGGTGAGCGCCGCCCGGCACGATGCGGGCATGGCAAGGGCGACAGGAGCAGGCGAGAGGTCGGCACCCGGCCTGCTGGCGCGCGTGACCGCCGCCCTCCGGCGGCCGCAGCGGCAGGTGCCGGCGCGCGGTCCGGTCGACGATCGCCCGGTGCGGCCCCGGAGCGTCACCGTGGTCCAGAGCGACATCGTGGGGTCGACCGACCTGCTCCGGGAGGCCGGCGAGCGCTACCCCGGGCTGCTGGTGCGCCACCGGGCGCTCATCGCCGAGGCGGTGCGCCGGCTGGGCGGCCGCTTCCTGTCCCACGCCGGTGACGGCACGCTCGCGGTGTTCGACGACGCGAACCACGCCATCGCCGCCTCGGTCGAGGCGCAGCGGGCGCTGGCCGCCGAGCGGTGGCCCGAGGGTCTCGCCCCCCGGGTGCGCATGGGGGTCCACGCCGGCGACGTGTACGAGATCGACGGCGAGCCGGTGGGCCTCGCCATCCACCAGGGGGCGCGGATCATGGCGCTGGCCGAGGCGGGTCAGGTGATGGTCTCGGCCACCGCGGCGGCCGAGGCGTCGTGGTCCGAGACCTACGCCGTGGCGGATGCCGGCTGGCACGCCGTCCGGGATCACACGGGCCCGATCCGCCTGCACCAGGTGGTGGCCGACGGCCTCACCGTCGTGCGGTCCGCGCGCGCCACCACCATCGACCTCACGGACAGGACTCGGCACGCCGCCGCCGTGTGACATCCGTGTCAGCGACGCCGCGCCGGCCACTACTGTGCGGGCGTGGCACGCATCGACTTCCCCGACCGCGGCTTCGGCGAGCACGTCGACTGGGCCCTCCTGCGGCCCGGGATGGCGGCGGGCATGGGCGCCCTGTCCGAAGCCGTGTACACGCACTCGCGGCTGTCGGTGCGTGAGCGCGAGGCCGCACGGTGGACGATCGCCCTGATCAACGACTGCGTGGTCTGCCAGGACACCCGCCCCCGCGACCCCGCCGAGGCGGGCATGGACGACGGCTTCTACGGCGAGGTCGGTGACTGGCGCTCGTCCGATGCCCTGTCCGACAGGGAGCGCCTCGCCGCCGAGTTCGCGCAGCGCTTCGCCCTCGACCACCAGGCGATGGACGACGAGCTCTGGGCCCGGCTGCGGGCGGCCTACGCCGACGACGAGATCGCGGACCTGATCATGAGCTGCGGCATGTTCCTGGGCCTGGGACGGGCGATGGCGGTGGTCGGCGTGCGCGCCCCCGAGGACCGCATCCTCATCTGACGGGCGACCGTCCGGCTCCCCGGCCCGTCGGTCGCCCGAGCGACCGGATCCGCCGGGACCACGCGGTGGGGCGGTGGCGCGGTGGCGCGCCCAGCATGGAAGCGGTTCCATTGACAGGGTGACCGCCGTCACTTATGGTCCCGACACGTGAGTGGAAGCGGTTCCACGGTCGGGGGCCGCGCGGGAGACGACGCGGGAGAGGGGGGAGAGATGGCCACCATCGCCGACGTCGCGGCCCACGCAGGCGTGGGAGCCGGCACCGTCTCCCGCGTCCTCAACGACAGCCCCCGGGTCAGCGAGAGCACCCGCGCCCGGGTGCTCGCCGCCATCGCCGCCCTCGACTACCGGCCCAACCCGCTGGCCCAGGGACTCAGCCGGGGCCGGTGCCAGACTCTCGGCGTCGTCGTGCCGTTCTTCACCCACGCCTCCGCGGTCGAACGCCTCCGGGGCGTCGTCGCCGCCCTCGACGGCAGCCGCTACGACCTCGTGCTGTTCAACGTCGAGTCGCCGGTGCACCGCGACGAGCACTTCGCCACCCTGACCCGCCGCGACAGGGCCGACGGGCTGTTGATCATGTCGCTCCCCCCGCCGCCCACCAGCCTCGAGCGGCTGGCGGCGTCCGGCGTCCCCACCGTGCTGCTCGACACCCGGGGCGCGGGCGTCCCGTCGGTCGTCACCGACGACACCGAGGGCGGCCGCCTCGCCACCCGCCACCTGCTCGACCTCGGCCACACGCGCATCGCCTTCCTGGGCGACGACCCCGACAACCCCCTCGGGTTCAGCTCGAGCACCGCTCGCGAGCAGGGGTTCCGCAAGACGATGGCCGACGCCGGGCTCACCGTCACGCCCCGCGACGTCCTCCACGGCCCGCACGTGCGTGCCGTCGCCCGCGAGCTGTCCGAGCGCCTGCTCGCCGGCCCCCTCCGCCCCTCGGCCGTGTTCGCGGCATCCGACACCCAGGCCCTCGGCGTGCTCGAGGCCGCCCGCCAGCTCGGGCTCGACGTCCCGGGCGACCTCTCGGTGGTCGGCTTCGACGACGTCGAGGTGTCCAGCTACGCCGGCCTCACGACCGTGCGCCAGCCGCTGTTCGCCAGCGGCCGGCTCGCGGCCGAGCTGCTGCTCGAGTCGCTGGCGGCCGAGGAACCTCTCGGCGAGTCCATCCACGGCCTCGACCTCGAGCTCGTCGTACGGTCGACCACCGCAACGCCCCCATCGCACTCACCGCCCGGGTGACCCGTGACCGCACACCCGGGTCACACGGCCACCCGGCCCGACCAGAAGACAACCCAGCAACCCACCAGAGGGGAAGACCAGCCATGACACGACAGCGCCACCACTGGCGGACGGCACTGGCCGGCTGCCTGGTGCTCACCTTGGCGGCGTCCGCGTGCGCGGACGACGACGACGGCGACGAGGCCTCGACCGACTCCGACAGCGGCGACAGCGGGTCGAGCGGTGACCTCGAGGGCACCACGGTCACGATCTTCGGTTCCGAGGTCGAGACCGAGCTCCAGGGCAACCAGGATGCGTTCGAGCAGTTCACCGAAGACACCGGCATCACCGTCGAGGTCTCGGGCGACCGCAGCTTCGAGACGCAGATCGGCACCCAGATCGACGGCGGCAACCCGCCCGACATCGCCCTGTTCCCGCAGCCGGGCAAGGTGAACGACTTCAACGACGACATCTTCGCCCTGCCCGACGACATCCGGTCCGACGTCGAGGAGAACTTCGACCCCGGCTTCACCGACCTCGTCGTGTTCGAGGACGAGATGAAGGCGATCCCGCTCAAGGCCGACCTCAAGAGCCTGGTCTGGTACAGCCCGGCCGAGTTCGAGGAGAACGGCTACGAGATCCCGGAGACGTTCGACGACTGGTTGGCCCTGGCCGACACGATGGCGGCCGACGGCAACACGCCGTTCTGCGTCGGCATCGGCAGCGACGACGCCACGGGCTGGCCGTTCACCGACTGGGTCGAGGACTTCCTGCTCCGCACTGCCGGTCCCGACGTCTACGACCAGTGGTACAAGCACGAGATCCCCTTCGACGACCCGCAGGTGGTCGAAGCCGGTGAGGCCGTGTACGACCTGTGGTCGCAGGACGGCTACGTGTTCGGCGGCGTCGAGAACGCCGCGGCCACCCCGTTCGCGGACGCCGGGCTGCCGCTGCTGAACGGCGACTGCCAGATGTACCGCATGGGCAACTTCTACTCGGCCAACTTCCCCGACGGCACCACGTTCGGTCCCGACGGCGACGTGGACGCGTTCTTCCTGCCGGGCAGCGAGGACTACCCCAACATCACGCTGTCGGGCGGCAACTACGCCGCCATGCTGGCCGACCGCCCCGAGGTGGTCGAGGTGATGCGGTTCCTCGCCAGCCCCGACTACGCCACCGCCCGGGCGCCCGCCCCCGGCTTCCTGTCGCCGAACAAGAACGTCGACACGAGCCAGTACCCCGACGAGCTCACGCAGAACTTCGGTGAGATCCTCGCCAACGGTGATCCGGTGCGCTTCGACGCCTCGGACCTGATGCCCGGCGCCGTGGGCGCCGGCACGTTCTGGAGCGCGGCGGTCGACATCACGACCGGCACGCAGGACGTGCCGACCGCCTTCGCGGCGGTCGAGCAGAGCTGGCCGTAGTCCGGCCGACGGTCGCCCGGTGGCCATCCACCGGGTGACCACCGGGTAACGACGTACCCTCCCGGGAGGCGCCCGCCACGGGCGCCTCCCGGGGCACGTCGAGGGGTGCGACCGAGTCCGGCCCACGGCCGGGGACGGGGAGTGGTCCATGGGACAACTGATCGGCATGCTGGCCGGCGTCGTCGCCATCCTGGCGATCACGCTCGGGCTGTTCGTGGGCGTCAACGCGCTGGTCGACCTGGCGCCGCGGCGCTTCGGGCTGTTCGCCACGCTGGCCGGCGCGGTCGTCGGCGCGTTCGTCGGTCTGGTCGCCAACAGCGGCGGGTGGTTCCTCGGCGGCCTGCTGTGGCCGCTGGGCGGCGCCGTGGTGGGCGCCCTGGTCGGGGGGCTCGTGTGGGCCCGGCATCCACCGCCGCCCGAACGGCGATGGCGCATCCCCGACCGGCTGCGGCCCGCCATCTTCCTCGGCCCGGCGCTGCTGTTCCTGTTCATCGCCCTGGTGGTGCCCACGATCCGCACCATCTACCTGAGCTTCCGCAGCCCCCGCGGCGACGAGGCCGAGGGCCTCCAGAACTACCGCGACCTCTTCGGCGACAAGAGCATCTTCAACGTCGACAGCGTCGGCGACATCTTCACCAGCCGCCTCTTCGTGGTCGGCATCATCATCGCCGCCATCGCCCTGGTGTTCGTCATCGTCCGGGGCGTCAGCAGCCGGCGGGGCGTCGACCTCTCGGCGCCGACCCCCGTGGTGTCGCTGACGACGGCCGCCATCCTCGTGACGCTGGCGGCCATGAGCGCGCTGCGCGGCGTGATCTGGAACAACGTGTTCTGGGTCATCTTCGTGACCGGGCTGTCCACGATCTTCGGCCTCGCCATCGCCGTGCTCGCCGACCGGTCCCGGGGCGAGTCGCTGGCGAAGTCGCTGATCTTCATGCCGATGGCCATCAGCTTCGTCGGCGCCAGCGTGATCTGGCGGTTCGTCTACGCCTTCACCCCGGCCGGCAAGGACCAGATCGGCGTGCTCAACGCCGTGTGGGTGGGGCTCGGCAACGATCCCAAGGCGTGGCTGCAGCAGCCGCCGTGGAACACGCTGTTCCTGATCGCCATCATGATCTGGATCCAGACCGGCTTCGCCATGGTGGTGCTGTCGTCGGCCATCAAGGCGGTGCCGAGCGAGCTGCACGAGGCGGCCCGCGTCGACGGCGCCAGCGAGGCGCAGGCGTTCTGGCGGGTGACCGTGCCCCAGATCCGCACCACCATCGCCGTGGTGGTGACGACGCTCGTCATCACCGTCCTGAAGATCTACGACATCGTCAAGGTGATGACCAACGGCGAGTTCTCGACCAGCGTCATCGCCAACGAGATGTTCGACCAGGCGTTCATCAACCGCGACTACGGCATCGGCTCCGCGCTGGCGGTGCTGCTGCTCATCGCGGTCCTGCCGCTGATGGTCATCAACGTCCGCCGCAACCGTCAGGGGGCCAAGGCATGACGGCCGTGACCACGACCCCGCCGGCCACCGGGTCCGACGACCTCGAGCCCGGCCCGTCGCCGGCCCGCGAACCGGTGGGCAGCGTCGCCCACCGCATCCTCGGTGCCATCCCCACCGGCGTGCTGTGGGCCCTGGTGGTGCTGTGGACCATCCCCACGCTCGGCATGCTCGTGTCGTCGTTCCGTCCCGAGATCGAGGTGAAGACGACGGGCTGGTGGACGGTGTTCCCCGACCCGTTCCCCGAGTCGAAGCTGCTGGCCGGCATCGTCGCGCTGATCATCCTGGCCGTCGTGGTGGTGCTGGTCGCGCTGCTGGCGCGGCTGTACGTGCGCCTCGGTCGCGTCGGCCGCATCGCCCTCCCGATCGTGGCGGTGGTGGCGCTCGTCGTGCTGGTGATGGTGGCCAGCGACTCGACGTTCACGTTCGAGAACTACCGCCAGACGTTCGACGCCTCGACCAGCGACTCGCCCGACATGTGGCAGCACTTCCTGAACTCGCTGGCGATCACCATCCCGGCGACGGTCATCCCCATCGCCTTCGCCGCCTTCGCCGCGTACGCGTTCGCGTGGATGGACTTCAAGGGCCGTGACTGGCTGTTCATCGGCGTCGTGGCGCTGTTGGCGGTGCCGATCCAGCTGTCGCTGGTGCCGCTGCTCCAGCTGTTCGTCGGCGGTGCCCACCTCACGCTGTTCGGCGAGACGTTCACGCTGTTCCCCGACCTCGACCTGGCCGGCACCACCACCGCGGTCTGGCTGACCCACATCGGGTTCGGCCTGCCCCTCGCCATCTTCCTGCTGCACAACTACATCTCGTCGCTGCCGGCCGACCTGTTCGAGGCGGCCCGCATCGACGGCGCCGACCACCCCACGATCTTCTGGCGCCTCGTGCTGCCGCTGTCGGTGCCGGCGCTGGCCGCGTTCGCCATCTTCCAGTTCCTGTGGGTGTGGAACGACTACCTGGTGGCGTCGACGTTCCTCGGCACCGGCAGCGCCGACGCCCCCATGACCGTGCGGCTGGCCACCCTGTCCGGCGGCCGCGGCCAGGACTGGCACCTGCTGACGGCCGCGGCCTTCGTCTCGATCGCGCTGCCGCTTGCGGTGTTCTTCGGCCTCCAGCGCTACTTCGTCCGCGGCCTGCTGGCCGGTTCCGTCAAGGGCTGATACCAAGGTGACGCCAGGCACACAGGCCGGTGGCCCGGCGCCCAGACCACGCACAGATCTCGATCCGAGGAGGACCCGGTGGCTGCGGTGACCATGGACAAGGTGACGAAGGTGTACCCCAACGGGGTCGCGGCCGTGGTCGACCTCGACCTCGAGATCGCCGACGGCGAGTTCCTCGTGCTGGTCGGGCCGTCGGGCTGCGGCAAGTCCACGGCGCTGCGCATGGTCGCCGGCCTCGAGACCATCACGGCGGGCGAGCTGCGCATCGGCGACCGGGTCGTCAACGACCTGCCCCCGAAGGAGCGCGACATCGCCATGGTGTTCCAGAACTACGCGCTCTACCCGCACATGACCGTCGAGCAGAACATCGGCTTCGCCCTCAAGCTGGCCAAGCTGCCGAAGGACGAGATCCGCGAGCGGGTGCTCAGCGCCGCCAAGGTGCTGCAGCTCGAGGAGTGGCTGCAGCGCAAGCCCGGCCAGCTCTCCGGCGGCCAGCGCCAGCGCGTCGCGATGGGCCGCGCCATCGTGCGCGAGCCCTCGGTGTTCCTGATGGACGAGCCGCTGTCGAACCTCGACGCCAAGCTCCGGGCGCAGACCCGGGCCGAGATCGCCTCCCTGCAGCGCCAGCTCGGCACGACCACGATCTACGTCACCCACGACCAGATCGAGGCCATGACCATGGGCGACCGCGTGGCGGTCATGCGCGACGGCCGCCTGCAGCAGGTCGACCAGCCCGAGGTGCTCTACGCCGAGCCGGCCAACCTGTTCGTGGCCGCGTTCATCGGCTCGCCGTCGATGAACCTGCTCGAGGGCACGGTGGCGCTCACCGGCGACGGGGCCACCGTGGCCCTCGGCGAGCAGGCGCTGCAAATCCCGGCGTCCGTGCTGGCTGATCGCCCCGCGCTGCGCGACTTCGACGGGCGCGAGGTCGTGGTCGGCATCCGCCCCGAGCACCTGTCCGACGCCGCCCTCGCCGCCGACGGGGCGCCACGCGACGGCACCCGCCTCCGCGGCCAGGTCGAGCTGCGCGAGGCCCTCGGCTCCGAGCTGTTGTTGCACGTGCGCACCAACTGCCGTCCCGCCGTCACCGACGAGGTCCGCAGCGTCGCGGGTGACGTCGACGAGGCGGCGGTCGAGATCCTCGAGCGCCAGGCGGCGGGGCAGGGGGCGATGATCGTCGCCCGGTTCGACTCCCGCAGCCGCGCCCGGGTCACCGACTCGGTCGAGATGGACGTCGACGTCGAGCGCCTGCAGTTCTTCGCCCCCGAGACCGGCAACCGCATCGCCGACCTCGTCGAGGTGGGCGCCAACGCCTGAGGCCGGCGGCCGGGCACGCCCGCGGCGCCGGGCGTCAGCTCGACCGCCGGACCACGAGCTGGGTCCGGAGGACCACCCCGGCGGGGGCGGCCGGGTCAGGGTCGCCGTCGTCGGCGAGGCGGTCGAGGAGCAGCCGGGCCATCTCGGCGCCGAGCTGCTCGATCGGCTGGCGCACGGTCGTGAGGGGCGGGTCGGCGGTCCGCGCCAGCTCGCTGTCGTCGAACCCGACGACGGCGACGTCGTCGGGCACCCGACGCCCGCTCGCCCGCAGGGCGTCGAGGGCGCCCAGCGCCATCAGGTCGGACGCCGCGAACACGCCGTCGAGGTCGGGGCGCCGGGCCAGCAGCGCCCGGGTGGCGGTCTCGCCCCCGGCGCGCGTGAAGTCGGCGGGCGCGGCCAGGCCGGGGTCGACCGGCCGACCCGCCTCGCGGAGCGCCTTCTCCCACCCGGTGCGGCGGTCGGCGCCGGGCGCCATGTCGGCGGGCCCCGCGATCGTCCCGACTGTGGTGCGGCCGCGGGCGACGAGGTGTCGGACGGCCGCCTCCGCGCCGCCGACGTTGTCGGCGTCGACCCATCCGACGGCCAGGCCCTCGGGCGGCCGCCCCGCGGTGACGCACGGGACCCCGGCGGCGGCCAGCCCGGCCACCAGCGGGTCGTCGGCCCGCGCCGACAGGACGAGCGCCCCGTCGGCGCCGCCGCGGCGCAGGTGCCGCTCGATGCGGGTGCGGTCGGCGTCGGCGCCGACCATCATCAGCACGAGCTGGTAGGGCGTCCCGGCCAGCACGCCCGTCACGCCCAGCGTGGTGCCGGCGAAGAACGGGTCGGCGAACAGGCGGACGCTCGGCTCGGACACGACGAGCGCCACCGTCTCGCTGCGCCGTCCCGCCAACGACCGTGCGGCCCGGTTGGGGGCGTACCCCATGGCGTCGACCGTGGCCTCGACCCGCGCCCGCACGTCGTCCGACACGTGGGGGCTGCCGTTCACGACCCGCGAGACGGTGGCCCGCGAGACGCCGGCCCGGGCGGCGACGTCCTCGAGCGTCGCCCGCGGGTCGCGGTCGAGGCTCACGTCCCCGGCCCGCGGTCGCGGGGTCGGGTGGCGGACGACGACGTCGGACGGTCGGCGGTGGGCGCGGGGCCTGCCGGCTCCGCCGACGCCGGCGGGTCGACGACGCGGTGGGCGCGCACGACCTCTCGGTACCACAGGGCGCTGTCCTTCGGCGTGCGCTCCTGGGTGGCGAAGTCGACCCTCACGATGCCGAAGCGCTGCCGGTACCCCTCGGCCCACTCGAAGTTGTCGAGCAGCGACCAGACGAAGAACCCGCGCAGGTCGACGCCGTCGGCCAGCGCGTCGTGGCAGGCGCGCAGGTGGTCGGCGAGGAAGGCGAGGCGGTCGCGGTCGTGGACGGCGCCGTCGGCGGCGACGTCGTCGGGGAAGGCGCCGCCGTTCTCGTGGACGTACAGCGGCGGGGCGTCGTAGTCGTCGCTCACCCGCACGAGGGCCTCGTACAGGCCCCGGGGTTCGACCGCCCACCCGTTCGACGTGGGTGTGCGGGCGGGGTCGAGGAAGGCGACGTCGGGCGATCCGGGCCACGGCGACGGCGACGCCGAGGCGCCCGGCTCGTGGCGCACGTGGTGGCGGCGGTAGTAGTTGAGCCCGAGCGCGTCGATGGGCCGGGAGATGACGGCGAGGTCGTCGGCACGCAGCGCGGACAGGTCGCTGACGGTGGCCAGGTCGGCGAGCACGTCGGCGGGGTACTCGCCGCGCAGCACCGGGTCGTACCAGAGGCGGTTGGCGATGCCGTCGATCCGGCGGGCGGCGTCGAGATCGGCCTCGGACCCGGTGGCGGGGACCACGGGGTAGGGGTTGAGGGTGATGCCGATCTCGGGTCCTGCGGTGCCCGGGGTCGTCGGCACCCCGGCGCGCAGGGCGTCGACGGCGAGACCGTGGGCGAGCAGGAGGTGGTGGGTGGCGGCGACGGCGGCGGCCGGGTCGCCGCGGCCGGGCGCGTGCACGTCGGCGGCGTAGCCCAGCATGGCCGCGCACCAGGGCTCGTTGATGGTCGTCCACCGCCGGACGCGGTCGCCGATGGCGTCGGCGACGATCGCGGCGTAGTCGGCGAAGCGCGCCGCCGTGTCGCGGGCCACCCACCCCCCGCCGTCCTCGAGCGCCTGCGGCAGGTCCCAGTGGTAGAGCGTGACGACGGGCTCGATGCCGTGGGCCAGCAGCTCGTCGACGAGCGCCCGGTAGAAGTCGAGGCCGGCCTCGCTCACCGGACCGGCGCCGGAGGGCTGCACCCGGGGCCAGGCGATGGAGAACCGGTAGGCGGCGAGCCCCAGGTCGGCCATGAGGTCGACGTCGCCCACCATCCGTCGGCGGTGGTCGGCGGCGATCGCCCCGGTGTCGCCGCGGGCGTGGCCGGAGGCCGAGAACGTGTCCCAGATCGACGGTCCCCGGCCGTCGAGGTCGATGCCGCCCTCGATCTGGTAGGCGGACGTGGCCGCGCCCCACACGAAGTCGGGCGGGAAGCGGCCGTCGTTCCGGGGGGTGGCGGACCGGGGGGCCGTCTGGGGGGATGTGTCGAGGTCGCTCACGCTCAGCTCTCCACCGCCCGGTGCCGGCCACCCCGGCCCGGCCGGGGGGTGACGCCCTCGTCCGAGCCGCCAGGGGGAGGGGCGGCCGGCTGGCCGTCGGGGCCGTGAGAGCGCTCTCATACGATCACCTCGCCGGCTCCCGGTCAAGTCGGCGCCGACCGGCTCGCCAACGTTCCCGCATCGGCGCAGCCCGGCCCACGAGGGTTCGGCGCCGGGTGTCGAACACCGTCCGCCGGCTCCGACCTCACCACGGACGGGCCGCCGGGGCCCACGACACGACAGGAGCCACCGATGGCCGTGACCGCACAGATGACCGTCTCGCTCGACGGCTGCTACGGCGACGAGCGGACGGCCGCGGGGTCGTCCGAGGCCACCACCTGAGGGCCGCCCTGCGGCTCGTGGCTCCCCCGGCCGCGGGGGTCGGCAGCAGCCCGCGGCCGCCGAGCCGGCGGGGGGTGCCGACGGTCCCCTCGGGCGGCCGGGAAGGAGACCTGGCCCGGGGGACCGTCGGCTGCCGACCTCTGGGGGGAGGTCGGACCTGGGGTGATCAGAAGCCGAGCACCGGCTTCATCACCGTCTCCGGGGCCTCGCGGGCCGGCTCGCGGCGGGCGAGCGCGGCCTCGATGGCCGGCGCCAGCCGCTCGAGCTTGGCCTTCTCGCGGGCTTCCTCGCCCTCGTGGAACTCGGGCATGACCTCGCGGGCGAACAGCTCGAGCGACTCGCAGATGTCCTCGTGGCGGTTGGTGCCCGCCTGCGACACGAAGATGACCTGGTCGACCCCGACCTCGGCGTACGCCCGCAGCAGGTGGCGGACCTGGTCGGGCGTGCCGATGGCACCCCGCAGCGACCCGATGCCCTTCTCGAACAGCTGGGCGCCGAGCACCTGCCCCGTCCGGGCCGCGATGGGCCGGGCGAACCCGTAGGCCTCGCGGTTCCGCTGGAACTCGTCCCAGATGTCCGTGCGCCCCGGGCGGTGGCTGCCGAAGGCGTAGTAGTGGCCGAGGCTGTAGCCGAAGAAGTGGGCGCCGTCGATGCCGCGGTCGATGGCGGTCTGCTCGTCGGCGTGGCACATCATCGGCAGCACGACGGCGAGGTTGGGGTTGACCGCGAAGCCGCCGGGCACGCACGCCTCGGACGCGATGGTGGCGTAGTAGTCGTCCACCCAGTGCCGCGCCTCGTCGGCCTCGACGAAGCTGAAGCTCAGGGCCCCGATGCCCTTGGTGGCGGCGAGGTGGATCGTCTCGCGGCGGCTGCACGCGACCCACAGCGGAGGGTGCGGCTTCTGCAGCGGCTTGGGCACGACCTCGCGCACCGGCATCTCGAAGAACTCTCCGGCGTAGCCGGCGAACGGCGACTCGACGAACATGCGCGTCACCGCGTCGAGCGCCTCGGCCCACTGGTCGCGCTTCCGGTTGCGGTCGATGAGGAACCCGCCCAGCTCGGCCTCGGACGAGGCCTCGCCGGTGCCGAAGTCGACGCGCCCGTCGGAGACGAGGTCGAGCGTGGCGATGCGCTCGGCGACCCGGGCCGTGTGGTTGAAGGCGAACGGCAGCTGCACGATGCCGTGGCCGAGGCGGATGCGCGACGTGCGCTGGCTGGCCGCGGCCAGGAACACCTCGGGGGCCGACGAGTGCGAGTACTCCTCGAGGAAGTGGTGCTCGACCTCCCACACGTGGTCGATGCCCAGCCGGTCGGCGAGCTCGACCTGCTCGAGCGCGTCCTTCAGCAGCTTGTGCTCGCTGTCGTCGGTCCACGGCCGCGGCAGCTGGTGCTCGTAGAACAGGCCGAACTTCACGTCACGCCTCCTCGGGGGTGGCTTCGACGAGGTCGTGGTACGTGGCGAAGAGGGCGGGCCGGCCGCCCTCGGCCCGGATCTCGAGCGCCTGGCGGCGGCTGCGCACCAGCAGGTCGCGGGCGGCCCGGCCCGGCCACGGCCGGGGGAGCAGCGCCGCGGGCAGCAGCGGGTCGGCGTCGAAGCACGACTGGTAGGCGAGGGCCATGGCCAGCGCGCCGGGCAGGAACGCGGTGTCGGGCAGCTGTGCGTGCTGGCGCCGCATGCACTCGAGCGAGTCGGACACCTGCGACCAGCGGTCGACGAAGAGCTGGTAGCGGTCGGCAAGCGCGTCGAGCTTCCACAGGCGGGCCGCCAGCACCGAGGGGTCGCTCTCGCCGCCCACGACGAGCTGGTCGGTGGTGACCTGGGTGAGGTGCTCGGCGACGGCGAGGTCGACGGCCACCGCGACGACGTCCTTCTCCCACGGGTTGGCGCTGACGTAGAGGCCGTTGTGGATGGGCGCCCCACCCAACGCCCCCAGGTGCTCGCGCAGGGCGTCGCGTGCCGCCCGGCGGGACTCGGGGATGGCGAAGGCGACCAGGTGCCAGCGGCCGTCCCACTCGTCGCGCTCGTGGTCCTGCGCCTTCGCCCGCAGGGCGCGGCTGCCCATCGTCGACAGCTCGCGCAGCCCGGCGTCGGTGGGGGTGTAGGTGGCGCGCTGGCCCACGCCGTCGCGGACGAACAGGCCCTCGCTGACCAGCCGGCGCAGGCACGAGCGCACCTGCTCGGCCGAGCGACCGCACGCGTCTGCGACGGCGAAGGCGTCGGCGGCCGCGATGGTGCCGTCGTGGTGGGCGACGCCGAAGACGAGCATGCGCGTCGGCAGGTCGCCGCCGTCGAGCACGTCGGCCGGGGGCGCGACGTCGTCGCCGTCCGACCAGGCCGGACGGGAGCCCGCCGCGCCGGTCGCGCCCGCTCCGGTCGTTTCCCCCACGACCGCCAGTCAAGACGACCGCTTCCGGCCGTGTCAATGACGGTGACGCGCGGTCGGAGATCGCCCGCGCTGCGTCGGAACGACGGTATGTTCGACGTCGTACCCCGTGGGGGTCGAGGCATGACGAGAGGTCACGGCATGTGATCGACGTGCACGACGAACGTCCCCGCACCCGCTCCTGCTCCCGGCGGTCGAGGTGGCTCCGTCCGATGGTGGTGCACGGCCCGGTGCCGGCCCGATCCGTGCCCCCGTCCGTCGCCGTCCCGTCGGGGCCCTCGGGATCGCCCGCCCGGTGAGACGCCCTCCCGCCCCCGTGGTGATCGCCGCCGCGTGGCTGGCGGGATCGGTGCCGTTCTCGAACATCGCCGCCCACCGGCGCGCCGGGGTCGATCTCCGGGACGTGGGGTCGGGCACCGTGTCGGGGACGGCGCTCCACGAGGTCGCCGGCTTCGGGCCGCTGGCGGTCGCCGGCGTGTGCGACGTGGCCAAGGGTGCCGTCGGCCCGCTGCTGGCCGGGCGCGAGCGACCGGTCCTCGGGGCGGTGGCGGCGACCGCGGGGGTGGCCGGACACAACTGGTCGCCGTTCCTGCGCGGGGCCGGAGGCCGGGGGCTCTCGGTCGCCTTCGGTGCCTTCCTCCCGCTCGCCTGGCCGGGCACGGTCGTGCTCGCCGTGGGCCTGGCCGGGGGACGCCTCACCCGCCGCAGCGGGCTGGGGAGCTTCCTGGGGGCCCTGGCGGTCGTGCCGGTGGTCGCCCGGACGCACGGCCGGGCGGGCGCGGCGGCGGGCACCGGCATCGTGGCGGCGCTGCTGGCGAAGCGCGTCGCCGGCAACCACGCCCCCGCCGGTCCGCGCCTGGCCGCCTACGCCCACCGTCTCGTGTTCGACCACGACTCCGAGGCCACCACTCCGTCCGACCGCGCCCCCGGCGTGGTGGTCGACCTGACGACCGGTCCCCGGGCCATCGCCCCGACCGCGGGTGGTCGGCGATGAGCCGGGTCACGGTCGTCACCGACTCCGCGGCGGCGCTGCCCCCCGACCTCGCGACCTCCCTCGGCATCCGCGTCGTGCCGCTGTGGCTGACGATCGGCGACGAGCGCCACCGGGACGGCGACATCGCCCTCGACGAGCTCGTGCGCCGGTTCTCCGAGCCGATCACGACCAGCGCCCCGTCGCCCGGCGAGTACGCCCGGGAGATCGCCGACGCCCGGCAGCGCGGTCCCGTCGTGGTGCTGACCGTGTCGAAGCGCATGTCCTCGTCGTTCGAGTCGGTGGTGCTGGCGGCCAAGCTCGTGGCCGACGACGCGGTCCAGGTGGCGGGCGCGGGGGCCGAGGCCGGGCGCACCGCCGCCGACGGCGGCGCGACGGCGACCGGCGACGATGCGCGCGGCGTGACCGTCGTCGACACCGGGACGGCCGCCGGTGCGCAGGGGCTGGTCGTGCTCGCCGCCGCCGAGGCGGCGTCCCGGGGCGAGCCGGCGGCCGCCGTCGTGGCCGCGGCCGAGGCGGTCGCGGCCCGGGTCCGGCTCGTCGCCACGGTGGCCGACCTCGAACGCCTGGCGGCGTCCGGGCGCGTCCCCGAGGCCGCCCGCCGCCTCGGCGACCGGTTGGGCGTGCGGCCGCTGTTCGAGTTCCGCGACGGCCGGGCCCGCCCGCTGCGCCCGGCGTTCAGCGCCGCGGTCGCCTGCGACCGCATCGTGCAGCGCTGCATCGCCGACGCGCCGACCAGCCCGCCGGTGCCGGGCCGCCTGCACGTCACCGTGCTGCACGCCCTCGATCCGGCCGCCGCCGACGACCTGGCCCGGCGCGTGGCCGCGCTCGAGCCCGCGACCTGCCACGTCGGCCCGTTCAGTCCGGTGATGGTGGCGCATACCGGCAGGGGGCTGGCCGGCCTCGCGTGGTGGTGGCAGCGATGACCGGCCGCCGCCCGCTCCGACCGCCGGGTCGGCCCCGCCGCACGAGCCCCCGCCTCCGTCGCCGCCGCGCCCGGGGGGAGCCCCGGTGACCGCCCACGAGATCACCACGTCCGACGGGATGCGCCTCGCCGCCCGGTGGTGGTCGCCGCGTGGCGACGGCGTCGACGGGCGAGCCGCGGTCGTCGTCGTGCACGGGTTCTGCGGCAGCAAGGACGAGCCGGCCGTCGAGCTGGTCGCCCTGCGGCAGGTGGCGGCCGGCCGCCACGTCCTCACGTTCGACCTGCGAGGGCACGGCCGCTCGGAGGGCGAGACGACCCTCGGCCTGCGCGAGGGCCTCGACGTCGACGCCGCCGTCGCCGACGCGCGCACGGTCGCCGACACCGTGGTCGTGGTCGGGTCGTCGATGGGCGGCGTGGCCTGCATCGAGCACCTGGCGGGAACGGCCGAGCCGGGCTCGGGGGCGCGAGCGTCGGGGGCCGAGGTCCGGCGGGTGGCGGGGGCGGCCGGACGAGCCGACGCCGGCGTGCTGGTGGCGACACCCGCCCGGTGGCAGGTCCCGCGGACCGCCCGTGGCGTCCTCGCCCTGGCGCTCACCCAGACCCGGCCGGGGCGGGCGGTGGCGCAGCGTCACATGGGCACGCGGGTGGCGGTGCGTCCGGGACGGGGCCACGAGCCGACCCGGCGCATCGGCGAGGTCGCCACGCCGGTCGCGGTCATCCACGGGCTCGACGACCGCTTCGTGAGCCCGGCGGCCGCCCGCAGCCTGCACGGTGCCGTCCCGGGCCCCCGCCTGCTCGACCTCGTGGCGGGGATGGGGCACGGGTTCTGCGGACCCGCGACCGAGCCGGTCGACGCCGCGGTCGACTGGGCCCTGGCCCAGGTGGCGGTGTCCAGGTTCGAGTCCGGGACGACGCCGGCATGAGCACGCCCGACGACGCCGTCGCGCCGTTCGGTCCGGGTTGGGGTGCGGCGCGCCCGGCGCCGGCGGGGCCCGGTGCCCGCCCGGGGGCGACCCAGCGGGGACCCCTCCGCGACCTGCTGGTGGGCCAGGCCGTCTCTTCGTTGGGCGACTGGATGGGCACGGTCGCGCTGATGGCGCTGGTGCTCCAGCTCACCGACTCGGCGACGGCGGTGGGCGGTGTGCTGGTGCTGCGGCTGGCCCCGACCGTGGTCGCGGGCCCCGTGGCGGCGCGGCTGGTGACCCGCTGGAGCCGCCGCCGGATCATGCTGGCCATGGACGCCGTGCGCATCCCCGCGGTGGCCGTGCTGCCGTGGGTCACCAGCCTGTGGTGGATCTACCTGTGGGCCTTCGTGGTCGAACTGGCGGGCATGGTGTTCCTGCCCGCCCGCGACGCCTCGATCCCCGACCTCGTCGACGGCGACGACGACCTGGCGGTGGCGAACGGCCTGGTGCTGGGCACGTCCTACGGGATGATCCCGGTGGGCGCCGGGCTGTTCGCCCTGGTGGCGGCCCTCGGCGGATCGGCCGGCGGGGTCGAGGTGGCCCGCCTCGTGTTCGCGGTCGACGCGGCCACGTTCGCCGTCTCGTTCGTCGCCATCGCCCGACTGCCCGAGCTGGGCACCACCGCGGCGGGCGACGACGGCGCGGCCGGGGGCCGGTTCGTCGACGCCCTGCGCCTGCCCATCGTCCGCCGGCTGGCGCCGATGGCGGCGGTCGTGGCGTTCGGGCTCGGTGCCCTGTTCTCGCTCGGCATCGTGTGGGTGCGCGAGGTCCTGGGCGCGACCGAGACGCAGTTCGGCCTGCTCGTGGCGTGCTTCGGCGTCGGGGCGGGCGGAGGGCTGCTCGTGCTGCGCCGCATCCACCGGCGCGACCTGCGCACGGTCACGACGGCCCTGGTCGTCCAGGGCGGCGTCATCGCCACGATGAGCCTGGCGCCCACCATCGGGTTCGCCCTGCTCGGAGCGCTCGCCTTCGGCGGCCTGTCGGCGCTGGTGCTGGCTCTCGCCATGGAGCTGCTGCAGGACGCCCTCGGCGACCGCGAGCGCGTCCTCGCGTTCACGGTCTTCCACGTCGTCATCCGCGGCGGGTTGGCGCTGGCCGCGGTCGGCGCCGGCGTCGCCGACGACCTCCTCGACGAGGTCACCTGGCCGCTCGTGGGGCACCTCGCGTCGACGCAGGTGGTGCTGCTGTCGAGCGGTCTGCTGGTCGTGCTGGTGGCGGCGATCGCCGGTCGGCCCGGGGGCGTCGGCGGCGCTCCGGCCGACCGGGCGGTGGACGCAGGGCGGTGACGGCGCCACGCGACCGGGCACGTGTGGCGCGATCGACACGAACGACACGAGATCGGCATGCGTAGCGCGTGGGCGCGGCGGGCAGGGTGCCGCCAGACTGCGTGGGCGCGCATCTGACACGCTGACGGCGGACGAGAGCTGGAGGACTGCATGGCCGCGACCGACGACGCCGACGAGACCCGGCTCGCGGGGCGCATCCCGCGCCCCCCTCGCCGCGACGACCGATCAGGCGAACGGTCCGACCCGGCCGACACGTCCCTCGACGAGGACGACGACGAGCAGGAGCTCGACACCGTCACCAAGCTGATGGGCTTCCTCCGCAACAGCGACTGACCGCACCGGGCGGCCACCGCGCACACGGCCCCCGCGCCGGGCGCGAGCTCAGGTCAGCTCAGCCGTGGATGCCGCACTCGGTCTTGCCCCGGCCGGCCCAGCGCCCCGAGCGGGGGTCGTCGGCGTCGGTGGGCAGGCTCGTGCACGGCTGGCACCCGATCGACGTGTAGCCCTGGTGCAGCAGGGGGTTGACCGGCACCTCGTGGTCGGCGATGTAGCCCTCGACGTCGAGGTCGCTCCACGTGGCGATGGGGTTGACCTTGACGAGGCCCCGCAGGTCGCGGGTGACGATGGGCGCCCCCGACCGGGTCGACGCCTCGTCGCGGCGCAGGCCGCTCATCCACGCCGCCTTGCCCGCCAGGGCACGGTCGAGCTGGCCGACCTTCACGGCCGAGCAGCAGTTCTCGGGGTCGACCTTCCACAGCTCCTCGTCGTGGTGGGCGACCGTCATCATGCGCAGGTTCAGGCCGTAGCGACGGCGCACCGCCTCGACCGTCTCGAGGGTCTCGGGAAAGTGGTAGCCGGTGTCGATGAACACGACCTCGATGCCCGGGTGCACCTTGGTGGCGAGGTCGATGAGGACCGCGTCCTGCATCGACGCGGCCAGGCACAGGTGGGGAGCGAAGTTGTCGACGGCCCACTGGATGATCCTGGGCGCCGACCAGGTCTCGAACTCGGCGTTCAGCTCGGCCAGCTCTTCGTCGTGGAAGGCCGGCACGGGCAGGGCGGGGGGATCGACCAGAAAGCTCATCCCAGCGTCCTCAGACCCCGGCGCATTCGCCGGCGCCGACCTCGGCCTCGTACGGGCCGGTCTCGTCGTAGTCGACGTAGTACTCGGGCGCCTCGTCGGGGGCGGGGAAGTGGTCGAGCTCCTTGAGCCCGGCCGCGATCTCCTTGGCCCCGCCGGCCCGGTCCATCCAGTCGCGGAACGACTCGCCGGCCTGGCGCTCGTCGGAGAAGCGGCGCACGACCCGCACCGTGGCCTCGGCGGCGTTCTTCGCCGGCAGGCGCAGGGCCTTGTCGCCGAAGTGCACGCGCTCCTGGCCGACGTAGCCGCCGAGCAGCATCTGGTACCCCGGGGCCGAGCGGCCGTTGGCCCGGCGCTCGGCGCCGAAGAAGCCGATGTCGGAGGTGTGGTGCTGGCCGCAGCTGTTGGTGCAGCCTGAGATGTTGATGCGGAGACCGCCGACCTCGGCGAGGCCTTCCTCCTCGAGCTTCTCGCCGATGGCGGCGCCGAGGCCGCGGCTCTGGGTCACGGCCAGGTTGCAGGTGTCGGCACCCGGGCAGGTGACGACGTCGCGCACGAGCTCGGCACCGGGCTGGGACATGCCGATGGCGTCGAGCCGCTGGTAGAGCACCGGCAGCTGCTCCTCGGTGAGCCCCCGGAAGGCGACGTTCTGCCGGTTGGTCAGGCGCACCTCGAGCCCCATCTCGCGCTGGATGGCGGCGAGGGCCCGGAACTGATCGCTGGTGACGTCGCCGAGGCGGGCGTAGGCGATGGCCGACACGGTGCCCTTGGCGGCGCCGCGCACGACGTTGGTGTCGTCCCACTGCTCGAACGGCTCGCGGCGGGTGATCCTCACCGGCACGCCCTGGCCGATCACGGTCGGGGTCACGCCGTCGGCCACGCCGGCCGGGGCGTCGCCGGCCTTGTCGACCTCGGCCGGGATGCCGCCGGGCCACGAGGACGACCCCAGCAGCAGGCGGCGCTCCTTGATGATGCGGGCCTGCACGTCGTCCCATCCGAGGGTGTCGACCAGCCACTTCATGCGGGCGCGGAGCTTGTTGTCGCGGTTGCCGTGGTTGTTGAAGACCCGCAGCACGGCCTCGATCGTGGGCATCAGGTCGTCGCGGGCCGTGAAGTCCTCGAGCGCCAGGGCCGGGTGCGGGTTGGCGCCGAGGCCGCCGGCGACGAAGACGCGGAACCCGGCCTCGGTGGACCCGTCGTCGCGGGTGCGGGTGGTGGCGACCACGCCGACGTCGTTGAACATCGCCTGCCCGCAGTCGGTGGCGCAGCCCGAGAAGTTGATCTTGAACTTCCGCGGCAGGCGCTGGCCGATGGGGTTGCGCACGAAGTGCTGGTAGGCGGCCTCGGCCCACGGCGTGATGTCGAGCTTCTCGTGGGGGCAGGCGCCGGCGAGGTGGCAGCCCATGACGTTGCGCACGGTGTCGCCGCAGGCCTCGCGGCTGGTCATGCCCACGCTGCCGAGCAGGCGCATGACCTCGGGCACCTTCTCGAGCTGGACGTAGTGGAACTGCACGTTCTGCCGGGTGGTGATGTGTCCCCAGCCGCGCGAGTAGGTGTCGGCGAGGTGGGCCATCATCTCGAGCTGGTCGGGCAGCATGCCGCCCCACGGGATCTTCACCCGCACCATCTGGTTGTGGCCGCCCTGACGTTGGCCGTAGATGCCGTTGTTCAGGCGGAAGATGCGGAAGGCGTCCTCTTCGATGTCACCGGCCAGGTACTGGCCCAGGACGTCTTCGAACTTCTCGGCGTCGGCGAGCTGTGCGGCATCGATCTCGCGCTGACCCATTGCTGCTCCGATCCTGGCGGCGGGAACCCCGGGTGCCCGCCGGCACCGATTCCCGGAAATTCCGAGAAGATTTGTCAGGGTTCGAACGTCCAGTAGATCGAAACCCGAGTGCACGTGTCAACATTCCCATCTGGATGTCCTCGGGCTGTCGTCCTTCTGCCGTGTGGGATCGCCGGCCAGGATCGGCCACCTATCGTGGTCACCCCGTCGGGCGGCGCCGCGGCCGAAGCTCGCGGGGCCGAGCGACTCGACCAGCCGGGGACCGCATGAGCGACGACATCGAGACAGCGCCGTGTCCCCCGGGCGGTCGGCGCGACCGCCGGTCCCGGGTGCCGAGGCCGCGCCCGCGCCGGCGGCCGGGGGGCCCGACGGTCTCGCTGCTCATGGTCGCCTCGCTGGTCGTGGGCCTCTCGTGCTCCGACGACGCCGACGCCGACGACGCGGTGCCGACGACGGCCACGGCGTCGACGGCACCCGGCGTCGTCCCCCCTGCGCCGTCGACCGTGCCCCCGCCGGCGACCACGACGACGCTGGCCGGGCTGCCCCTCCCGTCCGTGCCAGTCTCGGTCCTGATCGACCAGCTCGTGCCTGCGGTCGACGCCGGCGACGAGGGTTACGCCCGCGCGCAGTTCGGGGTCGGCTGGGTCGATGCCGACGGAGACGGCTGCGACACCCGCGACGAGGTCCTCATCGCCGAGTCCGTGAGCCCGGCCGAGGTCGACCCCTCGGGCTGCGTCGTCCTGGCGGGCGACTGGGTCTCGCCCTACGACGGCCACGCCACCCCCGACCCCTCCGAGCTCGAGGTCGACCACGTGGTCGACCTGGCCGAGGCGTGGCGCTCGGGGGCCTGGGCGTGGACGCCCGAACGGCGGGTCGCGTACGCCAACGACCTCGACAACCCCGGCACCCTCGTGGCGGTCACCGCGGCGACGAACCGGTCGAAGCGCGATCGCGATCCGACGTCGTGGCAGCCACCCGACGGCGACTCGTGGTGCGCCTACGCCGCGGCGTGGGCGCAGACGAAGACGACCTGGGGCCTGACCGCCGATCCCGGCGAGGTCGCCGCCCTGCGGGCGATCACGATCAGCTGCTGACGACCCGGCGGCCGGAGGCCGGACCGGGGTGGCGACGCCCCGACCGGCGGGCGGCATCGGCGGAGGCGTCGGCAGCGTGTGCGGCCGCAGGTGTGCAGCGTCAGTGGCGGCGGCGCAAGCGGCCGGCGGCGCGGCGCATGGCGTCCCACCCGGGCGGCTTCGGGTGCTCGATGCCGTCCTCCGCAGTCGCCGGATTGCGCTCGGCGCTGCGACGGTCTGCCCCGCGGGGCTCGGTGGTCCCGGGCTCGCCGGTCCGGGCCTCGGGGGCCCGCGGATCGGGGTCGCGGGGGTGGGCCGGATCCCGCTCCTTGGCGACCGGGGGTGGCGATGCCGGCTCCGGGTCGGGCCATGCTGCGGGCGGCGCCGGAGGCACGGCCTCGACGGCCGGCGCGGGCGCCGGGCCGAGCGGCGGCTCCATCACGTCGCCGCGGGGCCGGCGCACGTAGTCGACCGGGTTCGGGATGCGTTCGGCGTCGAGCTGCGGGAACGACGAGTACGCGGCGCCGGCCGTGGGCGCCACGGCCAGGAACAGGTTCTGGCGGTACCACCAGGCGACGTCCTCGTTGGCCCGGACCCACGGGCGGACGGCGTCGCGGCAGGTCCAGCCCTGGGCCTCGAACAACGCCACCCAGTACTCGGACCACTGCTCGTTCACGTGGTTGGTGCCGCCCTGTCCGGGCACCGCGGCGGAGAACAGCACGACGGGGGCCAGCGAGGTCAGGTCGGCGACGAACCCCGGCGCCCGGTCGGCGGGCAGGTGCTCGGCCACCTCGAGGCAGAGCACGAGGCTGAACCGGCGGTCGATCTCCAGGGGTCGCTCGAGGTCGCGCTCGATGAACTCGGTCGCCTGGCGGCGGTGCTCGGCCGGCACGTGGGCCCCGTCGACCCCGACCACCTCGGGCACGCCCAGGTCGCGGCAGGCCCGGATCCACGCCCCCGAGCCGCACCCGACGTCCACGATCGAACGGGCCCCGGTGAGGCCGAGGACCCGGGCCACGACCACCCGGGCCGACGCGTACGACTGGGGGTCGATGGCCCGGAAGAAGGCGTCGTCGTAGGGGGTGGTGTCGGCGTGGTCGCCGGGGTCGGCCGGGGGATCGGGCGGCGCGCCGTCCTCGTCCGGTGCCCCTGGCTGCGGGGGAGGCGCGTCGGCGGAGTCCGGCCGAGGGGGCGGGGCCGCACCGGCGCCGCTCGCGGTGCGATGGTCGGCGGTGGGGTGGTCGCCGGAGCCGCCGGGCGGGGGAGGCGCGTCGGCGAGCGGCGGCCCCGGCGGGACCGGGCCCTCCGGCCACGGCGCGAGGCCGGCGCCGGCGTCGCGCTCCGGGTCCGGCGGCGGGACGCCCGACGACGTGGTGCCCGTGGACACGTCAGCCCTGGCCGTCGGGGTCGAGGGGTGTCCGCCACCACACGGCGGTCCAGTCGACCTCGTGGATCTCCGCGGTGATGCCCCGTGCGGCCCGGTGGTCGGACACCGCCTGCCGGCACGCCTCGATGCCGCCGTGGTCGTCGACGATCACGTACCCGCCGGGCGACACGAGCGGCTCGAGGTGGGTGAGGGCGTCGATGGTCGACTCGTACATGTCGCCGTCGAGGCGCAGCACGGCGATCGGGCCGATCTCGGTGGCCAGCTTGGGGAGCGTGTCGCGGAACCAGCCGGGCACGAACCGGACCCGGTCGTCGAGCAGCTCGTAGCGGGCGAAGTTGGCCCGCACCTGCTCGAGCCCCACCGCCAGCTCGCCGTGCTCGTGCAGGCGCAGCGGGACGTCGACGGGGTACCGCTCGGCGTCGGCCTCGGGCAGGCCCTCGAACGAGTCGCACGCCCACACGGTGCGGCCGGTGTCTCCGAGGGCGGCGAGGATCGCCCGCATGTAGATGGCCGTGCCGCCCCGCCAGACCCCCGTCTCGACGAGGTCGCCGGGCACGCCGTCCGCGATCACGTCGGTCACGATGCGGCGCACGTTGGCGAGGCGTTCGAGGCCGACCATCGTCTCGGCGTGGGGTGGCCAGTCGTTGCCGATGGCGCGCACCTCGCGATCGGCCCCGGGTCGCACCACCCGCCATCCCTGCCCCCGCAGCACGTCCCGCAACCCCTCGGGTTCGCCGCCGGGCCACCGGCGCAGGTCGACGTTGCGCACCTCCTCGTCGAGGAACAGGTCGCGGGTCAGGCACCGGGCCAGGAGATCGAGGTACAGGTCGGCGGGCGACTGCGACGGCACGCCCCGATCATGGCCCATGGGGTCTCCACGCACCCGCCGAGCCGGTCGCCCCGGTCCCGCCGCTGCCCGACGCGGCGTCGCGACGGTACCCTCCCCCCGGCGGGCGCACACTGAGTGACGAGAGAGGTGCACACCGTGAGCACGGCGAGCCCGCCCGGAGACACCCGCCGCGAGCGGCTGACGGCCAACGACTTCGAGCGCAGTTGGACCAGCACCGCGCTGCCCACGGTGTCGGCGGCGCTCCGGCGGTGCCTCGACGGCGTGACGGCCCGCTCGATCCTCGACGTCGGGTGCGGGTACGGCGGGATCGCGGCGACGCTGCGGGACGACCTCGGCGTCGAGGAGGCCCACGGCGTCGACGTCGACCGCGACGTCCTCGGCGAGGCCCGGGCCAAGGGAGTGCGCGCGGTCCGGGCCGAGGTCGGCGAGGAGCCGCTGCCGTACGGGGACGCCAGCTTCGACATCGTCACCTGCTTCGGCATGCTCGACTACCTGCCCTGGTACGACGCGGCGGTGGACGAGATCTCGCGGGTCCTGGCGCCCGAGGGGACCGTGGCGGTCGCGCTGCCCAACCTCGCGAGCTGGCACAACAGGCTGGCGCTCCTCCTCGGCTACCAGCCCCGGGACGTCGAGTTCTGCACCCGGAAGACCGTCGGCCTCGCCCCCTTCTACAGCTCGGACGTCCCGGTGGGGCACATCCACACGCCGACGGTCCGCGCCTTCCGCGAGTTCATGCAGCTCCTAGGGTTCGCGGAGCTCGAGACGGTGGCGCTCCGGCGGACGAGCGCGGCGCCGGTCGCCCTCCAGGTCGTCGACCGCGTGCTGGGCCGGGTGCCGTCGCTCTCCCGCCGCTTCCTGTACATCGGCAGGCGCGTGAGCGATCCGCTTCCCGTCACGAGGACCGGGTGGTGGGCCCGCAGACGTTGAGGGGGCCCCGCGGGCGGTCCGCCACGTCGCGACGGGTGGCGTGGACCGTCGCCGACCAGGCCGTGTCCGGCCTCACGAACGCCGGGACCGCCGTGCTGATCGCCCGCTCGGAGAGCGCGGCGTCGTTCGGCGCCTACGGGGTCGGGTTCGTCGTGTACGCCCTGGCGCTCGGGATCGTACGGGGCATGGTCGGCCAGCCGCTGGCGATCCGCGAGAGCGTCCGGACCGACCGCGACCAGGTGTGCGCCGCCCTGTCGACCGCGGTCGCCCTCGGAGCCGCCGTCGGCGTCGTCGTCGTCGCCGCCGGCGCGGTCGTGCGCGGAGACGTCGGTGGCGTGCTGCTCGTGCTCGGCGTCCTGCTGCCCGGCCTCCTCCTGCAGGACGCGCTGCGGTTCGCGCTGCTCGCCCATGCCCGTCCGGCTCGGGCCGTCGGGATCGACCTCGTGTGGGGTGTCGGGGCGCTGGCCCTGGTGGGGGGTGCCGCCGCGTCCGGCGCCTCCGTCGTCGTCCTGACGGGAGCCTGGGCGATCGCCGGCGTCCTGTCCGCGCTGGTCGGACTGGGCGCAGAGCACCTCCGTCCGGCCTGGCGGTCGGCCGGTGCGTTCGTCCGGCGCCACCGGGACATCGGCCCGCGGCTGACCGGGGAGTACCTGGCGCACACCGGCTCGGCCCAGCTCTCGATCCTCGTGCTCGGAGCGCTCGTCGGCGCCACGGGCGTCGGGGCGATCCGGGGCGCACAGACGCTCTACGGACCGTTCCTGACGGCGCTCACCGGACTGGTGACGGCGGCGATCCCCGAGGGCAGCCGCCTCTACGCCCGGATCCCGGACCGCCTGCGACGCGGTCTGGCCTCGATGAGCGGCGGGCTCTGCGCCCTCGCCGTCGGATGGGCCGCGGTCCTGCTGTCGCTGCCCGACTCCTGGGGGACCGCGGTCCTGGGCGACACCTGGACGGGCGCACGAGACCTGCTCCTCCCGATCGGCGTCGCCTGCGTCGGCTACGCCGTGGCCAGCGGGGGCGAGGCCGGGCTGCGCATCACCGCCGCAGCCCGCGAGGCGCTCCGCATCCGCCTGGCCGTCGGCCTCCTCACCGTGGGCGCGGCGGTCGCCGGCGGGATCGCCGGCGGGACGGAAGGCGCCGTGTGGGCGCTCGCCATCGGGCCCTGGGCCACGGCGCTCGCCACCTGGTGGACCCTCGGGACGGTGCTCTCCCGTCCGGCGCGGCGCGACGGGCTCGTCGTCACCGACTGAGACCAGCTCAGGTCGGATCGGCCCTGCCGGCACCGCGCGGCTCGCCGGCGGGGTGTCCGGGTGCCGCCCCGTCGCCCGGCGCCCGGCCGACGAGCGAGCCGCCGTTGCCCGACGGCGCGCGGGCCGGGTCCGGAGAGCCGGCATCGGGATCGCCGCCCCGCGGCTCGGGGCCCGTGGTGCCGTGGTCCCGGGGCTCGGTGCCCCCGGGCGCGGTCCCGGGCCCGACCGCGGCGGCTGCCTCCGCGTCGACCGCCCGCTCGTCGGCCGCCCGTGTCGGAGGGCCCGTCCCGGCCCCGGCCCGGTGGCGAGCATGCGCCGCCGGTGGCCGCGCCGAAGCCTCGGCCTCCTTCGCCCGGCGGCGCTCGCTGCGGCTGCGGTAGGTGTCGTAGCGGTACGTCTGGCCGCCGTAGCCCTCGCTCGCCGGAACGCGGTTCAGCACCGTCCCCACCAGCGGCGCCTCGACCTGCCGCAGCAGCTCGACCGCCCGGGTCAGGCCCCGCCGCGAGGTCGAGCGGTAGGCGACGACGAGCAGCACGGCGTCGGCGTTGCGGGACAGCACGGTCGCATCGGTCACCGGCAGGACGGGAGGCGAGTCGACGACGACCACGTCGTAGCGTTCGGCGAAGCCCGCGAGCACCTCGCGCGCCCGCGGCGAGTCGAGCAGCTCGGCGGGGTTCGGGGGCGGCACGCCCGGAGGGAGCACGTGCAACCCCGGCACCTCCTCGACCGCGTACACCGCGTCCTCGGGCCGGATGTCGCCCAGGAGCGCCGTCGTGAGGCCCGGGCTCATGGGCGCGCCGAAGAGCTCGTGCAGCCGCGGCCGGCGCAGGTCGGCCGACACGAGGATCACCCGGTCGCCCGTCTGGGCCAGGGCGGCGGCGAGGTTGGCGGCGGTGACCGTCTTGCCCTCGGCGGCCGACGGGCTGGTGACGAGGATGGTCCGCAGCGGCGACTCGACGCCGAGGAAGCGCACCGAGGTGCGCAGCAGGCGGTAGGCCTCGCTGGCCGGCGAGGTCGGATCCTCGACCGTCACGAGGTCCGGCGGCGTCTCGCCGTCGCCGCCCCGGGGGATCAGGCCGAGCGTGGGGAGGCCCGTGATCGTCTCGACCTGCTCCTTGCTGCGCACCGAGTCGTCGAGGCGCTCGAACGCGAAGGCCAGGCCGATGCCGCCGAGCAGCCCGACGAGGGCGCCGACGATCAGGTTGGTGGTCGTGTCGGGCGACACCGGCGAGTCGGGCGCGTCGGCCGGAGCCAGGATCTCGACGCCGCCCGAGCGCGTGAGGTCCTGGGTCACCTCCAGCTGTTGCAGCTGGCCGACGAAGGTGCTCTCGCGGCTCTGCAGCGGACCGAGCTGCGGCAGCACCTGCACGAGCACCGTCTGACGCTGCTGCTCGAGGGCGGCCTGCTGCGCACTGCCGGCCGGCGCGGCCGCGACCTGGGCGTTGATCGAGTCGAGGGGCTGGCTGACCTCGGCGATCTGCCGGCGGACGGCGTCGAGCCGGGTCTGGATCTCCTCGCTGGCCGAGAGCAGGTCCTCGACCTGCTGGTCCTGCCGCTCGGCGATGTAGGTCTCCGCGTACAGGTTCACCAGGTCGGCGGCGTCGTCGGCGTCGGTCGACTCGACCGCGATGGTCATGCCGTCGTCGCTGTCCGCGGCCGTGGCGCTGGCGCTGACGTCGTCGACGTCGAGCGGTCCGTCGTACGCGTCGTCCACCGCGTCGCGGACGGTGCGTGACTCGATGAGCCGGATCTCGTTGTTCAGCTCGCGCTGGGCGTCCATCGAGCTGCCGACCTGGCCCACCTCGTCGACGAGGATCTCCTCGCTGGCCGTGCGGCGCAGCAGCAGGTCGGACTCGGCCCGGTAGCGGGGCGTCTGGACGAGCGACGCCACGAGCGCGACGGCCACACCGGCGAGGACGGCGAGCACCACCACGGCGCGGCGACGGCGGAGCACCGCGATGTAGTCGCTGAGGCTCGGATCGTCCATGCAGACCGGCACCTTCGGGACGCTCCGGCCCCTCCGACGGCTGCGGACAACGGTACTGCCCTCACGCCGAGTGGCAAGGACGGTGCGATCGGTCGTGCCCAGCGACCGTCGGGCCCGGGGTCAGGCCCGGTCCAGCAGGTCGCCGAGGCGCATGGGGGCGATGAGCGTGACGTCGCGCGTCCCGTGGCGGGCTTCGAGCCGGCCGGCCGTCGCCTCGCCGGCGGGGAGGCGCCGCACCGTCCCGTCGACCACCGCCGCGCAGGCGTAGCCGGCGTCGTCGACCAGGCCGGCGACGAGCGACTGGAGGTGCCGGGCGTCGTCGCGCACCTCGACCACGAGCGTGGGCCGTTCGGCCGTGATCCACGCCCGGACCGACGACAGCACCTCGGCCTCGAGCCCCTCGATGTCGAGCTTCAGCAGGTCGACGCCGTCGATGAGGTCCGCGGCCGCCACCGCGGGCACCGTCACCGCCCGCGCCGCCGCGGTGGTGAGGTCCAGCGCCCCGTCGACGAAGGCCCCCGCGGATGCGCCGTAGAGGTCGCGGTCGGGGAACCGGAGCGTGACGGCGTCGTCGCGCCGGGCCCCGACGACCGCGGCACGGACCACGTCGACGTGCCCGAGGCCGTTGAGCGCCAGGTTCTCCTGCAGGACGGCGGACGAGGTCGGGTTCGGCTCGACCGCGGTGTAGCGCCCACGCCCACCGGCGAGCGCGCCCACCACGGTGTACAGCCCCACGTTCGCCCCCAGCTCGAGCGTCGACGTGTGCGACGCCACGAGCGTGGCCCACCACGACGGCTCGCCGGGCTCGTACCCGTCGAGCCCCAGCCAGAAGAGGTGGTTCGTGATGTAGGAGTCGCTCGGTACCATCCGCACGTCAGGACGACCCGGAACCCGGAAGGGGTCCGTCTGTGGGATTCCTCCCAATCGCACGACGTCCAGCACGGCTCGCCGCCACCGCTGCGCGAGCGACGACCTCCCGCCCCGCCCGGTGTCGAGGTAGCTCTCGCGCACGCGCAGCGCCCACGACGTCGGCGTCCGTCGGGCGACCGCCGAGGCCGCCCGGTGGAGGCTGAACCAGATCTTCGACGGACGGGGCGGGCGCCGGCCGCTCACCTGGACCTGCTGTGCGCCATCACGGCGTACCCCCCGTCGACCGGGGGCGCCCAACTGCACCTCCACGCTCTGCTCACCCACATGGAGCGCACCTCCGCCGAGGTCGTCACCTGGTGGGACAGGAATCGCTCGGACTGGCTTCTGGGTACCACCCTGCGAGCTCCGGCGCACGCATCCGACGACCGCGTCGACGGGATCGCCGTCCACCGCCTCGGCCTGTCCGCAGCCGACCGGATCCGGGCCGTGCCGGCCGTCGCCGGCTACTACCTGGCCACCGACTGGGCCGCCTCGCGGCTGTCGCGTCCACTGGCTCGTGCGCTCGACGACCGGGTCGGCTCGGCCGACGTCGTGCACTGCGTCAGGGTCGGCCGCGAGCCCCTGGCGCTGGCGGCCGAACGGGCCGCGCGCCGCGCCGGCCGGCCGTTCGTGCTCACCCCGCTCCACCACCCGCGCTGGGGCGGTCGCCGCCACCGCACCTACCTCGATCTCTACCGGCGGGCCGACCGGGTGATCGCGCTGACCGAGGCCGAGCGGGCGACGCTCATCTCGACGGGGGTGCCCGGCACGCGCATCCGCGTCACGGGGCACGGGCCCGTCGTGGCGCCCGACGCCGACGGCGACGCCTTCCGGCGCCGCCACGGCGTCACGGGGCCGATGGTGCTCTTCCTCGGCCAGCACTTCGCCTACAAGGGGTTCCGGATCGTCCTCGAGTCCGCGCCCCTGGTGTGGCGGCACGTGCCGTCGGCGAGGTTCGTGTTCGCCGGGCCGCCCGTCGGCCGGTCGGAGCGGGCGTTCGTGGGGGCCGATCCCCGGATCCTGCGCCTCGGCACGCTCGACCTGCGCGAGAAGACCGACGCGCTCGCGGCCTGCGACGTCCTCTGCGTGCCGTCGACGCAGGAGAGCTTCGGCGGCGTGTTCACCGAGGCCTGGTCGCTCGGCCGTCCCGTGATCGGCGGCGACATCCCGCCGGTGCGTGAGGTGATCGACGACGACGTCGACGGGTTCGTCGTCCCGCCGTCGCCCGAGTTCGTCGCCGCCCGGATCCGGTGCCTGCTCGAGGACCCCGCCCGTGGCCACGCCATGGGGGCCGCCGGCCGCCGGAAGGTGGCGGCGCGCTGGTCGTGGCCCGTGCTCGCCGCGGCCACCGAGCGCATCTACGAGGAGGTGGCGTGACCTCGGCGGTCGGCACCGGCGACGAGCGCGTGGTGGGGGAGCGCTTCTACCTCGACACCGTGCGGGGGCTGGTGCGGGAGGGTTGGATGGCGCCGGACGACCACGTCCTGGTGGTCGCCGGCGGACACGCCGACCGCGCGGTGCTGCTGGCCGCGGGCCTGCGACGGGTCACGATCTCGAACCTCGACGAGCGCATGGACGGTGGGTCTTACGCCCCCTATGCCTGGAGCTTCCAGGACGCCGAGGCGCTGGGGTTCCCCGACGACGCGTTCGATGTCTGCGTCGTCCACCAGGGCCTCCACCACTGCCGCTCGCCGCACCGGGGGCTGCTCGAGATGTACCGCGTGGCGCGCCGCGGTCTCGTGATGTTCGAACCGCAGGACACGGCGCTGACCCGTCTGGGCGTCCGCCTCGGCGTCGGGCAGCGCTACGAGCTGGCGGCCGTGGCCGACAACGGTCTGCGGTGGGGCGGTGTGCAGAACACGGACGTGCCCAACTTCGTCTACCGGTGGACCGAGCGCGAGGTCCGCAAGGCGCTCGCCTCGTACGACCCGACGCGCGATCCCGCCGTGCGCGTGTTCCACGACCTGCGGGTGCCGGGCGAGGCGACGGCCGCCACCCGGGGGGCGATGGTGCGGGGGCTGGCACGCGTCGCCACGCCGGTGGCCCGGGCCGTGCTCCGGGTCGCGCCCCGCCAGGCGAACGCGCTGGCGGTGGTCGTCGACAAGGTCGGGCCCGGCGACCTCCACCCGTGGCTCGCCCGCGACGGCGGAGCGGTGCGGGCCGATCCCGAGTACTTCGGCCGCCGGCCGCGTTCGTCGAGGCGCTCGGGGGACGACGGATGACGCCCGGGGGCGCCGCGTCCGTGACCGCGCTCGGCCGGCGTCCCGCCCGCCCGGCCGCTGACCCCGGGGTCGGTGACCGCACCGCCGGTCCGGGGGGCGCGCTCGGCCTCCTGCTCGGAGCGGTGGTGCTGTACCTCGCGTTCGGGAAGGGGTTCGCCTACGCCGGCTGGCCTCCGGTGTTCGTCGGCGAGGTGCTGCTGGTGGTCGTGGCGGTGGCCGCGGGGCGGTCGACCCCGGTGCTCCCCCGGCACCCCGCGGCGCTCGTCGTCGCGCTCGTCGGGGCGCTGGCGATCGTGCAGGCGGCGGTCGACCGCCTGCACCCGGCCGTGCCGCTGGTCGAGACGGTCCGGGGGCTGGCGCCGATCTACTACGCCGTGTACGGGTTCGCCGCGTACTCGCTGCTGCGATCGTGGGAGCGGCGGTCGGGTCGTGCCACCGTCGTCGCCGGGACCGAGCGAGCGGTACGTCGGGCGGCGCCGTGGGTCCTGGCGGCCGTCCTGCTGCTGGCCGTCCTGCTGCTGGTCGAGCCGACGTCTCTGCCGACCTGGCCGGGCTCGGGAGTGCCCCTGCTGCTGACCAAGTCGGGAGACATCGCGGTCACCCTCGCGCTGTTGGGACCCGTGCTCCTGGCCTCGGACCGGACGTCGGGCCGCCGCGCCGCGCCGTCCCGATGGCGCACGGCGCTGCTGGCGGCGTGGGCCCTCACCGCCCTGCTGGTCTCCTTCCGCAGCCGCGGCGCCCTGCTGGCGCTCCTCGTGGGGACGATCGTCGCCCGACCGAACGCGGTGCGGATGGCCAAGGTCGCGCTCGCCGGCCTCGCGGTGGTGCTGGCTCTGTACGTGAGCGGGCTGCGGGTCGAGGTCGGGGGCCGGGAGATCAGCTACGGCGCGGTGGGCGACGCCGTCGGCTCTGTGCTCGGTGGCGGCCCCGAGGACCAGATCGGCAGCAACTACCTCGACACCACCAACTGGCGGGCCGACTGGTGGGCGTCGATCTGGGACGACGTGCGGGCCGAGGGCATGGTCCTCCACGGGCGCGGCTGGGGCGACAACCTGGCCGTCCGGCACGGCGTGACGGCCGCCGTCGCCGGCGAGGACCCCCGGGCGCTGCGCCTGCCGCACGACATCTTCTTCTCGCTGGTGGGTCGGGCGGGACTGGTCACCGCGATCGGGTTCCTCCTCGTGCCGGTGCTCACCGTCGCCCGCACGTTCCGCCGGCGCGGCGACGCAGAGCCGCCGCCGGTCGTCGTGCAGGCGGCGCGTGGGGCCGTGGCCGCGGCGGTCGCGACGGGGCTGACCGACATCTACCTCGAGTCGCCGCAGGGCGGGATCGTGTACTGGACCCTGATCGGCTTCCTGTGGTGGGCGGTCGCCGCCCCGCTGCCGGCACCCCCGCCACCCCCGCAGCCCCCGGTGGCGCCGGCGTGACCCCCGCCCCCGCGACGCCGGTGGAGATCCTGGGCGTGCGGGTGCACGCCCAGACGCTCCACGGTGCGGTCGACACGATCGGACGGTGGATCGACCGGGGCGATCCGCACTACGTGTGCGTCACCGGGGTGCACGGCGTGGTCGAGTGCCAACGCGACGACGACCTCCGGCGCATCCACAACGAGGCCGGGATGGTCACGACCGACGGCATGCCGCTGGTGTGGCTGTCGCGCCGGCGGATCGGCGACCGCCGCCGGATCGAGCGCGTCTACGGCCCGGACCTGATGCTCGAGTCGTTCGCCCGGTCCGAGGTGACGGGGTGGCGGCACTTCCTCTACGGCTCGACTCGCGGGACGCTCGACCGCCTGCGAAGGAACCTGCGTGCTCGGATCCCGCGCGCCCAGGTGGTCGGGGCCATCAGCCCGCCGTTCCGGCCGCTGACCGCCGACGAGGACGCGGACGTGACCGCCTCGATCGCCCGGGCGCGGCCCGACATCGTCTGGGTGGGGATGAGCACGCCGAAGCAGGAGCGGTGGATGGCCGACCACGTCGACAGGCTGGGGGTGCCGGCGCTCGTGGGCGTCGGCGCGGCGTTCGACTTCCACGCGGGCGTGACACCCCAGGCGCCGCGCTGGATGCAGACGTCGGGCCTCGAGTGGGCGTACCGCCTCGGTCGGGAGCCCCGACGCCTGGCCGGGCGCTACCTGCGCAACAACCCGCGCTTCGTCTGGCTCCTCGCTCGCGAGGCGCTCCGTGGTCGGACTGGAGCCACCACGCGAACGACTCAACGTGACGACTCGTCACCCTAGGTACTTGGCAGACGACCGGATACCTGGAACCATGGCCTGCGACCACAAGCAGTAGTTGTCGCAGCACGAGGAGCGATTGGCATGGCCTCCGGCACCGGTGCCGAGGCGGGCGAACACTCCGGCGGTCACGACGCCGCCTCCGACACCGTCGGTGATCCGGCCAGGTCCGGGCTCCCCAGCGCATGACCGCCCACGAGGTCGTCCCGACGGTCGAGCGCGGCCCGGCGCCGACGGATCGACGGCCGATCCACGCCCGCGCACCGGCGCTGCGCCGCCGGCCCGCCCACCTCCGGCCCGTGGTGCTCCACCCCGCCGGCACCAACCGGCTGAAGGCGACCGTCGACAAGGCCGTCGCCCTCCTGCTCGTCGTCGTGCTGGCGCCCGTGCTGCTCGCGGTGTCGTGCGCCATCGCGGTCACCACCGGGGGTCCCGTGCTGTACCGGCAGCGGCGCGCCGGCTGGCGGGGCGAGACGTTCTGCCTGCTCAAGTTCCGCACCATGGTCGACGGCGCCAGCCGCCGGCAGCGGGCCCTCGACGACTGCAACGAGGCGGACGGCCTGCTGTTCAAGATGCACGACGACCCGCGGGTCACGCGGCTCGGCCGTGTCCTCCGGCGCACGTCGATCGACGAGCTGCCGCAGCTCTGGAACGTGCTGCGCGGCGAGATGTCGCTCGTCGGCCCGCGGCCGCTGCCCGTGCGCCCGGAGGCGTTCGTGGGGGAGGAGCGGCGCCGACTCGAGGTGCGTCCCGGCCTCACCGGCCTGTGGCAGGTGAGCGGACGCTCCGAGCTGAGCTGGGACGAGTCGATCGAGCTCGACCTCCGTTACGTCGACGGGTGGTCGCACGGGCTCGACCTGGCCATCCTGGCTCGCACGCCGCTGGCGGTGGCGCGGGGCCGAGGGGCCTTCTGACGTGGACGGACGCCCCGCCGGCGATGCCGACCCGCCGACGGCCGGTGCGGGCACGCTCTCGCTCCGCGGACGCGCCGAGCCGCCGGACCGCCCGGCCGACCCGCCGTCGACCCGACTGCGGCGCCGCCCACGGTCGCCCGGCCGTCGCCGGGAGCTCCTGCTGGTCGCCGCCGTCGTCGCCGCCGGGGCGCTGGCCGGCGCACTGCTCACCGACGTCGAGCCGTCGGGGAACGCTGTCGCCGACCGGCTGTTCGCAGCGGCGGCGGTGGCGGTGGTCGCCGGTGCGGCGAGCACCGCCCGGCGGTGGACGTGGCTCGTCCTCGCCGCGGTCGCCCTCGCCACCGCGGGCGACACCTGGGCCGTCGGGTGCGCCTTCGCGGCGTTGGCGCTCGCGCTGCTGACGGCCGGCCCGATCCGCCCGCACCCGGCCGTCGGGGCGCTGGTCGGGGCGTTGGGCGCGTTCGCCCTGCTGCGCATCGGCGACCTCGGTCCCCTGGGCCTCCCAGTGCTGGTGTCGGGGCTGGCGGTCGCTCCGGTGCTCGTGTCGGGCCACCAGCACGCGGGCCGCCGCACCCGGCGCCGGGTCCGGCGGGCCGCCCTGGCGTGCGGGGCGGCCGTCGTCCTGGTGGGACTCGCCTACGGGTTGGCCCTGCGTTCGGCCCGCCCGGCCGCCGAGCGCGGCCTGGCCGAGCTCGACGCCGGGCTGGCGGCGGCGCACGAGGGGGACGACGCCGCTGCGGCCGGACACCTCGACGCCGCCGCCGACGCCTTCGCGGACGCGGACGGTCACCTCGGCGGCTGGATGGCCGCCCCCGCCCGCGTCCTGCCCGTGATGGGCCACAACGCCCGCGCCACCGCGACGATGGCGGCCGCCGCGGCGGACGTGGCCCGCCAGGGCGCCGCCTCGGCGACCGAGGCCGACACCGACACGCTCACCGTGCAGGGCGGCCGGCTCGACCTGGCCCGGGTGCGTGCGCTCGGCGCCCCGCTGGACGCGGTCGCCGTCACGCTCGCCGGCGCGGCCGAGCAGCTCGACGACGTCCGGTCTCCGTGGCTGGTCACCCCGGTGGCGCAACGCCTGGAGCGGGTGCGCACCGAGGTGGCCGACGCCCGCCCCGACGTCGACCTGGCGGCCGCCGCGGTCGACGTCCTCCCGGCCATGTTCGGCGGCGACGGGCCGAGCCGGTGGTTCGTCGCCTTCGTCACGCCGGTCGAGGCCCGCGGTCGCACGGGGTTCATGGGCAACTACGCCGAGCTCACGATCACCGACGGCCAGGTCGAGATGACGGAGTTCGGGCGGGCGAGCGACCTCGAGGCGGGCGGGACGCCGGGGCCGCAGCGGACGCTGTCGGGGCCCGACGACTACCTGGCGCGCTACGCCCGGTTCGCTCCCGCGGCCACGTGGCGGAACGTGACCATGTCGCCCGACTTCCCGAGCGTGGGACAGGTCATGGCCGAGCTGTACCCCCAGTCCGGTGGCCGGCCCGTCGACGGTGTCATCGCCGTCGACCCCGCCGGCCTGGCCGCGCTGCTCACGCTGACGGGACCGGTCGACGTCCCCGGCATCGAGCAGACCCTCACCCCCGACAACGCCGCCGACTTCCTCCTGCGCCAGCAGTACCTGCAGATCGAGGACACGGCGTCCCGCATCGACGCCCTCGAGGGCCTGGCCCGCGCGACGTTCGACCACCTGACGACGGGGGATCTGCCGGGGCCCCGCGCCGTCGCCGACAGCCTCGGCGCCGCCGTGGCGGCCGGCCACCTGCACGCGTACGCGACCGACGCCGAGCAACA
>Ga0111538_10001180_pt1 | contig 36808 bp, 25 predicted proteins | sample SoiMethybrSBSTD1_FD_79669 | JGI IMG/M metagenome (GOLD analysis project Ga0111538, IMG submission 79669) | Bulk soil microbial communities from a Populus tree surrounding site in Tennessee, USA - Soil MetaG P. TD hybrid SBSTD1 (version 2)... | ecosystem: Environmental > Terrestrial > Soil >...
GGACGGAACAACGGGTCGAGTGATCGGATGAACTCGGAGCGCGGGTACACATTCCGGAGCTGCGTGAGTCCCTCCGTCCTGACCGGCCTGAGCCGCCGGACGATGCGGCCCACGACGTCGCCGTGCAGATAGTCGCCGATGAGATCCTTCGGCAGCCGATCGCCGCGGTAGATCTCGTTTCCGGCGGCCGCCGTGCCGTAGATGAGTGAGCCGTCGGGCAGGCGCGTGCCCGGCAGTCCCGCCTGGATGTCGCCAATGAGAATAGGAGCGCCCCACACGATGTTCAGATCCGGTTCGAACTGATCGGGAGGCGCGAACGGGCCGTAGTGCACGGGAAACTGGAAGTAACCCGGCAGTCCGCTCGCGCCGTGCTGAAACCAGACCTTGCCGTGATCGTCCTGGCTCACTCCCCACTGGGCGCCGTTCGGCCCGGTGGGCTCTTTCACGAGTCCGGTCGGCGTCCAGCGCAATCGGAACGCGTTCACCGTGCTGTAGAGCCAGTTGTCCATGGCCCAGAAGAGACTGGCGGGCTGGGATTCCATGGTGCCGGCCCGCCCGAAGTTCGTCGCGAACAACTCCCTCTTGTCTGCGACGCCGTCTCCATTGGTGTCGGTGTACTTCCACACCTCGTCCGCGTTCGTCTCCATCGTCAAGACGCTGTCCGCGCCGAACGGCATCGCGAACCGCGGAAAGACCAGTCTGTCCACGAACACCGTGTGATGTTCGTACACGCCGTCGTTGTCGCGATCCTCGTGTCTCGAGATCCGGCCGATCGGCGGAATCAGATCGATCCCCTCTGGCGTCTGGAGGTAGCCACGCTCCTCCACCACGAACATGCGGCCGTTGCCGTCAAACGTCACCTGCGCCGGGTCTTCGATGATTGGGTCGGACAGGACGGGCTCCAGCCGGTATCCGGGCGGCAGCCAGAAGCGCCGGGCCTGGTCGGTCGGAGACGCCGGAAGCACCGGCGGTTTCGGCGACCAGTCGGCGTTCGCATTCGCCGGGTCGCTGGCGTCGGGTGCGGCGCCAGGACCTCTTCCGCCGCCGGCAGTCTGAATGGCGCCGCGCCCGGTCGTCTGCGCATTCGGGCCGATGGCGACCGCAGCGAGGACCGACGCGGCCATCACCGCGGCCACCACCGTCAACAGATGCTGAGAGGCTCGCATTGGCTGCTTGTGGCGCTACTTGCTTCCAGTGATTTCCGCGAGCAGGCGGAAGAAACCGCGCTTCCGCTCGCTACTGAGACCCCAGTTCACCGGCACCGACTGGTAGCCGTCATCGAAGCCTTCGCCCGTCATGCGGAAATCAAAGAAGCCCCACGAGGCACCGGCGGCGACCGCCGCGGTAAAGTTGTTCCCGGCGCGATCGAAGTCGAAATGGTCGTCCTCGTTGAACAGGATTGGCTTCGGCGCATCTGCCACGAGGGCGCGGATCGTACGCACCATCTCGCCGATGCGTGCGGGGTCGTTCACGCCGTTGCCGTGGAGAAGCAGGAAGTCGGAGGCGCGCACGACGTTCTCGCCGGGAATCGCGCCGCCACCGTAGCTGGTGCTGACGATCAGACGTCGCCCATCGCGTCGTGCGGCCCGGACACGAGCAATGAGCTCGTGGACCCGCGCGCATTTCAAAATGGCGTGGTCGTAGGCGGCGACGTTACACTCGTTGTTCACCTCGACCAGGACGTTGCGCCAGCCGCCGTCGAGCAGCCAGCGTGTCGCGGCGTCGGTCGCCGCGACGACGGCCGTCTCGTCGGCCAGCCGCTGATCCTGGCCGAAATAGAAATAGCCGACGATCGCGACCATGCCGAGCTCGTCGGCCCGATCGAGGATGCGACCGAGCCGCGCCGTGTAGTCAGCGCGCAGCGTGCCGTCGGCATTGAAGGCCGAGTTCTCCCACGGTTGCGTTTTCGAATAGCCCTCCGGTGAGCCGCCCTGCAGGTTGATCGTGAAGGCGAGCAGGCCGTGCTTCCTCCATTCGGCCATCGCGGCGACAAACTCATTCGTGTTGCGGTCGGCGTCCCATTTGCCGGTGTCGGGATAGCCCCAGCGCGAGACGGTCTCGCGGTTTCGATCGTCGAAGATGCCCTGGACCATCCGCGAATTCATCAGCAGGCCCTCGACCTTGTGCCCGCGCCAAACGCGGCCCGCGTAGGTCGGCGCGCCATTGATGTGAAACGCGTCGCCCACAATCGAGACCGCCGTCTTCTGCGGAGCCGTCGCGGCCGACGCGGCGACGGCAAGCCAGAGTGTGATGAAGAGCCTCGTCCCCATTGGGGCGATGGTAAACCAATCAACGATGAGAAGGCTCGATCGCGATCTCGCGCGTCGCTGCCCGATACGGCAGGTAATCAGGCTCCCACATCGCGTCGAGGACGCGCCGTTCGATCTCCGGGCGCGAGATCTTCGGCGCGGCCCCGCTCTCGACGAGCGACGCGCCGACGGCCAGGGCCACGTCGCGTGAGACGTCGCGCAGCCGGCTGAGCGGCGGGTAGATGGGACTGCCCGCGCGCGGCGAGGCCGCCGTGAAGCCGACCAGCGCGCGTGCCGCGGCGACGAACGCGTCATCCGGCAGCCAACGCGCCTCGACCGCGATGGCGCCCAGGCCGAGTCCCGGAAAGATGAACGCGTTATTCGCCTGACCAATCGTGTGCGTGCGCCCTTGGTGCTCCACGGGCGCAAACGGACTGCCCGTGCCCATGACCGCCGCGCCGTTCGTCCATCGAATGAGATCTTCCGGCGTCACTTCTGTTTTTGTGTCCGGGTTCGAGAGCGCGAGCACGATCGGACGCGCACACCCCGCAAGCATGTCGCGGACGATCGCCGCGCTGAAAGCGCCGGGCTGGCCTGACGCGCCAACGAGCACGGTTGGCCTGAAGTTTCTGACGACGTCGCCGAGGCCGAACGGGCCGCCTGCGCTCCGCCGCCAACCCGCAACGAGATCGGGCGACGCGGCCACCTCGAGCTTGGCGCCGGTCAACCCCGAGCGGTCCGAGATCATCAACCCCATCGAGTCCAGGCAGAGGACGCGCGATGAGAGCTCGGCGGCGGGGACGCCGGCCGCGCGCAGCGCGGCCCGGACGGCGAGCGCCGATCCTGCGCCCGACGCGCCGGCGCCATAAAAAACGATACGCGCATCCTCGAGCCGGCCGCCAGTCTGCCGGAGTGCGCTCTGGATGCCCGCCACGACCACGGCCCCTGTGCCCTGGATGTCGTCGTTGAACGACGGCACCCGTTGCCGGTACCGCGAGAGGACGGCAAAGGCGTTCGTGTTCGCGAAATCCTCCCACTGCACCAGGGCTCGCGGAAACACGCGCGCGATGGCGTCGACGAGTTCGTCGAGCAGCGCGAAGTAGGGCTCGCCCCGGAGCCGCCGCTGGCGGATGCCGAGGTAGAGCGGATCGTCGAGCCGCACGGTGTTGTCGGTGCCCACGTCGAAATCGATCGGCAGACAGTAGGTCGGGTGAATGCCGGCTCCCACCGTGTAGAGCGCCAGCTTGCCAATCGCGATGGGCATCCCGCCGACGCCCTGGTCGCCCAGGCCGAGGATCGCCTGGTTGTCGGTGATGACAATCACGCGCGGCTCGGCGTCGGCGGCTCCCCGCAACACCTCAGCAACGCGCCCGCGCTCGTGTGGCGAAACATAGACGCCCCGCCCGCGGCGGTAGATGTGGCTGTACCGCTCGCACGCCTTGCCTACCGTGGGCGTGTAGATGATGGGGACCATCTCCTCGAGATGATCGAGCACGAGGCGGCAGAAGAGCGTCTCGTTGCGATCCTGCAGGCCAGCGAGGAACAGGTAGCGCTGGACGTCGTCTCCCGACTCGAGGTAGTTGCCGTACGCGCGGGCCAGTTGTTCCGCCGGCGCCTGGACGGCCGGCGGAAGCAATCCTGTCAGACCCAGCGCGTCGCGTTCCTCGAGGGTGAAGCAGGTTCCCTTGTTCAGGACCGGGTCGTCCTGCAGCGCAGCGCCAGATACGGAAACCGCCTGATAGCGCTCGCCGGTACGCGAGTCGCGGCGCACCTCGAACCGTGCCCCCACGGCTACCTCCGGTCGAGCGGAGCGTAGGGACGCCGCCTCGCGCCTGTGTAGATCTGGCGCGGACGAGCGATCCGTGTGTCCGGATCGTTCCGGCTCTCGAGCCACTGGGCGATCCAGCCGGGCAGCCGGCCGATCGCGAACATGACCGTGAACATGTTCACTGGAATGCCGAGGGCTTTGTAGATGATGCCCGAGTAGAAGTCCACGTTCGGATAGAGCTTGTGGCTGACGAAATACTCGTCGCGGAGCGCAATCTCTTCGAGCTTCATCGCGATGTCGAGCTGACGGCTCTGGACGCCGAGCCGGTTGAGCACATCGATGCACGTCCGTCTGAGAATCGCCGCCCGCGGATCGTAGTTCTTGTAGACGCGATGGCCGAAGCCCATGAGACGGCTGTTGCTCTTCTTGTCCTTGGCGGCGTCGACGAACTTCTGGACGTCGCCGCCCTCGGCCTCGATCCGCTCGAGCATTTCGATCACCTGCTGGTTGGCGCCGCCGTGGAGCGGGCCCCACAACGCGCCGATGCCGGCCGAAATGCCCGCAAAGAGGTTGGCGCGCGAGCTGCCGACCACCCGGACGGTGCTCGTCGAGCAGTTCTGCTCGTGGTCTGCGTGCAGAATCAGCAGCAGGTCGAGCGCACGGGCCACCGCCGGATCCACCTCGAACTCGTCGCACGGGGTCGCGAACATCATGTGCAGGAAGTTGGCGACATAGCTCAGCTGGTTACGCGGATAGATGAAGGGCTGGCCGATCGAGTGCTTGTACGAGTAAGCCGCAATCGTCGGCATCTTCGCGATCAGCCGCACGATAGTCTCGTGCAGGTTCACCTCGATCGGTTCCGGTCCCTGGTAGAACGTCGCGAGGGCCGCGACCGCGGCCGAGCAGACAGGCATCGGGTGCGCGTCCTTCGGCAGCGCCTCGAAGAAGCGCCGGAAGTTCTCGTGCAGCAGCGTGTGCCGCGTGACATCGGCCGTCAGGGTGGCCAGCTCAGCGCGCGTCGGCAGCTCGCCGTACAGGAGCAGCCAGGCGACCTCGAGGAACGTGCTCTTCTCGGCCAGGTCGGCGATGTCGTAGCCGCGGTAGCGCAGGATGCCCTGCTCCCCGTCGATGAAGGTAATCGCGCTCCGGCACGCCCCGGTGTTGCCGAAGCCCGGATCCAGCGTGATGAGGCCGGTGGCGGCTCTCAGTTTCTGGATATCGATCGCGGTTTCGCCCTCACTGCCCGTGACGAGCGGGAGAGTGACTGGCTTTCCGTCGTAGGTCAGAGTGGCCGTCGTTTCGGCCGACGTCAGGGTCTGGGGTGTCATGAGCCATGCTCCGTGGAGCCTGCGGGCCCCGGTGCGAATTGCCTGCGAACTGATCTGCCTAAAGCAAGGCTGGTACCGGCGCCTGCCGGGCCCGGCGCTCGCGAAGGTAGGCGAACTTCCAGGCTCGAGCGCGGCCGGTCGTGGAGTTCTTCGCAGGACCGCGGATTATTGCGCTTCGCCCAAATCCGCACCACGAGACAGAGGACGGGAGTATATAGAGAGGATCATCCGCGAGGGGAGGGACGATGACACCTCGAGCGTCGCGTCGCGCCGTGGTCGCTGCGTGTGTGCTGCTGGGTACCCCGTTCGCCCTCGGCGCGACGCCCGGCACTGATCAGCAGCCGCCGGCACCGGCCGCTCCCATCGTCTACACGGCCGTCGTCGACGCAATCATTCACCCGGTGTCAGCGGATTACATGATCCAGACGATGGATCAGGCCGATCGGGCCGGAGCTGCGCTCGTCGTGTTCACGCTTCGCACGCCGGGCGGCCTGGTCGACTCGACCCGCGACATCGTCGCGCGCATGCTGGCGTCGAAGACACCCGTCGTCGTCTTCGTTGGCCCGGCGGGCGCGCGCGCTGCCTCTGCGGGCTTCCTTCTCACCATTGCCGCTGATGTCGCCGCGATGGCGCCTGGGACCCATATCGGCGCGGCGCATCCGGTGAGCGCGGGTGGCAGCGAGCCGGTCAGCGAGACGATGGAGAAAAAGCAGACGGCCGACGTGGCCGCGTACGCGCGCACCCTCGCCGACGGCCGCCGGCGAAATGTGAAGCTCGCCGAGTTGGCGGTCCAGGAGAGCCAGGCCTTCACGGCGCGTGAAGCCCTCGAGGCCTCGCCGCCGCTCATCGACTTGATCGCGCCAGACGTGCCGGAGCTCGTGCGCCAGTTGCACGGCCGCGCCATCCGGCGGTTCGACAACACGCAGGTGAACCTCGCGACGGCTGGGGCCTCGTTCGTGTCGATCGAGATGAGCCGCCGGCAGCAGGTGCTCGGCGCGATCGCGCATCCGAATATCGCCTTCCTGCTGCTGAGCCTCGGCATCCTCGGCATCACGATCGAACTGTGGTCGCCCGGCGCGGTCCTGCCCGGCGTCGTCGGCGCGATCTCGCTCCTCCTGGCCTTTTTCGCGTTGCAGTTGCTGCCGGTCAACTACGCCGGGCTGCTCCTGATCGTCCTGGGCCTGCTGCTGCTGATGCTGGAAATCAAGGTGACGAGCTACGGACTGCTGACCGGCGGAGGAGTGGTGAGTCTTGTCTTCGGCGCGATGATCCTGATCGATGCGCCGGAGCCGGAGCTGCGGCTGAGTTTCCGGTTTGTACTGCCTGTCGTCCTCGGGTTCGCCGGCATCGGGGTGTTCCTGGTGCGGCTCGCCGTGATCTCGCAGCGATCCGCACCGGTCTCGGGCCCCGCGGGAATGATCGGCGCGCTCGGACAGGCCCTCACAGCGATCGAGCCCGCCCGGGCGGGACAGGTCCACGTGCGCGGGGAAATCTGGCGCGCGCTGTCGGCCGAGGCGATCGCTCCGGGCGAGCGCGTTCGCGTGTCCAGCCTCGATGGGTTGACGGTCACCGTTCGAAAAACGTGAGGTGCTCCCAATGCCGATCTCGCCCGCTCTCATCGTCGTCCTGATCGTGGTCCTCTATGTCATCAGCTCGATCAAGATTCTCGCCGAGTACGAGCGCGGTGTGATTTTTCGTCTGGGCAAACTGCTGGACCGGGCGAAAGGACCCGGCATCGTCCTCGTCTTCAAACCGATCGATCGAATGGTCCGCGTGACGTTGCGGACCGTGGTCCACGATGTGCCGCCGCAGGACGTCATCACCCGGGACAACGTGTCGGTCAAGGTCAACGCCGTCGTGTATTTCCGCGTCGTCGATGCGCGCCGGGCGATCGTCGAAGTGGAGGACTACAAGTACGCCACGTCGCAGCTCGCGCAAACCACGCTCCGCAGCGTGCTGGGGCAAGTGGAGCTCGACGACCTGTTGTCGCAGCGTGAACGGCTGAATCAGCAGCTCCAGCACATCCTGGACGACGCGACGGATGTGTGGGGGATCAAGGTGTCGGCGGTCGAGGTGAAGCACGTGGACCTGCCGCCCGATATGCAGCGCGCGATCGCGCGGCAGGCTGAGGCCGAGCGGGAGAAGCGCGCCAAGATCATTCACGCGGCGGGCGAGCTCGAGGCATCGACGAAGTTGTCGGAGGCCGCCGCTATTATCGCGGCGGAGCCGGTGGCGGTGACGCTGAGGTATCTGCAGACGCTGACCGAGATCGCGGCCGAGAAGAACTCGACCATCGTCTTTCCGCTGCCGATCGATCTACTGACTCTCCTGAAACAGGTGACGAGCGGCACAGGAGCGGAGGCTGGCTCGCGATAGATGGAGGGGCGGACTTCAGCCCGCCTCGCGTCCGCTCTCCGGAGGCAGATCCACTCGCCAGGTCCCGGCCGGCGAGCGGATCACGATGGCGATCGGTTCTTTGAGCGCCACGCCGGCGATGCCACCCAACACCTGCTCGACGCGCACGACGATCCGTTCGATGGGCTCGATCTCGACGTCGCCGACGACGCGCGTCTGACCGGGACGGCCCTCGCTCATTTCCGTGCCCGCCATGCCGACCGCGCTGCTCGACGCACTGGACGCGAGAGGAGAAAGGCGAGAAAGGCGCCCACCACCGCCAACGGCCGAACGCGGATCGTCGCGCGCACGGCACCGCGCAGCCCGGACTCGAGGAACATCGGACGGCACTCGACGTTCAACCCCCGCTGCTCAGCGAGCACGACGAGCGGCGAAAGAAGCCCGTAGACGATCCCCGTGTCGGCCGGGCTGTCGAAGCCAAACGCCGTCCGCAACCGAAACTCGTCCAGCGTCACATGCCGAACCAACGCCGAGACCAGGCGCGCGACGCGGCGGAGCAGGCCACGCGTGCGCAAGACCGCGATGACGATTCGGGCCTTCCTTCTTCTGCTCCTGCGAGGCTCAGGAGGAGAACTGGGGACGTCCGATCCTTCGGAGGCAGGTGGCTCGGGCCGGTCTCGCGGCCCTCGGATATCGACGAAGCCAAACAGCCAGCGGATGTGCCACCTGGCCTTCAGCGCCTCGACGCGTTCGGCATCGATGACCAGCATCACGGGCACTGCGAGCAGCGCCACGATGAGGGCACCGAACACGGCGATCGTCACCGCGGCCGCCAACATGGTCGCGTCCTGCCTCTAGACCTTCTTTTCGGCGCGCTTGTCGACGAGCCGGCCGACCGCCTCACCCATCTTCTCGATCACCGTCGCGGCACCGCTGACCACCGTCGCCGCACCGCGGCGCACGGATTCCACGCGCACGCCGTCCTTGTTGATGATGATGACGGCAACCGGTTTCACACCTCCGCCGCCGCCGGAGCCGCCGCCCATGCCCTCCAGGTTTGCCGTCCTCTGCTGTTTGCCGGAGCCGCCGCCCCCGCCGAAAGCAAAGCCAACCGCCACCAGCGGAATGATCGTGCTGCCCTCGACCGTGATCGGATCGCCCACGACCGTCCGAGTATTGAGAAGACGCTCGATTTCCGCGAGCGTCGTCTTCAGCAGGTTCTCCACATGTTCCATACACCGCCTCCGCTCCTTCGATCCTCAACACGGAGATCACGGAATCACAGGGAGGACGCGGACAAGAAGTGACCTTTCCCAGAGCGTTCCGTGTTCTCCGTGATCTCCGTGTGCTCCGTGCTTCAGTTCGCAGATCGGCGCCGGCGCGAGTACCGGATCAACCCCGCGACACCAATGCCCAGCAGCGCCAGTGTTCCGGGCTCGGGAACGGTCTGAGCCTGAACGGAAAGGCCTTGCACTGTGATGTTGCCGCCGCCAATCGCACCGACCAGCGTGGCCGCGCCTGTCGAGAGATTGATGGTGTACAAGCCGGAGCCGGCGCCGCCGATAGCAATGAACGAGGCAAATGCCACGCCGGTCGCGCCCGAGATGTCGAAGCCAATCTGCGGACCCACGTTCAGGCCCAATGGACCCACCATGAAGAGCATTCCCGTATTCGGTGACACGGGCGTCCCGCCAGGAGACCCCTGCGTGAAGAGCGCGTCCTGTGTATAGCTGATGTCGAACAGCGTCGTTGATGCGGCGCCGGCAACGTTGTTGCTGTAGGCGGCTCCCGTCACGCCGGATTGGCTGAGTAGCGAATCCACGACGACGGTGCCCGTGCCTCCGGCAGTAATCCGCATATCGTCCCCGGTATCGCTGACGATTCGGAGCGCGTCCACCACCGGATTGAAATCGACGCCGAACCCTGACTGGCCGCCCGCAGCCAGCGCAAACGTGTTGATGAGCGTCGCCGCGCCGGTGAGCGGGTTCAGGGTGTAGATGCCGCCGTTCAAGCCGTTCGTGCCGACTCCGATGAGGAGACCGGTCGCCGGCTGGAAATCGATACCGATGAGCGTTGTGCCGGCGAGCAGCCCCGTGACCGGTATCAGCGGGCTGATACTTCCCGGCGTGCTGCTTTCGAAACTGAAGAGCTGGTTCGCGGCCGTGAGAGCCGTAATCGGTTCGGCCGCGGCCTGACGACCGATTGTCGCGGACAGGCCAATCGCCAGGACGGAGACAACGAGGATCTTCCGCATCATGCAACTCCTTCCGTCATTGCACAGATGGTGCGCTGGACTCAGTAGAATTCTGGGGAGGAAGTACTCTATTGGAGGCGTGGAATGGGGAGCAAGAGTAAACTGCATCCTATGCGTCGATATGCCCTTTCACCGCTGACCGTGATGCTCGCGCTGCTGCTGACGGCGGTCGTGCCCCAGCAGGCGTTCGTGCTGCAACAGGCGCCAGCGGCCGCGGCCCCGGCCGCGCCGCCGACGCAGATTCCGCTCGATCTCTTTCAGTTGCCAGAGGGCCTGGAGATCACGCTCTGGGCCGCGACGCCGCTCCTGCGCAACCCGACCAACATCGACATCGACAAGGATGGCCGGATTTGGGTCGCCGAGGGCGTCCGCTATCGGTCCCACCACGCCCGCCAGCCCGAGGGCGACCGCATCGTCGTGGTCGAGGACAAAGACAAGGATGGCAAGGCCGACAGCACGCACACGTTCGTGCAGGAGCCTGGACTGATCGCGCCGCTCGGCATCTCGGTCATCGACAACAAGGTGATCGTCGCCCAGCCGCCCGACCTCATTGTGTATACCGACGTCGATCGGAACCTTCGTTTTGATCCGGCGGTGGACAAGCGGGAAGTGCTCCTGACCGGGTTCCAGGGGATCAATCACGACCACTCGCTGCACTCCGTCACCGTCGGTCCGGACGGCAAGTGGGTGTTCAACTCCGGCAACATGGGGGCGACGTTCACGGACCGGTCGGGGAAGACGTTCCGGATCTTCAGCGCCTATCGTCCCGGGCCGGTTGGTCCGTTCAAGTTTCCGCACGACCCGGCCATGTACGCGGGGAAGCCAAGCGACGACGGGCACGTGTACGTCGGCGGGTTTACGGTGCGGATGAATGCCGACGGCACCAACGCGGAGATCATTGGACAGAACTACCGCAACAGCTACGAGCAGTCGGTGACGTCGCTCGGCGACGTCTTCCAGAACGACAACGACGATCCGCCGGCGTGCCGCGTGAGCTGGGTGATGGAGTACGCGAACTTCGGCTTCTCGTCGAACGACGGCCAGCGGTCGTGGCAGGCGGATCGCCGGCCCGGGCAGTCGGTCCCGGTCGCGGAGTGGCGCCAGGACGATCCCGGCATGATGCCGGCCGGGGACGTGTATGGCGGCGGATCGCCCACCGGCAATGTCTTTTACGAGAACGGCGCGCTCGGACCGGCGTGGGCCGGGACGTTCCTGGCGGCCGACGCCGGACGCAACGAGATTTTCTCGTACCAGCCGGCGCGTCAGGGCGCGGGCTTCGCGCTCGACCGGAAGGTCTTCCTCACGTCGAACATCAAGCAGCAGTACGCGGGGTCGGACTTCGTCATGGGGAGCGCCGGCGTCACCCGCGCCATCAACACGCTCTTCAGGCCGTCGGACATCGCCGTCGGCCCGGACGGCGCGCTGTACGTCAGCGACTGGATCGACGCGCGCGTCGGCGGGCACCAGGATCTGGACGACACGCTGTCGGGCGCGATCTACCGGATCGCGCCGAAGGGGTTCGTGCCGAACGTACCGCGCTTCGACGCGACGACCATCGATGGGTTGATCACCGCGCTGCGGTCGCCGGCCGTCAACGTCCGGGCGATCGGATTCGACGGGCTGAAGGCGCGCGGTGCGGCCGCCGTGAACGCGGTGGCGGCGCTGCTCAAGGATGCCAGCCCGTACATGCGCGGCCGGGCCATCTATCTTCTCTATCAGCTCGGTCCGGAAGGCCGTCAGCGAGCCGGGACGCCCGAGTCGCAGACCGATCCGGCGATGAAGATCGCGGCGTACCGGGCCATGCGGCGCGCCGGGCTCGACGTGCTTCCGGTCGCCTCGCGTCTCGTGCGCGACACCGATGCCGGCGTCCGTCGCGAAGTGGCGCTCTCGATGCGCGACCAGCCCGCGGCCGCCGCGATGGACATCCTGGTGGCGATCGCGCGCGGCTACGACGGGCAGGATCGCAGCTACCTCGAAGCGCTGGGCACCGGCGCGACCGGAAAAGAACCCGCGCTCTACGACCGGCTGCGGCGCGAGCTCGGCGTGAAGGACGATCCCGCCACGTGGTCCGGGACCTTCGCGAGGATCGCGTGGCGGCTGCACGTCCCGGCGGCGGTGCCGGATCTGACCGCTCGCGCGAAGTCACCGAAACTGTCGCCCGAGGAGCGGCGCCTCGCCGTCGATACGCTCGCGTTCATCAACGATCCGGTCGCGTCGAAAGCGATGCTGAGTCTGGCCGAGCCGAACAGTCCAGTGCGGGAGCCGGCGACATGGTGGGTGTTGAACCGGATGTCCAACAGCTGGGCGGATCACGGTCTCCGGCCCGCGCTGAAAGCGGCCGGGATCTACGATCCCGAGTCGATCGCGTTGCGCGAGGTCGTCGTGCCGCCGGCGCCCGAGAACCTGCCGCAGCTCTCGATCGACGAGATCGTCCGGCTCAAGGGCGACGCGGCCCGCGGGAAGGCCGCGGCGGCGCGCTGCGTGATGTGCCACGCCATCGACGGCGCCGGCGCCGAGCTCGGCCCGGTGCTCGACGGCTGGGGACGCGGCAAGTCGGCCGAGGTGATCGCGAGAGCGCTGGTCAATCCGAGCGCCGAGATCGCACTGGGCTACGAAGGCTTTGAGATCAAGACCAAGGACGGGCTGACGATCCAGGGCATCCTCATCAAAGATGGCGACCCGCTGATGATGCGCAGCATGGGCGGGATCACCCAGATCATTCCGCCCGACCGCGTCGCCATGCGCCGCCGCATCGCCGGGTCGCTGATGATGAGCGCCGCGCAGCTCGGCCTCACCGCGCAGGACGTCGCTGATCTTGTGGCGTTTCTGGGCAAGTAGGGCGGGCCGCACTCGGGCCCGCCGGCGCCGGCCTTCGTAGGGCGGGCCGAACTGGGGCCCGCCAGCGCGTTACTGCGCGTCGCTTTCTCACTTCTGCAAAGGCGGGCTCGTCCAGTTGACGACCACTGTGAGAGGAACGTCGGTTTGCGGACCAGAAGAGCAAGGTGTCTCAGGGGAATCAGGTCAACAGTTTTTAGTGCTCATGTCTACGACCGTCACCCGCGTCGAGGTGCTGGACATCCGCTTCCCGACATCCACCGGCCGGCACGGGTCCGATGCGATGCATGCGGATCCCGACTACTCGGCCGCTTACGTCATCCTGCACACGGACCGTCCTGACGGCCTCAGCGGTCATGGCCTGACCTTCACTCTTGGTCGCGGCACCGAGCTCTGCGTCGCCGGCGTTCGCGCCCTGGCTCCCCTCATCACCGGCCAGACGCTCGAGGACATTCGCGCCGACATGGCGGGGTTCTGGCGCCGCCTCACGTCGGACTCGCAGTTGCGCTGGGTCGGCCCGGAGAAGGGCGTCATTCATCTGTCAACCTCGGCCGTGGTGAACGCAGTGTGGGACTTGTGGGCCAAGGTCGAACGGAAACCCCTCTGGCAACTGCTCGCAGACTTGACGCCCGAGGCCCTCGTCGCGTGCGTCGACTTCCGTTACATCACCGACGCGATCACGGCCGACGAGGCCATCGCCCTGCTCCGCGAACGCGTCCCGGGCCGGGCAGCCCGAACCGCGGAGCTCGCGCGGACCGGCTATCCCGCCTACACCACATCGGTGGGGTGGTTGGGGTACTCCGACGATCAGCTTCGTGCGTTGTGCCGCGAGGCCATCGCCTCAGGCTGGTCGCACTTCAAGATGAAAGTCGGCGCCGATCTCACCGACGACAAGCGCCGCGCGGCGCTCGTGCGGGCCGAGATCGGGCCCGCCTGTACATTGATGATGGACGCCAACGGGCGATGGGGCGTGGACGAAGCCATCGCCTGGATGCGCGACCTCGCGTCTTTCGACCCGTGGTGGATCGAAGAGCCGACCAGCCCGGACGACGTGCTCGGCCACGCCGCGATTGCCAAGGCGATCGCGCCCATTGGCGTGGCGACAGGAGAGCAGTGTCAGAACCGGATCCTCTTCAAGCAGTTCATGCAAGCCGGCGCGATGCGCTTCTGCCAGATCGACAGTTGCCGGCTCGGTGGCGTCAACGAAGTGCTCGCCGTCCTGTTGATGGCGGCGAAGTTCGGCATCCCCGTCTGCCCCCACGCGGGAGGCGTTGGCCTGTGCGAGTATGTGCAGCACCTCGCCATGTTCGACTACATCGCCGTGAGCGGATCGCTGGAGAACCGGGTTGTGGAATTCGTGGATCATCTGCACGAGCACTTCGTGCATCCAGTCGTCATCGATCGCGGGCGGTATCAGGTGCCGTCGGCTCCCGGCTACGGCATCACCATGAAACCGGAGTCGCTGCTGAACTTTGCCTATCCCGACGGCTCCGCCTGGAGGGCGTAGCGAGACGAGCCGCGCGAGTGGGGGTGGGGCCCCACGAGCAATGAGAAGCGCCTGCGGCCCGGCGAGCGAGCGTAGCGAGACGAGCCGCGCGAGTGGGGGTGGGGCCCCACGAGCAATGAAGATCGATGCCCATCAGCATTTCTGGCGATTCGACGCTGCGCGCGATCGCTGGATCACGGACGACCTGCGGGCGATCCGGCGTGATTTCCTGCCGGCGGATCTTGAAGGCATCCTCGCGGCGAACGGCATCGACGGGTGCGTCGCGGTGCAGGCCGATCAGTCGGAGCAAGAGACGCGCTTCCTGCTCGATCTCGCGCGCCAGCACGCCTTCATCAGGGGCGTTGTCGGCTGGGTGGACCTCGCGTCCCCGCGAGTGGAAGATTCGCTTCGCGCCTTCGTCACTGACCCGCGGCTCCGAGGCGTGCGTCACGTCGCGCAGGCGGAGGCGGACGACTTTCTGAAGCGCGAGGACGTGATCCGGGGCGTCGGCCAGCTCGGGCGTTTCGGTCTGACGTACGACATCCTGGTGTTTGCGCGGCAGCTGCCCGCGGCCCTGACGCTGGTCAAGCGACTGCCGAATCAGACCTTCGTGATCGATCACCTTGGGAAACCGTGCATCCGTGACGGTACGCTCGAGCCGTGGGCGACGCACCTCCGGGCGCTCGGTCGCCTACCCAACGTCTCCTGCAAGTTGTCGGGCCTGGTGACCGAAGCCGATTGGGCGGGCTGGCGCCCCCCGCATCTCCGGCCCTATCTCGATGTGGCACTCGAGGCGTTTGGCCCGGAGCGCGTCATGTTCGGCTCCGACTGGCCCGTCTGCCTCGTGGCCGCTCCTTACGAGCGCGTACTCGAAGTCATCGTAGAGTATGCGGCGACGCTTTCGGCGACCGAGCAGAAAGCGCTCTTCGGCGGAAACGCCGCCCGCGTTTACGGGCTGAGCGATCAATGGACCTCGAGTTGACGGACAAGGTCGTGCTCGTGACCGGCGGCGCCAATGGCATCGGCGCCGCGATCGTGCGCACGCTCGCCGGCGAAGGTGCCATTCCGATCATCGTCGATCGCGACGAAGCCGCGGGGCGATCGCTCGCGGGCGACGTGGCTGCGTCCGGTGCGCGCGCCGAGCTCATCGTCGCCGACCTCGTCGACGTCGCGGCGTGCCGAGGCGCGGTGGACGAAGGGCTCCGGCGAACTGGCCGGCTCGACGCGCTGGTCAACAACGCGGGCGTGAATGACGGCGTGGGGCTCGAAGCGGGCTCCTCCGACGAGTTCGTCGAGTCGCTGCGGCGTAATCTCGTGCATGCGTATGCCGTCTCCCACCACGCATTGCCGGCGTTGAAGGCGTCGCGCGGCACGATCGTGAACATCGCCTCCAAGGTCGCCTTCACCGGCCAGGGCGGCACGTCCGGGTACGCCGCAGCGAAGGGCGGCCTTCTCGCGCTCACGCGTGAATGGGCCGCGGAGCTGCTGTCCTACGGCATTCGCGTGAACGCGGTGGTGCCGGCCGAGGTGATGACGCCGCTCTACCGGCAATGGCTCGCCGGCTTTCCCGATCCTGAGCACAAGCGCGCGCACATCGCGGCGAGAATCCCGCTCGGGCATCGGATGACGACGGCCGAGGAGATTGCCGCAACGGTCACCTTCCTGCTCTCGCCGAGGTCGGCGCACACGACCGGGCAACACGTCTGTGTCGACGGCGGCTACGTGCACCTGGACCGGGCCATCACGTGAGGCGAAGGGCGCTACTTCAGGCTCTTGATATAGAGAATCACTGACTCGAGCTGGTGTTCGGTCAGGACGCCGGCAAAGCTCGGCATGCCCATGCCGATCCGGTTGAACCCGGGGACGATCTTTGCCGCGGGTTCGAGGATCGATTCCCGCAAGTACGCCTCGGTCGCGGTGACGCGAACGGCACCCTCCAGAAATGTGCGCTCCGAGCCGTACAGGCCTTTGAACGTGGGCCCCAGTCGCGACACCGTCGGGTCGTCCTCCCGGCCGTGGCACGCCATGCAGCCGTAGCGCTCGTAGATGCGACGGCCTTCTTCGACACTCGGCGGGCCGGCGGGCACCGCAGCCGCGCTCGGCACGTCGGGCTTCGGCGCGAGGTCGACCGTCAGCTTTTCGAATCCCTCCTGCTCGGGGTTGAACGTCGAGAGCTCGTAGGGCGTGAAGGCCGCGCTGTCCTGGAACGTCTTTCCGCCAGCGGTCGCCAGTGTCCACCCGATGTGCATCTGCATCACCGGTGTCATGCCGGGCAGGCCGATGAACACGCTTCGGCTGTCCTTCGAAAGATACGCGCTCGTCGGGGTCAGCCGATCGACGCCCGGCGTGCCATCGGCCTTGAGCACGGGCGACCCGTACTGGTAGGTGCGTTTGTAATGCCACGAGGTGACGACGTAGCTCGCGCGATCGACCGCGCGCTCCGGGTCCAGCGGGACCTCGAAGCGGAGCAGCACGCCCTTGTCCATCGGCACCACTTCGCGGGGCAGCGTCGTCTCGGCTCCGGTGTATCGCACTCGGCCCATTCCGGCGAGTCGCGTCGCGGTCGTCCCCCAGCCGAGCACCTGGAAGCCGGCCAGGTAGAGCTGCCCATCGACCGGGTTCACGGACCCATTGAGCGGCGGGAATTCGAAGGCGCGGGTAATGCTCACGACGGCCGCCTGCGGCTTTGCACCGCGGGTGTTGAGCATCACGCGGAAGAGCTCGGGCTGGTTGAAGCCGATGTGCACGAGCCCGTCGCTGAGCGGCCCCATGCGGGCGTTGAACAGCCAGACCTGCGACATCGCCGAGGCGTTGACCGAGTGCGGAATCCACGTGAGCGGATCGGCAATCGGCGCGGGATAGACCTCGCGCGGCAGCTTGTCGCTCAAGAATCCATAGAACTGACGATCGCGCACGATGTGCAGTGGCGTCGACGGGATGTAGTGGCCCTGCTGATCGCTCGCGGTGACGAGGCCGGTGCGCACGTTGACGCCGATCTGCGGTTGCCGGAAGCCGTAGCCGAGCACGGTCGCGGTGCGGCCGTCTGCCGAGATCCGCAGCACGCTGCCGTTGTGTTTGCCGATTGTCGTCGCCTCCTGCCCGCCTTTCGCGATGACGAACTCGCCGCCCGGCGCGAGGCGAACGGTGCTCGGGAACTCGCGCATGTCGGCGGTCTGCGCAAAGGCGTTCGAGAAGAGCTCGTGCACGTCCGCCTCACCGTCGCCGTTGGTGTCGACCAGGCGCCAGATGCCGTTGCGATCGAAGACGTGCACCTGGTCGTCGCGGATCGCAAGCGTCAAGGGCTCGTGCAGGCCCGAGGCGAAGCGCTTCCACCGGATGCCTGCCGCGACGAAGCCAACAGGCGAAGTCGGGCCGCCTGAATCATGCAGGCCGCGGATCATCCACACATCGCCGTCGAGCGTGACGATGACGCCCGTGCCGTCGCGAAGGAACTGGATGTCGCCCGGGCGGACGTGGCGGCGCCACGGGTTCTCGACCGGCAGCGCGAACTCGTCCACCACATACGCGTCTTTCGCGGTCGAGAGCGTGACCCTCGTGGTCACTTCCTGAGGCCAGCGACGAGGCGGGGCCGCGGACGGCATGGCTTTGGGGGCGAGGGTCTTCTCCAGCCTGGCCGCGATCGGAGACATCGCGACGCAAAACTGGATCGGCTGCTGATGAGGCACGACCTTCACGGCCCACACCGACGCCGGCGCGCCCCCGGTGACACTCGTGATCGGCAGCGACTCCAAACCGAGACCGGCACTGGCGTTGGCGCAGAGCGACATCGTGCCGTCTTTCGTCTTGCTTCCGAGGATCACCCACAACGACTCGGTCGAAGGCCCGACGAGAATGTTCCGCACGATCGCCCGGGCGCTGTTGGCTTCGGCGACGGTCATCCACTCGCGCACATTCGCGCCGCGCACCGTGTACTCGAGCACGACGCCATCGCCGACGAGTCGGACCGCTTTGAACCGGCCCAACGCGTCCGGCAGCGGTCCGCGGCCGACTTCTTCCACGGTGGGCGCGGGCTCGCGCGGATCGTCGAACGACGGGCGCGTGCCGGCCTGCCATCCCGGATAAATGCCGTTGGCGACCCACACGGTGCCGGCCGGCTCGGGCGCCGGCGACTGTCCGCCGGGGGTCTTCTTGTCGGGCTCGTGATACGAGCCGGGCGCCAACGCTTTCGGCGTCACGCCCGTCCCTTGCCACATCGCCGCGACGCGGAGGAGATCGGTGTCGAACCCGACCCAGAGCCCGCGGCCGAGGTTCAGGATCAGACCGCGCGGTGTGAGATTCCTCACCGGAAATTCCGGACCGGCGTGCCCAGCGTCCAGCACTGACGAGAAGAAGGGGAAATCCGGTTCGATCCAATCCGCCCAGCGGCTCGCCGATGTGCCGCCGGACGGTTGCTGGCGGGACGATCCTGAGACCGCGCTGCACAACAGCGCCAGGATCGTCAGCGTGATCGCGCTCCGGCAGAACCTCATCCGCGTCATTCTATGGCATGCAGAAAGCCCGGAGCCCGTTCAGCCGCGGCTGAGTGGACTTCTGAAGGAAAAAGCAGGTCCGCGACCGTCTAATCAGTTGGATGCACATGGCGAAGAAAAAGAAGACGACGAAGCAGAAGTCGATGCCGAAGAAATCGACGAAAAAGAAGTCAACGCGGCTGCCAAAGACGAAGCGGCCGAAGACGAAGGTGTCGCCGCGGGTGGCACGTCTCGCTCCTGCAGCCGCGCCCGACGCGGATGCCGATAAGGTCGAGGTCGTCGTGCAGATGTCGAACAATGGCCCCTACCTTGTCTCTCAGATCGCGGTGAACGACCAGGATGTGCTCGACGAAGCCATTCAAACCACCGAGCCGCAGACCCGGATTGACATCACGGAGCAGTTCAGTCCCGGGGCGAGGATTGCCTGGCGCGTCGTTGGGGCGGTTCAGTTTCCCAAAGCGGGTGTCTTTCTTCATCAGCCGGCCGTCGAGCCGGATCAGCCGCTTGGTACGAGAGCGCCGCTCAGGAAAGGCGTCGCCTGGATCGGCGAGAAGGCGGCGGAGTAGACCATGTTGATGCCCATTGCCATGCTCATCGCGGTGCTCACCGCGGTTTCAGCCGGTGACCAGTCCGGTGATCAGACCGGTGGGCAGATGCAGCGTCCGGGCCGGGTCGAGACGTCGCCGTTCGTGCGGAGCCAGTATCCGTCGCTGCTGCGCGAGCTCGACCTCTCACCGTCGGACGTGCTCGAAGCGGCGCTGTCGATCGAAGACCGGGGCGCGAAGGTCACGTACAACCCGTTTCTCTACGGGATCGTGAACTACAAGGACGTGCTGTCTGAGACTCGATTCACCCTGAGTCAGGCAAACGGCATTACTACCCTGGGTGTCGCCACGAGCTACAACCCCGCCTCTCCTCGAGGCGGGCGGGCGAAGACGATCTGGGAAAAACCGCCAGCGCCTGAAGCGGCGCCTCTTGGCTATCCGAGATTTCTCGAGCGGCGGGCGAACGCAACCAGTTCAAAGATTTCAGCGGTCCAGCGGCAGATTCAGGGGCTGATTGGCAAATCAGGCAGCGAGGCCGAGCTCGAGCAGCAACTGACGGAGTTGACGCGTCTCACGAACGATGCCGCGGCGTTGAGGGCCGAGGCCGCCCGGGTCAACGCGGAGTACTCGAGGAAGGAGACAGCCAAGATCATGTCTCTGTATGAAGAGCTCCTCAAAGTCAGCCGGCCGGTCGTCAGCGGCTCGTTCACCACATCGTTCTTCGGCAACCTCGGCGGCACCGACGTCGACGCGGACGCCGACGGGCTCAACGACACGCGATACCAGGTGAAGGGCCGCGCGCTCAGTCTCAACGCCGACGTGCCGTTCCGGCGGCACATCACGATCAAGGCCGAAGATCAGAACGAGCCGCCGCGCCGATACTGGCGCTGGCTGCAGTTCTCCGGAGCGATAACCACCGACTGGCAGCGGGCGTCGCAGGAGGACGGCACGAAGTTCGCCCGTTTGTTCGGCTTCGGAATGACGGGCGGGGGGATCGTCAAGATCTTGAACCCCGACTACGAGAGCACGGACGACTACAGGAACGAGTTCTTCATCCCGTCGATCTCCATCGGCGCGTCGTACGAACGAAAAATGTGCACGTCGAGCGACAAGGCCCTGTGTCCGGACCGGATCGAGGCGCAGAGCGCCTTCACGCCGTTCCTCGATTTCAAGATCACGAAGATCGCCCAATTCCGAGTCGGCGTGCCGATCAAGTTCACGAAGAACGTCGCGAAGCAGAACACAAAAGACCTGGGAATCGTGACGGTGTACGCGTTTCAGCTCGGGGCGCCGAAGTAGGAAACCGCTGTCAGAAATCGCCGCGACGGTGCTACGCGAGGAGCTTGGTCACGACCTTGCCATGCACGTCGGTCAGTCGGAAATCGCGCCCCTGGAACTTGTAGGTGAGCTTCTCGTGATCGATCCCGAGCAGCCGCAGCATCGTCGCGTGCAGATCGTGCACGTCCACGGGATCCTCGACGACGTTGTAGCCGAGATCGTCGGTGCTGCCGAGGGTGATGCCCGGCTTGATGCCGCCGCCGGCGAGCCACATCGTGAACGCGCGCGGATGATGATCGCGGCCGAGGAACTTCGAACCGTTGCGCGCTTCGTTCATCGGCGTCCGGCCGAACTCGCCACCCCAGACGACCAGCGTGTCCTCGAGCAATCCGCGCTGCTTCAAATCCGTGAGGAGGCCGTAAATCGGCCGATCCGTCTGGCGGCAGAGGTGGGGCAGCTTCTCCACGATGTCCTCGCCGAACGAAGCGCCGTGCGTGTCCCAGCCGCGGTGATAGAGCTGGACGAAGCGGACGCCGCGCTCGACCAGCCGCCGCGCCAGGAGACAATTGTTCGCAAACGACGCTTTCCCCGGTTCCGTTCCGTACAACTCGTGAATCGACGCCGGCTCCTTGCTGAAGTCGGTCAGGTCCGGGACGCTGGTCTGCATCCGGTACGCCATCTCGTACGCGGCGATGCGGGTCTGGATCTCGGGATCCCGGACATCAAGGGCATGCAGGCGATTGAGATCGTTGATGGCCTCGACCGAGCGGCCGCGCACCTCCGGGTCGACACCGTCCGGGTTGGACGCGAACAGCACCGGCTCGCCGCTCGACCGGAACTCGACGCCTTGATGCGACGTGGGAAGGAACCCGCTGCCCCAGCACGACTTGCCGCCGTCCGGATGATTCTCCCCGGACAGCAGGACGACGAACGCGGGCAGGTCGCGGCTTTCGCTGCCGAGGCCATAGCTGAGCCACGACCCGAGGCTCGGCCGGCCAATGACCTGGTGGCCCGTGTTCATGAAGATCTGCGCGGGCGCATGGTTGAACTGCGTCGTGCGCATCGAGCGGACGATCGTGATGGTGTCGGCCAGCTTCGCCAGGTTCGGCAGCAGTTCCGAGATCTCCGCGCCCGACTGACCATATTTGCTGAACTGGAACGGCGAGGCCAGCAGCTTCGGCGTGCCCTTGATGAAGGCGAACCTCTCGCCCTTGATGAGCTCGGCCGGAATGTCCTGGCCGTCGTGTTTCGTCAACGCGGGCTTCGGGTCGAACAGATCGAGTTGAGACGGCGCGCCGGCCATGAACAGATAAATGACGCGCTTCACCCGAGGCGTGAACTGCAACGCTCTCGGTGAGCGGGCGTCGGCCTGCGACACCTGTTCCGCAAGCACGACGTCGTCCATGAGCGACGCCAGCGCCAGGCCGCCAATGCCGAAGGCGGCCCGTTCGAAGAAATGACGGCGGGTAAGCGTAAGAAGTGGTGGCAAAGCTACTCCTTCGTGACCGCTTCGTCCAGATTCAGCAGCACGTTTGCCACCATCGTCCAGGCCTGCAGTTCGGCCGACTCGGCGGCGCCGCGCGTTCGGTAATGCGCCAGCTCTCGTTCGTACAGCGACTGCAGCCGATCGAGCTCCGCGGGCTTTGCCTCGCGCGAGAGGACCAGCTTGATGCCGAAGGCGAGGCGCGCCCGGACGTTGGCGTCGGCAGTCCGGCCGCGCGCCGCCGGCTCGGCGGTGTAAGTGATCATCCGCGTGGCCAGCGCGCCGGCGGCCTCGAACAGGGCCGGATCGTTGAGGAGCGTCAGCGCCTGGAGCGGCGTGTTCGTGCGGACGCGACGCACCGTGCAGAGCTCCCGGCTCGTCGCGTCGAAGGTGATGAGGCTCGGATACGGCGACGTGCGGCGCCAGAACGTATACACGCTGCGGCGATAGCGATCCTCGCCGGTGCTCGTCGTCCACCTGTCGCTGTTGTACGGCATGTTCCAGATGCCGTCGGGCTGCGGGGGGAACACGCTCGGACCGAACATCTTCGGGCTCAGCAGGCCGCTCACCGCGAGCGCGCTGTCGCGGACCATTTCGGCCTCCATGCGAACACGCGGACCGCGCGCGAACAGGCGGTTGTAGGGATCGCGCTCTGCCAGTTCCGGGGTGACGGCCGACGTCTGACGATACGTGGCCGACAGCACGATGGTCCGGATCAGGGCCTTCTGGCTCCAGCCCTTCGCGATGAATTCGGTGGCGAGCCAGTCGAGCAGCTCTGGGTGCGTCGGTGGCGCGCCTTGCGTCCCGAAGTCTTCGCTCGTTTCGACGAGTCCACGACCGAAGATCTGCTCCCACAGGCGATTGACGGCGACGCGGGCGACGAGCGGGTTGTTCTCGTCGACCAGCCAGCGCGCGAGCCCGAGCCGGTTGACGGGCTGATCGTTTCGCAGCGGATGGAGCGCGACCGGAGTCGCGGCGAACACGTGCTCGCCCCTGGCCTCGAAGCTTCCACGGACGCGCAGCTCGAAGGACGGCCGCTCGAACGAGATCCGCTCCTTCATGATCAGCGTGGATGGAATTTGCAGATCCGCGAGCGCCTTTCGGGCGGCGGCCAGCGCATCGCGCGTGGGCTTCAACAACGGTGAGGTCGAACGGAACACGGCGGCGAGCTCTTCGGCTTGCGCGCGGCTGCGCTCCGCCGCCGGCAGCCCCAGCACCTTCCGCAGCCGTGGCGCCAGGTCGGCGCCTTCGAGCGGACTCGACTGATTGGTGACCGACACGCGGAAGCGGCCGATGCCCTGTCCGATCGTGCCTTCGAGATGATCGATGCGGACGGTGAGCCGCGTCCCTTCAGAGAATCCAAATGGCGCGGCCGCGGCCAGCACGGCATGGCGCGGGAGCCGATCGGCGTCACGCATTGCGTTGAACGCCCACGAGCCGCCCTTGCGAGCGTACCCAACCGGCTTCGTGCCGAGCAGATCCCCTGGCTCGAACGCCGACGCTGAGTCGTCTACTTTGATCGTCTTGAACTGAACGGCACGAGGCGTTTGCGGGACGCCGCTCCCGGCGGGAACCGGCGCGGCCTCGACCTGAATGCCGGTCACGCGCGAGTGTCCGTAGCCGTCGCGTCCCGGTCCGCCTCGCGGCAGCGACGGATCCGGAAGGACCTCGAGGCGCACGCCGCTGATGTCTCGCAGCGTCGTGTCCACCGACACCGTGTACGACGTGAGCGGCGGGTTCGGACCTGAGGCCAGCACCGAGCGGTCCGGCTGCACCGTCAGCACGACGCCGTTGGTGGCACTGACCTGACGCGGTGTCAGCGGCGTCCACGCGGCATGCGCCGAGCGCAGCGACTGCTCCCAGCGTTCCTGTGCCGCACGTGTCGCCGGCGTCACCGTCCGCAATTCCTGATCGATCTGGTCGATCTTCGCCTGGAGCTGTTTGCGCGTCTTCTCCTGCTCGGCGGTGGCGAGGTCGAGGGTCGGCTCGAAGTACCGCGTGCCGTCACCGAAGGTCCGGCTCTCGAAGTCGCTGTTCGCGAAGAAGGCGAGGAACCGGAAGTAGTCCTTCTGGCTGAACGGATCGTACTTGTGGTTGTGACACTGCGCGCACGCCAGCGTCGTGCCGAGCCACACCGTCGCCGTCGTATTCACGCGATCGACCAGGACTTCGTACCGCGATTCCTCGGGATCGACGCCGCCCTCCTCGTTGGTCATCGCATTGCGATGAAAGCCGCTCGCGATCTTCTGCGCGGTGGTCGCGGTCGGCAGCATGTCGCCGGCAATCTGCTCGATGGTGAACGTGTCGAACGGCAGGTCCTCGTTGAGGGCGTCGATGACCCAGTCGCGGTACTTCCAGATCGCGCGCCGGTTGTCCTTCTCATGGCCGTTCGTATCGGCATATCGCGCGAGATCGAGCCACGGGCGGGCCCACCGTTCGCCGTAGTGCGGCGAGGTGAGAAGTCGATCGACGACTCTGTCGTACGCGTCCGTTGTCGTGTCGGCGAGGAAGGCGTCGAGCTCGGCCGGCGTCGGCGGCAGACCGGTGAGGTCGAGCGTCACGCGCCGAAGCAGCGTCGCGCGCGCCGCCTCGGATGCCGGGGCGAGGCGTTCCCGTTCGAGGCGCGCGAGCACAAAGCGATCGACCGGCGTGCGGACCCAGCGTGCATTCGTGACGGATGGCAGCTCAGGGCGGGACGGCTTGACGTACGCCCAGTGCTCGTCGATCTGGTCTGCGGCCGATGTGCCGCCAGCCGTCGCGTCCGGTCCCGGCATCGGTGCGCCCTGATCGATCCACGCCCGCAATCGCGCGATCGCGGCCTCGGGCAGCGGATCGGCGTCGAGCGGCATCCGGTCGTCGGTGTTCGGCTCGAGCACACGCGAAATCAGCGTGCTGTTGTGGCTCTTGCCTGGCGTGATGATCGGTCCCGACTGGCCGCCGCGCCGAATCGAGTCAGGCGTGTGCAGCCGCAGGCGCGCTCGTGCCTTGGAGCGTCCGTGGCATTCGTAGCAGTACTGCTCGAAGATCGGTTGAATGTCGCGCGTGAAGTCGATGGTCGACGGCGTTGCCTGCGCGGGAGACGAGGCTTGCGCGCGCACGAAGACGGAGCCCGCCACCAGTGTGGCGCTGCAACCAATCACGAGCCACGCGGCGGACAGGCGACTCATTGAAAGAGACCCCTAAGATAGCCCCATATGGGACACCTGTCGAACCCTCGCTTCGCGTCGGCTCCTACTTTCCAGGCGGAAGCGTCGGCGTCGCCAACCAAACCGCCGATCGGCTCTCGGCGAGCAGGATCACGATCCGATCGCGCGCCATGGCAATCGATCGGAATGGCAGCTGAATGCGACCCGCCGAATGCTGAGTGTCATGAAAGTGCCAGACGCCGATCGGCTCGCCGGACGGCCCCGTCACCTCGTCGATCGATCGCGTCCACAGGCAGACGTGGCCATCGCGACTGGAGAGGTAGTACAGGCGCCGGCTGTCCGGAGACCAGGCGCTCACGGCCGACGGCTCCTCCTCAGGTGGTGTGACATCAATCCACTCGGTCCTGGGAATGGATGCGCCCGGCCGAAAGGGGGCGATCGTCTGCTGAATGATGCCCGACGCGCGGTGCGAGAACGACACCCAACGATCGTCGGGCGAGAGTCGCAAGCGGGCGATGGTCTCGCCGGGCGCCTGCAACAGTTCGGTGGTCCGGCCGCTGGAGACTTCGCGCGCGAAGATCGCGCTGTCGTTCGGGTTCGCCTGGCCGAGCGCCCACTGGCCGTCGCGGGACACGTCCCAGATGGCTCCGCAGGTAGGGCACACGAGGTCCGAAGCGCTCGACGGTGCGGCGCTCGGACCCGACAACGGCACGCTGAACAGACGCCGATCTTCGCTGTAGAAGTACACTCGCCGGCCATCCTTGGAAACGACCGGAAGACTCGGAAACGCCGTACGCGTTGCCAGTATCGATTCCTTGCCGGTCGCGATGTCCCTGACCCAGAGATCGTAACTGCCAGAGCGGTTCGACAGAAAAACCAGCGCGTGGCCGTCGGGTGTGAATGAGGGGTATGCGTCTCGCGCTGCATCGTCGCTCAATCGGGTCATCGGTCCGGTCGCCTTCGCGGCCAATGTGTCGGTCGGCAGGCTCCAGAGATCGATATTGCTCGTGAGCGAGGAGAAAACCAGTTGCTGGCCGGCGTCGACGGCCGGCCTCGTCTCGACGCCGGCGCCGGACGTCACACGCACGGGCGTTCCCGCGACAGCGCCCGACCGGCCGATCTCGAGCTTCCAGATATTGGTGCTGTCCCCGAGCCGCGCCGAGAAGACGACGTGCCCGTCGGCCATCCACGCCTCAGGCAGGAAGAAGCTGTCCGGCTGCGACGTGAGGTTGAACCGCGCGAGCAGCGCCGCGCTGCCGGTGCGCACCGGCACGCCGCCGTCGATGGACGCGATCCACCAGTCAGGAGGCGAGTCGTCCCGACTGCCCAGCAACAGGACGTGCGTGGAGTCCGCGTTCCAGATCGGCGCCCACGCGGTGGTCAGATCCGTCGCGATCTCACGCGGCTCGCCACCCGATGCCGCGACGACGAACGCGCGCGCACTATTGGCCCTGGTCATCAGAAAGGCCGTGTCCTGACCGGTCCAGTAGACGATGTAGCGGCCATCGGGAGACCAGCGCGGGCGGCGGCCGCGATCGGCGATCCGGCGCGGATCACCGCCCAACGTCGAGACGGTGTACAGGCCCCCGCCGCCGCGCTGCGATCGAAACACGATCTGGCTGCCGTCGGGCGAGAACGACGGCTCTTCGTCGTCGGCGCGATCGGTCGTGAGGCGGACGGCAGCGCCGCCCGCAACTTGCTGCACCCAGATGTCGAGATTGCCACCGTCGCGATCGGACGCATACGCGACGAACCCGCCGTCGCGCGAAATCGCGAGATCGGTGACCAAGCTCGAGTCGAGGGTCAGGCGGCGGAACACGAGGGCCGGCGCCGGACGCTCGCGGAACAACGCCCAGCCAATGGCGGTGCCCATGGCAGTCGCTGCGACCGCCACTGCGCCCATGGTGAGCAGGCGGTTCGAGCGAGACGGAGGCGCCGCGTCCGCGCGCGGACCGAGATCCGCCTCCTCCAGCGCGATTCGGAGATCGTCGGTCGCCTGGAACCGTCGCGCGGGATCCGTCTGTAAACAGCGGCGAACGATCCTCTGCAGATCGCGCGGAACTCTGGCCAGCGTGTTGTCGTCGGCGATCGCGCTCGGCTGGCGGCCAGTCAGCATCTCCTGGAGCATCACCCCGAACGAGAAGATGTCGGATCGCCGGTCGATCGTGCCGCCCTGAGCCTGCTCCGGCGACATGTACGCGAGGGTCCCGACGACCGCGCCGTGCTGGGTGTCCGGCGCGCGCGTGGACGTCGCGTCCGTCGGGCCCGCCTCGACGCGCTCCACGAGCTTGGCCACACCGAAGTCGAGCAGTTTGATCTGCCCCTTCTCGGTGATCATCACGTTGGCGGGCTTCAAGTCGCGATGCACGATGCCGGCCGCGTGTGCCGCCGCGAGCGCGTCGGCGATTTGCGCGCCATAACGGACGACCTCCGGGGCCGGGAGCGGGCGCTTTCCGACGACGCTGTCGAGCGATCGCCCGGCGACGAATTCCATCGCGATGAAGTCCGTCGGGCCTTCGGCGCCAATCTGATAGACGGTGACGATGCCGGGATGATTCAGCGCGGAGGCGGACTTCGCTTCCTGGATGAAACGCTTCTTGCGATCCGCGTCCGCCACGGCATCCGGGCGAAGGACTTTGATGGCGACGGTGCGGCCAAGCTGCGTGTCAGTGGCGCGATAAACGACACCCATCCCCCCGCGCCCGGCTTCAGAGTCGATTCGGTACTGGCCGACCGTCGTCCCAATCAGGCTCGTCGCTGCCGACCTACGACGGTCAACGTCGTGTCCCGGAGTTGCACGCGTCCCGGATGACCCGTAGTCTCAGCGCATAATACGGGTTCCAGCCCAGGACACGACGCCCAATGCTCTCGAAACTCGTCATCGGTTGGTCCCTGATGGCCCTGTGCGTGGCCATTCATGCCGCGGGTGTGACCGCCGTTCTGCCTCGCGTGCGCCGACAGGCCACCTCGGCGAAACGATTCGGGGCGTGGACCTGGCTGTCCGTTCGCCTCGCCGGGTGGATTATCGTGCTGCACCTGGTCGAGATCATGCTGTGGGCGGTGTTGTATGTGTGGACGCTCGCGATGCCCGACCTGCAATCCGCACTGTATTTCAGCGCCGTGACGTACACGACGACGGGCTACGGCGACCTCGTGCTGCCACCAGAGTGGCGGTTGCTCGGAGGCATCGAGGCCCTGACGGGCATCCTGATGTGCGGGTTGTCCACCGGGTTCTTCTTCGCCGTGTTCGCCAGGATGTTCCAGGCGGAACCCAGACCGGTCGATCCGAGACAGTGACTGCGATTCTGGACTGTCAGCTTGAGGTCCGGAGTGAAGGGCGCTCGAGGTCCGGAGCGAACCGGACTTGAAGTCCGACCTGAAAGCGCGTGAAGTCCGGATTGGAGAGCGCTCGAAGTCCAAAGACGCCGCCGTCCGGAATGAAAAGCGCTCGAGGTCGCCAGTGAACGGCCCATCAGGTCCGGCGCAAAAAAGCACGCGAAGTCCAGAGGTCAAGCACCGGACCGCGAGGATCACGCGGACCTCAAGACCCACGGGACCGCGAGGATCACCCGGACTTCAAGCAGTGGACATCAAGGATCGCATGGACCTCAAGGATCACCGGACCTCGAGGATCAGCGGACCTCAAGAATTGCCCGACCTCACGTAGACACCTACAGATAGTTGGCTCGTTATCGCGTTGACCGCGCGGCTCGCGCGGTGTCCGCTTCGGCGGCGATGAACCCGAATGACGGCCAGTCCGATCCGGTCAGAATCCGGTCCCACAACTTCTTCGCCTCGTCGCGCCGGCCCTCGGCGAGATGCCACGCGCTGACGCCGTACCGCACGGCGGTGCCGGAGGCGCCCTCACCGGCGGCGGCCAGCACCGCGTCGGCCTGACGCTCGCCTTTGTAGAGCAGCAGTAATGAGTGATAGCTGCCGTTTTCGATCACGTCGAGATCGGCACGGATCGGATCGAGCACCGCGCGGGCGTCGGCGGCGCGGTCGGCGCGGCGCAGCGCCGTGCACAGCCAATGACTCGAGGAGACGAGATTGTCCGGGTTCTTTCCGGCGTCACGCGCCCGCCGCCAGTCGTCGGCGGCGCCGGCGAAATCGCCTTTCAGATAGCGCGCGAGGGCGAGGTGGTACCAGATGTTCGTGTGCAGCGTGGAGGTGGGAATGCCGCGCGCGTTCGGCTGGCCGTCCGGCTCGACCTCGTCGGGCTGACCCTTGATCAGTTCAGCCGCGCGCTCGAGATCGGCCTGCGCGCGATCGAGCTCGCGCACCGTGATGTAGCGATGGCCGCGGTGCCGGTAGAGCCGCGGGTCCGTCGGATACAGCCGCATCCCGCCCGAAAAGACCTGAATCGCCTCCCGAAACTTGCCGAGATAGGCGGTGCGCCGGCCGAGCCAGATGATGTTGACGGCGCTCGGCTCGCCACTCGCGAGCTGGAACGCGGACGCGGCGTCGGCCTCGAGTTGCTTGCGATTGGCCTCGGGCACCGGGGGCCGGAACAGCGGCTTGCCCAGCAGCGACGTCGCTTCAGGCGTGACGGCGGCCTGCTGCCGATAGCGCGGCATGAGGCCATTCTATGCGCCCGGTTCACCCTCGTCGAGGCACCGTGCGCGACGCGCCGCCCCAGGACGCCATGAACGGCCTGCACCGAGTTCATGAAGACAAGTCGTTTGCTTCATGGGTGGCCGGAGCGTACCGTTAGCGCATCGTGCCTGCCCGACGTTATCTTTTGTACGACGTCTTCACCGACACGCCGCTGACGGGCAACCAGCTCGCCGTCTTTACCAATCCGGACGGCCTCTCCACGGACGACATGACGCGCATCACGCGTGAAATGAACTTTTCGGAGTGCACGTTCATCTTTCCCGCCGAACAGCCCGGGACAAACATCCGTCTGCGAATTTTTTGTCCGGACGGAGAGATGCCGTTCGCCGGCCACCCGGTCATTGGTTCGACCTTTGCTCTGGCGCCAGAAGGTCTGCTGACGCCGGGACAACCGCGTGTCGTCTTTGGACTGGGCCTCGGCCCCACGGCCGTGGACCTCGAGTGGAACGGCGCTGAGCTGGCGTTTGCCTGGATGACGCAGCAGGCGCCAACGTACGGACCGATCCTCGCCGATCGAGGCCGCATGGCCGCGGCGCTGGGCATCAGGCCCGACGCGCTTCTCGCCGGACCGCCGATCCAGCAAGTCTCCTGCGGGCTGCCGTTCGTCTTCGTTCCCTTGACGTCACGTGTCGCCGTTGACGAATGCTCGCTCGATGGGCGTGCCGCGCAGGCAACGTTCACCGACGCCGCGATGACGCCTCGTGGGGTTGTCGTGTTTTCCACGGAATCGGCTGACGACGACGCGACCGCGTACACGCGGATGCTGGGCACCGATCGGGAAGACCCGGCCACCGGGTCAGCGAATGGTCCGCTCGGCTGCTATCTGGTGCGGTATGGCCTCGTGCCGCGCGAGCGCGCCGGACACATCGTGAGTCGTCAAGGTGTGAAGATGCAGCGACCGAGTCGGCTGCACATCCGGATCGCAGGCGAGCCGGAGAACATCACTGGCGTCCAGGTTGGCGGCGCGAGCGTGCTGATTGGAGAGGGACGGCTCGAAGCCATCGGCATGCCGGAGGTGAAGCGCTGACGGCCGCGAATGAGTAGCGGGTTACCGTGATCTGTTGGCATCGTACTTGGATTGAGGGGTGAACAGACCCCTTCGTGCCGAGCCTCCTCAGAGTCGTTCCGCGTCTCCTCCTGATCGCCGCCGTTGCGACGCTGCTGTTTGTCTTCAGGCAATGGGCGTACGTCACGACCTATCGGTTGTATCTCGACCACCGCGTGGATGACGCGGCGAACTCGACCGCCACGCAGCGCTTCGATGTGGAAGGCGACCGCGTCGTTCCCAGAATCGTGATGCGGGACGACCGGGTGTCGTTTCACGCCGCCGCAGGCCAGGACTCGACGATTCTTGCGACGGTGACTCCTGCGGGCGCGGCGAGCTACGAAATCCACGTGCGGACGAACGGCACCGATCGCGTGGTCGCCCGGGGTCACGTGACCGGGCCCGCGTCTGTCGTGTGCCGCTTCCCGACGGGCAATGGAGAAATAGAGCTGGTGAGCCACGGCGAGCTGACCTGGTCCGACCCGCGTCTGCAGCGGGATCTCCAGGTCGCTCGCCAGTTGTGGATTCTCGCGGCGCTCTTGGGCGGTTGGCTGCTCTGCGTTCGCGCCCGTCGGCCGCTTCGGTCAACGGGCGTGATGTCCACTCGCCCGTCACGCGCGTCACTCGCCTGGCCCGCGGCCTTGACGATGCTCGCGACCATCGCGATTGCCGTCCTGATTCTGGAAGTCGCCCTGCGCGCCGTCGGCAGCCGGCTGTCGAGCGGCATCAGCGCGGCGCGGCACGACCTTGGCGAGCTGACCGAGGATCCGCGGTGGCAGCCCACGCCCCGATACGGACGGCGCATCAATGCGAATGTCAACGCGATGAACGAGTGGCGCTATGGCGACATCGTGCGCATGGGCTTCATTCCACCCGGGGTGAGCGAGGGCATTCGCCATCGCTATGCGTTGCAAACCGACGCGGAAGGTTTCCGCAACAACGCGACGCGCGATCACATCGAGGTTGCGGCGCTCGGCGATTCCTTCACCGACGCGCTGACCATGCCCATCGAGGCGGCGTGGACGTCACAGCTCGAACGGATCATCGGGCGGCCCGCACAGAACTACGGCACGGCGGGGTTTGGTCCGCAGCAGGAACTCCTCGTGCTCGAAGACTACGCCGCGCGTCATCATCCGCGGGTGGTCGTCCTGGCGTTTTTTGCGGGCAATGACATCCGGGAGGCCGAAGCCTTCGAGCAGTTCCAGTTGAGCGGCGGCAGGGTCGATCCGCCCACGCTCGGCTGGCCGATCAAGGACGTCGTCAGCCGGGCCGACACGTGGTATCTGGTGAACGCCATTCAGGCAGCCGCCGCGGTGATGCACGCTTCGCCTCGGCCGGACGACACGGCGGTTCCCGGGCGACGGTCACCCTCGGCGGCCGCGTCGCCCGGGTTCGATCGCGGCATGTTCACCGTGCCGGTGAACGGATCGACCTTGCGATGGGCGTTCATGCCGCCCTATCTGAACCTGCTGCGCTTCTCCGAGCAGGAACTGGCCGCGCGCCGCGGGTGGGCGCTGGCTCGCGAGAGCCTGATCGCCATGCAGCGCGTCTCTCGCGGCATCGGCGCGGAGTTCGTGCTGATGTTTCTCCCGTTCAAAAGCCAGGTGTATCTGCCGGTGCTGGAGCAGACCTTCTCTCGCGAGGAGCTGGCCCGGGCGTTCCAGTTCTATCTCGGCAACACCGTGAGCTCACGGGACATTGGCCAGATGTCCCGGAATCGTCTCGCGCACAACACGATGATGAGGCGCTTCTGCGAGGAGGCCGGCATTCCATTTCTGGACATGACCGAAGCGCTGCAGATGCACGTCCAAGCCGGGGAGAACATGTACTTCTCCGACGATTCACACCTGAACGAAGCCGGTGCCGCCGTGGTGGCCAAACGCCTCGCGGTGTTTCTGCAGGATCGAGCCCTGGTGGGTCGCTGAAATCACTTGGCTCTGAGTCTCCGCTTCGCGTCCTTCAGCTGGCGGTGCTCCCGCCGCGAAAGTTCCGGCACACGGAGGTCCAGGCCTTCGAGCGTCTCGATGACGATTTGTGCGAGCGCAAGCCGAGTGAACCACTTGTTGTCGGCCGGCAGCACGTACCACGGCGCATCACGCGTGCTCGTCGCGCCGATCGCGTCCTGGTAGGCGAGCATGTACTCGTTCCATCGCAGCCGCTCGTTGACGTCGTTCACCGAGAACTTCCACTTCTTCGACGGATCGTTCAGCCGGTCGACAAAACGGCGGCGCTGCTCGCCCTTCGAGACATTCAGAAAGATCTTCCGGATGACGATGCCGTTGCGGCAGAGGTACCGCTCGATGTGCCGGATGTCTTCGAACCGTTCCTGCCAGATCTTGCGCGTCACGCGCACTTTTGGAAGGTGCTGGGCCTCGAGGACTTCCGGGTGGACGCGCGCGACCAGCACTTCCTCGTAGTACGACCGGTGGAAGATCCCGATGCGGCCGCGCTCGGGCAACACCTTCAGACACCGCCACATGAAGTCGTGATTCAGCTCGGCCATGGACGGCGGGCCGAACAGGTGCACCTGTGTCGCCTTCGGATCGAGGCCGCGTAAGACGTGCTTGATGGCGCTGTCCTTGCCGGCCCCGTCCATCGCTTGAAAGATGAGGAGCACCGCCCAGCGATTCTGCGCGTACAGGAGTTCCGTGAGCGTGAACAAACGGCGGGAGATCTTCGCGAGCTGGCGCCGCGCGCCCTTGCTCGAATCCAAAGGGGAAATGTCGGCGGGATCGTAACGGGCAAGCCGGACCCGGGCATGGGGCGGCACGCGGAATCGCCGCGTGTCAATCCGGAAGCGCATACAAGGGGAAGTGCAAAGTCAGCGCCAATCGGCCGACCTTCGCCGGCCGCCCAGGTTGTCGATGCCGTTCCTCTTGTTGGAACATTACGCATACCCTTTAGAGCCAGGCCGCGAAGTCGCCGAAACTGAGTCGTCCCGGGCGGTCATGCTTCGACGCCTGGACGGCGAGTCGGGGACGGCGGACGACAGGAGGGAACGATGCCGCTCTATCTATCGAGGTTCACCTACACGCCGGAGACCTGGGCCAGGCTGATCGGAAACCCGGAGGACCGCCGAAAGGCGGCGCAGTCGTACATCGAGTCGGTCGGTGGGAAGCTCCATGGGTTCTGGTACGCCTTCGGCACACACGATGGCTACAATCTCTGGGAAGCGCCGGACAACGTGTCGATGGCCGCGGTGGCGCTGGCCATTGGTGGTGGCGGTGCTGAGCTCGTTCGAAACGACCGTCCTCCTGACCGTCGACGAAACGATGCAAGCCCTGCGCAAGGCCGGGCAAGTCCGGTATCGAGCGCCCGGCGCATAGATCGCCGGCGCCCACGGACGACAATTTTTCTTGCAAAGGCGAACTTATTAGGCCATGGTGTCGTCAGATACACCGTGAAAGGCGACAAGCTCGGGGAATTCGAGGAGTTCGCGCTCCTGGCCGTGTATGCCCTGAAAGACGGCACCTACGGCGTCCCGATCCAGCAGTACATGGAGAAATCCACCGGGCGCACCGTGACGATGGGGGCGGTGTACGCCGCGCTCAGTCGGCTCGAAGAGAAGGGCTATGTTCGATCGGTGCTCGGCGACGCCACACCGGTCCGCGGCGGGAAGCGCAAACGCCACTACGAATCGACCGCCGCCGGCATCAAGGCACTGCACGACCTGAAGCGTGTCCGCGAGCGCATCTGGCAGGCGATCGACGCCCGGGGCCGCGCATGACCCCGCGCGAGACGAGGCCGTCGCGTCTGATGCGCTGGCTGCTCGCGTGCCTGCCACTCGGCGAACGCCGCGTCGAGATCGAGGCCGATCTCACGGAGCTCTTCGCAATCCGCGCGCGGACGCACGGACGCATCCACGCCTCATGGCGCTTGATGCGCGACATCCTCAGCGTCATCACCGCGCCGCGCCGGTCAGTGAACGAGCCAGAAGAGACAAGTGTTGGTATTGCCACATTGCCCCATTGGCCCATTGCCTCATTAATGAATGGCCCGGGGGCGTGGCTGCTCGACGTTCGGCACGGATTGCGCCTCTTCGGGAAGCATCCGGCGGTGATTGGCGCGACCGTCGGCGGGCTGGCGCTCTCGATCGCGGTGGGCACCACCGTGTTCACCATTCTGAACGCGACGGTCCTCCGTCCTTACGGCATGGACGATCCCGCCTCCGTGGTCCGGGTGCAGATGCTCATCAAGCAAGGCATGTCGAACGAGTGGCCGTATCACGCGTTCGCCGACATGCGCGAGCGCGCGCATCAGTCGCGCGTCGAGGCCTCGGCCCAGGAACGCGCGCCGTTCTCGATGACCGCGGGGGAGACTGGGGCACGCGACGACTCGGTCCTGATCGTGAGCGGCGGCTACTTGCAGGCGCTCGGCGGCCGCGCCGTGCTGGGTCGCACGCTTCGGCCTTCCGATGACGAGGCGGGCGCCGCGCCGGTCGTGGTGCTGAATCACCGATTCTGGGCGGCGCGTTTGAACCGCGATGCCGGCATCGTCGGCAAGACCGTCTGGCTGTCAGGTACGCCCGTGACCGTCGTCGGCGTGATCGATCAAACCTTCACCGGGCCGGTCGACCAACCGCCGGCGTTCTGGGCGCCGTTCGGCAGTTACGGCGCCATCTACCGCGATCGTCCGATCAATCGCACGAGCACGCTGTCCGTGAGGGTCGTGGCTCGGGTCGCCGAGCACGTCGAGCGCGACGCGGCCGAACGAGAGCTCTCAGTCGTCGCTGCGGCGCTGCCTGATGTCGGCATCCGAACCGAGTCGGATGGGATGCTGCCCGTGATCGGCGTGAGACTCGACGGCGCCTCGTCGCCGATGGACGGGCCGGACTCGGCGGCCATGCTGCTCGTCGTCGGCGCGATCCTGCTGATCGTCGGAGTGATTCTCGCGCTCGCGTGCGCGAACGTCGCCAATCTGCTTCTCGCCGGCGCCTCGGCCCGCACGCGCGAAATCGGGATTCGGCTGGCGCTCGGCGCGTCGCGCGGGCGCATCCTCCGGCAATTGCTCGGCGAGAGCGTGCTGATCGGGTTGCTCGCCGGAGGCGCGGGCCTGCTGCTGTCGCTCTGGCTGGTGCCGATCGTGGTGTCCGCCGTTGGACCGCCGGAATCGCACGACGTCCGTCCTGACGGCGCGGTGTACCTGTTCACGGCGATCATCGCCATTCTGTCCGGAGCCGGTGCCGGACTGGCGCCGGCGCGCCACGGCTCGCGCGGCGATCTCGTCGCGGTGCTGAAATCCCAGAGCGCACAGGCAAGCGGACCGCCGGCCGCGAGCCGGCTGCGCCGCTCGTTCATCGGGTTTCAGGCCGCGGCGTCGATCCTGCTGCTGGTAACGGCCGCGCTGTTCCTGCGCGGCGCGCTGTACATGACGCGCCTGGAATTGGGCTTCGATGCCGACCGACTGGCGACCGTGACGCCGTCGTTCCCGAGCTCGGAGCTCCGGCCGGAGATGGCGGACGCGTATTGGCGGTCCGCGCTCGAACAGGTGCGGGGGTTGCCGACGGTGGAGCAGGCCTCGCTCGCGCGGTATCCACCGTTCGGCGGCACGACCTCCGTCACGAATCTCGACCGCGACGGCGGGATCTACCGAATCTACGAGAACCGAACGGACGCCGAGTACTTCGCCACCGCCGGGTTTCGCCTCCTGCGGGGGCGCGGCTACCGCGCGGATGAAGTGCGTGCGAACGCGCCGGTGGCCGTGGTCAGCGAGAGCATCGTGCGTGATTTTCTCGGCGGCGCCGAGCCGATTGGCGCGACGCTGTCGGCCGTCGCCGAGCCGCTGTCGTCAATCACGATCGTCGGCGTGGTCGCCGACGCCGTCACCGCGCGCATCCGCGGCGACGGCAACGGCACGATTTACCGGCCGCTCTCGTCGATGGACCTTCGCGATGCGAGGCTCGTGGTTCGTTCCGCACAGCCATCGGCGA
>Ga0111538_10001181_pt1 | contig 36776 bp, 40 predicted proteins | sample SoiMethybrSBSTD1_FD_79669 | JGI IMG/M metagenome (GOLD analysis project Ga0111538, IMG submission 79669) | Bulk soil microbial communities from a Populus tree surrounding site in Tennessee, USA - Soil MetaG P. TD hybrid SBSTD1 (version 2)... | ecosystem: Environmental > Terrestrial > Soil >...
GCCCAAGCTGCTGCTGCTCGACGAGGTGATGGCCGGGCTCAACGCCACCGAGCTGGCCGGGATGGTCGACCTCGTCCGGCGGCTGCACGCCGAGGGGCTGACCCTGATCGTGATCGAGCACATCATGGCGGCGATGATGCGCCTGGCCCAGCGCATCGTCATGCTCCACCACGGCGAGAAGATCGCCGAGGGCACGCCCCGCGAGATCGCCAGCGACCGCCGGGTCATCGACGCCTACCTCGGCGAGGAGTTCGTCCTTGCTGAAGCTTGAGGGCATCGACGCCTACTACGGCGATCTGCAAGCGCTGTACGGCGTCTCGCTGGAGGTCGAGCAGGGCCGCGTGTTCGCGCTGGTCGGCGCCAACGCCGCTGGCAAGTCGACGACGCTGCGGGTGATCTCGGGACTGGTGTCTCCGCGCCAGGGCCGCGTCGTCTTCGATGGCCAGGACCTCACGCACGTCCCTGCCCATCAGCGGGTCGACCTCGGCATCGTCCAGGTGCCCGAGGGGCGGCGGCTGTTTCCCTTCATGAGCGTCGCGGAAAATCTGCTGCTCGGCGCCCACTCCCCTCGCGGGCGCGCCGCCCGCGACCAGACGCTGCGCAGCGTCTACACGCTCTTCCCCGTGCTCGAGGAGCGCAAGGGGCAGCTGGCCGGCTCGCTGTCGGGCGGCGAGCAGCAAATGTGCGCCATCGGCCGGGCGCTCATGAGCCGGCCGCGCGTGCTCATGCTCGACGAGCCGACGCTCGGTCTGGCGCCGGTGCTGGTCGCCCGCATCTTCGAGACCGTGCGCACGATCAACGGCAGCGGCATGACGATCCTGCTCGTCGAGCAGAACGTCCGCCAGGCGCTCACGCTCGCCCACAGCGCGGCCGTGCTCGAGTCCGGCCACCTGGTGCTGAGCGGCCAGGGCCGCGAGCTGCTGGGCGACGATCGCCTCAAGCGCGCGTACCTCGGCCTGTAGTCAGGAGCCTGCCGCCCCGAAACCTCGTCCTGGCCGTCTGCCGGCGACCGAAATTGCCAACTTGCCCAGTTCGTGTCGGCATGCCGGCACGAAATTGAGTCTTCTCGTGGCTGCCGTATTGGATATCAGCTATTTACGAATTTTGAATAGTTGGCACGGCCTCTGCTCGATGGCCGCCGCCAGATGGATACAATGGCCTTCGCCGAGTGGCTCGCAGTAGATGCCCACTTGCGCCGCACGAGTCAGAGCAGCGACACCGAAAAGCAGCCGAAGCCGAGTGAACCATCAGTCACCGAGACGCCGGTCCCGCCGAAGCGGTCACGCCGCCCACGGGACATCGAGCCCCGCGCCTGAGTCGGCGCCGAGAGTCCTCGGCGCCCCTCGGTCAGTTGCGCGGCGCCGTCAGCGCCTCAGCTTCGTCGAACTCGGTCGCTGCGAGCTGCGTCAGTCCCGTGCGATCGTAGACATGCCCCAGCAGCAGATGTAGCGTCGGCTCGTCCGGCGCCGTTGCGATGGCCGTCAGCAGCTCCCGCCGCGCCTCCGCGTAGAGCGTCTCCTGAAAGAGCAAGCCGGCCCGCATGAGCGCCAGCGTCGCAGGCGGATAGCTACGCGCGGCGTCCGGCGTGAGCAGCGCCAGCGAGTCGCGCACGCGAGCGGCATCGGAGGCGGGCGCGACCTCGAACGACGCGCGCTGGACGCTATGCTCCGGCGTCTGCAGCTCCCAGGTGTAGCGCGTTCCCGCCGTCAGGGTCGGCGCGCTGGTCGGGTACGGCAGGGACCGGCGGGTCAGGTCGCCCTGCTCCCACACCACCGCCCCCTGCGGACCGAGCAGGCGCACGCGGTACTTCAGGCGATCAGAGCCGGCCCACTCGAAGCTGACGGCGCCCGGCAGCACGCGGGTATCGCGCGGGGCGAGGATGAGCGGTGGCTGGGCGCGCACGCTCCGCACCGACAGGGACTGATACGCGCGCTCGCGCTGCTGGCCGATCAGGAAGTTGGTGACGTTGCCGAGCACCGTGCGCGCCTTGTCGCTGCCCGCCTCGGCCGGCTGGGTCTGGATGACGAACGGCGAGTTGGCCGTGGTCACGACCTGGGTGCCGCGTCCGCCCGTGAACACGAGGACCGCCCGACCATCGCCGACGGCACGCACCTGATCGCCGGCACGGAGCGACAGCAGCGGCTTGGGCGTCTGCCAGTCGTTGCCGCCCGCCTTGACCTCCACCTTGCCCTGGCGCGCGTGGATCTCGGTCACCACCGCCAGCGGATCGCTGGCCCAGGCCAGCGCCGTCGCCAGCAGCACGGCCGCCGCGGTCATCCCGATCCTCCCTGCCCTCATGTCCGCTCCTCCTCGTCGGTCGGCACTTCGAACACGCGCACCTTCTCCACGCGGCCCTTGACCGCCTGGGGTCCACAATCCCGGGCCTGCACGCGGGAGCCCACCGCGGCCAGCGTCTCCTCGGTGATCAAGATCGTCGTGCCCAGCTCCTTGTTCAATCCCTCCACGCGGGACGCCACGTTCACCGGGTCGCCGATGACCGTGTACTTGATCCGGTCCCGGCCGCCCACGTTGCCCGCGAACACCGCCCCGGTGTGGATGCCGATCCCCATGCGCAGCCGCGGCAGGCCGGCACCGTCCCAGCGCCGGTTCAGCGCCTCCAGCGCGCGATCCATCGCCTGGGCACTCTGCACGGCGTGCCAGGCGTGGTCGGGATCGGCGACGGGCGCGCCGAACACGGCCATCACGGCGTCGCCGACGAAGTCGTTGATCATCCCGCGGTGGGCGAAGATCGCGGTGGTCATCGCCTCGAAGTACTCGTTGAGGTGCGCGGCGATCCGCTCCGGCTCCATCTGCTCGGACAAGGTCGTGAAGCCCCGCAAGTCAGAGAACAGGATCGACACCTCGCGATGCTCGCCCCGCAGGCTCGGCGCGTCGCTCAGCACCCGGGCCATCACGTCGCGCGACAGGTAGCGCGCGAACGAGTCGCGGAAGCGCCGGCGGCTGAGCGCGTCGCTGCCCAGACCGGTCACCGAGGTCGCCAGCACCGGCAGGACGAAGTCGATCCAGTAGCCGCCGCGGTCGAAGGCGAGAAAGGCCGCCGGCACCCCGATGATCAGCGCGCCGGCCACGCAGACCAGGGTCCCGGTGAGCGGGCGCAGCACCAGCAGCACCACGCCGGCCACCAGGGAGACCGCCACGTTGATCGCCAGGCTCACGCCCCAGCTCGAGGGCCGGATGAAGTGTCCGGAGAGCAGCATGTAGACGACGTTGGCGTGCACCTCCACCCCGGGCATCAGTCCGTGCGGCGTCTGGTACGTGTCCCGGCCCTCGGGGAACGTGCCGCCCACGAGCACGACACGCCCGCGCAGCGGGTTGTCGGCCGCGAGGTCCGAGCCGGCATCGCCCAGCGCGGCCACCGCGTCACTGGGGATCGTCAGAAAGCTGCCGGCCGGACCGACGTAGCTGATGGGCCACGGCGCGCCCCCCGGGAGGGGCAATCCCACGGGGCGGCCGTGCACCCGCCCGTCGTCGAGGCGACGGCCCTCGAGACCGCGGTGACGTGCGACCACCGCCAGCGCCAGGGTCGGATCGCTCCGGCCGCCGACGGCCGGCGGAAGCGGCGCGATTCGCCGGATCACCCCATCGTCGTCCACGGGGACCGACGGAGACGCGGTGAGGACGGCGCCCCCGAGCGCCGCCGCGCTCAGCGGCCAGCTGCCGGAATCCAGCGGGCCCAGCAGCACGACGCGGCTGAGCCCGCCATCCGAGAACTCGCGGATGGCCTGCGCGAGCGCCGCGTCGGCCTCCGGCGTGGTCGGCGAGGCGAACGTGATGTCGAGCCCGACCACGGAGGCGCCGCTGCGGGCCAGCCCGCGGACGACGCGGGCGAGATACTCGCGGGGGATGGGCTGTCGCCGTCCCAGGCCTTCGAACGCGGCCGAATCGACCGCGACCAGCACGACGTCGCCGGGCATCCGTCGTCCTTGCAGCGTCTGGAGCATATCGAGGGCGCGCACCTGCCAGCTCTCGAGGTAGCCGAGCGCCGAGGCGGCGGTGACGAGCACGCTCGCCAGGAGTCCCACCGCCCAGAGCTGCAGGAGGCGGCCGCCTCGGAGCCGGCACCACGCCCGCACGCGCTCGGCGATCGCCGCCACCTACCGCGCGCGCGCTTTGGTGAGCGGCAGCACGCCCTCCAGCTCGCCCTTGAGCAGCGGATGCATGTTGGCCCCGACAGCGCGCGACTTCTGGACCACCTGCTGCTGGACGTACTCGTACAGCTCCTGAAGGCTGACGATCCCGTCGCGATTGAGGTCGCCGGCTCCCTTGAGCCCCTCGGTCAGGTAGTAGGTGAAGAGGCCGTGGCCGAGGTCCGGCAGCTCGATCGAGACCTCGTTGGACCGGGCCGCGGTGATGATCACCCGACCCTTGGAGCGCGTGAGCCGGTCGAGGAACAGATCGTCGATGTTGACGGCCCGCGTCTTCTTGGCCGCGAACGTCCGGCCTCCGCCGGCGCCGCTGTAGCAGGCGTCGAGGAAGGCCACCACGCGCTCGGCCTCGATGCGATCGAAGATCGTCTGCAGATCGTCCATCGGAAGCGCGGTCGAGAACAGGTCGTCGGGATCCGCGTCGCTCGGGATCAGGTACTTGGCCAGGCCATCCTTCTCGACGCCGCGCGGATCGATCTCGGGCGCTCCGTGACCCGCGAAGTAGACGATGACCGTATCGTCCTTGCCGGCTGACCGCGCGAGAAACGTCCCCAGCGCATACTTCATGTTCCGCAGCGTCGGCTTGCGCTCGGCGCGATCGGTGAGCAGGAGCACGTTGTCCTTCTTGTAGCCGGAGGCGATCAGCACGTCGTAGACCGCCTCGGCGTCCGCCACCGCATATCGCAGCGAGGGAATCTTGGGATTTTCGTAGCGGCCGACGCCGATGATGACTGCCCACGAGGCACGCGGTGACGGCGGCGGCGTGGCCGGCCGCGCGGCGCTGCGCTCGCGCTCGAAGGTGACGGTCCGCACCTCCTGGCGTACCGTGCCGTCGGGCTCGCGCGCCGTCAGGACGATCGTGTTGCCGCCCTCGCGCAGCGTCACCGGCGCCGTGACGACGATCGAGGGCTGCGGCGTCCGCTCGGCCTGCCGCGCCACCTCGATGCCGTTCAGGCTGACGGTGACGCTGCCCACCCCGCGACCGGAGGTGACGACGGCGGCCACCACGGTCTGCGCATCCATCACGAGCGAGCCGTCGACCGGATGGCGCATGACGATCGTCAGCGGCGCGGCCGCGGCCGGCGGCGTGGCCGCCGCGGGCGGAGCGGCCACCGCGGGGGGCACGGCCACCGCAGGCGGAGCGGGCGCTGCCGGTGGCGCGGTCTTGGCCGCGGGCGGCTCGGCGCGCGGAGCTGCCGGACGCGGCGGCTCGGGCTTGGGCGCCGCCACCGGCGCCTGCGCGATGGCCGGCGGCGCGCCCTGCAGCTCGAAGTTCAGCAGCGGCTTGCTCGACTGCACCCGGACGATCCGTCGCACGTCCGGCGCGTACCACACGGTGTAGTCGAACTTGGCGCTTCGGGCGATGGGACCGTATCGCTGGTAGGGATTGTCACGGAATCGCCCGGGGATCTCCGGATCGAGCTGGTACAGGATACGGAAGGCTCCCATCTTCCGCCCCGCCACCTCGACATCCTCGAAATCCATGACGCGCCAGCTCGACTGAACTTCCACCTCGCCGAGCTCACTGCCCCGGAAGCGCGCGAAGGTGATCCTGCCGCCGCGGCGACCGACCGTGAGCGGCCACGTCAGCCCCGGCGGCGGGTCGACCTCGATGGAGTCCGACCCGCGCCGCACGTACCGCAGCCCCAGATCGCGCCCCAGCCAGATCTCGCGGTTACCGTCGGCCACGAACACGTACGCGTCGCGCTGTATCCGGTCCAGTCGATACGTCGCGTCCGTCAGCGCCCACTGCTCGCCGACCACGTAGACGGGCAGCTCGGCGGGCGGCGCATCGGCGCCGATCGCGAGCGAGACGGTGGCCAGGAGCAGCAGCGCCACCTGGGTGAGACGCGAGGGAGGACACATCCTCACAACACCCTCCACGACTGGATCGGCCGTCATCGGGCGCACCGCGCCGGCCCGGCCGGGAGCGGCGCCTGACCAGCATATCGCGGGGGTACTGCAATTGGTGAATGTTGTTCCACGGTTCTACAATCGCCGCTGGGAGGCGACATGAGGATCGATCGCACGCGGCTGGAGCAAAGCATCGAAGAGCTAGGCCGAATCGGCGCCACCGAGCGTGGCGGGCTGACGCGGGTGGCGCTGACCGACGAGGACAAGCGGGGCCGCGATCTGCTGGTGCGCTGGATGCGCGAGGCCGGTCTGCGCGTGACGGTCGACCAGATGGGCAACATCTTCGGCGAGCGGGCCGGCCAGCCCGGGCAGCCCCCGGTGATGATGGGCTCACACGCCGACTCGGTGCCCACCGGCGGCAAGTACGACGGCCAACTCGGCGTGCTCTGTGCGCTCGAGACGATCCGCGTGCTGAACGACCACCGCGTCCGCACGCGGCATCCGGTCACGCTGGTGATCTTCACCAACGAGGAGGGCGCCCGCTTTCAGCCCGCGATGATCGCCAGCGGCGTCATGGCCGGCAAGATCGCCCTGGAGGACGCCTACAACGCGCGCGACAAGGACGGTCTGCGTCTGGTGGACGAGCTGGAGCGGATCGGCTATCTCGGCTCCGAGCCCTGCGTGCCGCGCCCTCTGCGCGCCTATCTCGAGCTGCACATCGAGCAGGGGCCGTTTCTCGAGGAGGAGGGCCTGTCGGTCGGCGTGGTCGAGGGCATCGTGGCGATCGCCTGGTCCCGTGTGACGATCCACGGCGTACAGGACCACGCCGGGCCCACGCCGATGCGCATCCGTCACGACGCGCTGGTCGCCGCCGCCGAGATCGTCACCGGCGTGCGCGGCATCGCCCGCGACATCGGCGGCGAGCTGGTCACCACGGTCGGCCACGTGACCGTCACGCCGAACATCCCCAACGCCATCCCCGGCCGGGTGACGCTCTCGATCGACATGCGGGATCCGAGCGACGCCGCACTCGACCGGGCGCGCGCGCTGCTCGACCGGATCGTGCGACAGGCGTGCGAGCGCGAGGGCGTGCGCTACGAGCTGGAGCACTACTGGCGCGTGCCCGCCACGCCGTTCGCGCCCGAGGTCGTCGGCGCCATCGAGCGGGCGGCCAGGGCCCTCGGCGCCCGCCATCGACGCATCCTGTCCGGGGCCGGCCACGACGCGCAATACATGGCCGCGATCGGCCCGACCGGCATGGTCTTCGTGCCTTCCCGTGACGGCCGGAGCCACTGCGAGGAAGAGTTCACGCCGATGGCCGACATCGAGCACGGCGCCAACACGCTGCTCGGTGCCGCGCTCGAGCTCGCCGGTCAGGCGTGAGCGCCGCCCCAGACCATCGGGGCGTCCACCCGCAGCGGGTCAGCCTCGCAGGAGCGCCAGGAGCGTGACGGCGACGGCGAGGTTGTTGGCGGCATGGGCGATCATGCCGGGCAGCAGGCTGCCGGTCTTCTCGTAGGCCCAGGCCCACAGCAGGCCGGAGAGGAACACGCTGGCGAAGCCCACGAGACCGTAGCCGTGGGCCCCGGCGAAGATCAGGGCGCTCGCCAGTGCCGCCAGCGGCCAGCGCAGGCGCACGCGCAGGGTGCCGAAGAGCGCGCCGCGAAAGATCAGCTCCTCGAACAGAGGCGCGAAGATCACCGCGCCCAACAGCGAGGCAGCCACCGCCGAGGGCCCTCCCCAGGCCAGGTCGCTCTCGAACCACTCGCTCCAGTGCGAGCTGAGCTGGAGCCAGTCGCCGAGCAGACCCAGGACGACGTCGACGGCGACGCCGGCGCCTACCAGCGCCGCCGTCGTCAGGATGAGTGGCCGCCACCCGCCCGCGCGCGGCCGGAGGCCGAAGGCTGACGCGAACCCCAGCCCCGCGGGGGCCAGCAAGGCCCGCCACGCGAGCAGGAGCGCCGGCACATACATGAGCGGTTGCTCGAGCGTCTCGGCGAGCAGCGGCCGATCAGCAAGCCAGGCGCTGAGCGTGAGCAGCCCCACCAGCGCGATCGAGGCGAGCGCGCCGCCGCGAATCAGCGTGGCCACGCCGGCGCCCAGTGACCATGGCGGCGGCAGCGGGGCGCCGGCCACGGCCGCGCCGGTGGCGCGCCGGCGCCACAGGGTGCTCACCGCCACCACGCCGAAGATGAGCAGCAGCGCGTCGAGCGTCACCAGGGCGCGAAGTCGCCAGAGCAGCGGCGCCGCACGGGCGGCGATCGCTTGGCGTGCGACGTCGGCCGGCGCCGGGTCGCCGAGCTGCGTGGCCAGGCGTAGCACGAGGGCGTCGGCAAACCAGCCGTCCCCCAGCGCGTCGAGCACCTCGTCGAGGCCTTCGGGGTCCGCCCGTGCCTCGCCGAGATACGCCGTGCCGAGGAGCTGCGCATAGCTGGCGAGCGGCTCGCCCCGCGCCTGCCACTCGCCCAGGATCCGGCGCAGCTGGTCCGGCTGGCCGCCCTCGCCGAGGAGCACGCCGAGATGCAAATCCACGTCGGGCGCGAGCGAGTAGGCGGCCAGCTCCTCGTACCAGGCGATGGCCTGCGCGATCTCGCCGCCGCCGTCGGTGAGCGTCAACGCGTAGAGGCGCCGCTCCCACGGTCGCGCGGTCTTCAGCGCAGCCTCGACGTCCATCGTGCGCCCCACGATCAGCGCCAGCGCCCGCTCGGGCTGCTCCATGGTCGTCAGGCGCGGCTCACCTGTATGGCTGTAGGCGGCGAGCCCGATGAAGCCGGCCAGCACCAACCCGGAGAGAAACGTGACCGCGTGGCCCAGACGCTTGCGGGCCAGCCGCGGCGCGGGCACCACAGTCGGCTCAGACACGGGCAGCACGGTCACGGGCGGCACGGTCCCGTTGGACGGCGTGGGCGACTCGGGGCGCTCGGAGCTCGTGGCGCCGACTATTCGGCCGGCGGCAGGGCGTCGCCGGTGACGTATGGCACGGCGCGCCCGCGGGGTCTCACCCGTAAACGGGCGACGACCGGCAAGTGATCGGAGGCGACCCGGGCCAGACGGCTGCGGTGGACGTGAAACTCCTCGCCCTGGAGCTCCACGTCCCAGTAGATGCGATCCAGGCGGAACAGCGGGAACAGCGCGGGATGCGTGCGGCGCATGCGGCGCATCGGCGAGGAGAACTCACGGCGCAGGCTGCGGGTCACCGGGCCCCGATGCCACTCGTTGAAGTCACCCACCAGCAGCCGCGGCCCCTCACAGTCGGCGGCCTTCAGAAAACCGGCGAGCAGGGCGAGCTGGGCCCGCCGCTCGTGGAAGGCCAGGCCGAAGTGACAGTTGAAGAGGTGCACGGCGGTGTGGTCGAGGTCGAGATCCACGCGCAGACAGCCGCGTGGCTCGCGCCCGTTGCACGACAGATCGCACCGCACCGAGCTCAGCACCGGCAGCCGCGTGAGGACGGCGTTGCCGTACGTGCCGCTGCCGAAGGGGCGCGTCTCCCCCATCACCACCTGCATGCCGAGCGCGGCGCCAAGGTAGACTGCCTGGTCGGCGTGGGCCAGGCCGTTCTCGCTCACGACCTCCTGCAGGCCGACCACGTCGGGGCTGATCTCGGCGATCACGCGCGCGATGCGATCGAGGTCGCGCTTGCGGTCGAGGCCGATTCCGCGGTGGATGTTGTAGCTGGCGACGACGAGCGGGGTCACGCCGCGGTGTCCTGGTAGCGGTCGAAGTGGGGATAGAGCTGCACTGGATGCGTGATCGGCGACGGCAGGGACACCCCCGGCGGCGTGATGATGAAGGTCTGCATCTCGTCGGCGGTCGGGCCGGCGTGGGCACCGACCTCGCTGATGAACGACACGTGACCGTGGCTGGCTTCCAGGCCGTAGAGCACCAGGTCGCCCGCGCTCGGCATGGCCATGAGGTCCCGGATCCCGGCGGCGACGAGCTCCACATCCTCGCGGTCGGCGAACGGCCCGGCGCCGAGATCCTCCATCCGGTAGCGCTTGCCGCGCCAGAAGCAGACCGGATCGCCGGTGGTGCGCACCAGCACCAGACCGATGCCCTGCGCGCGTGACATCTCCTCGGGCAGGCCGGGGTAGCGCGCCTCGATCCGCTCGATCGTCAGCGGGGCCGGATCGTCGAGGAAGTACACGAAGGCGTTGGGACCCGCCGCGATCACTCGCACGCCGTCGTGCTCGTGCGCCTCCTTGACCTCCCCCAGCCGCCACGGGAAATCGTGCTCGAGGTAGTTGAGGAACCGCTGGACGGCACCCCGGGTCACGCCCTGGCGGATGGCCTTGATGCCGCTGGCCAGCCGCCTGCCCTCCGGTCGTCCGGGCGCAACCTCGTGCGCGCCGGCAGGAGTCAGGAACTCGTCGAAGAGATGCCGCTCGATACGCTTGCCACCGGTCAGCCGATCGTAGGGCGTGCAGTGAGCCTGCCCGTGGTCGGAGAGCACGTAGAGGTCGTAGCGATGCTCGGGCACGCGCCGCATGACACGGTAGAGCTGCTGGATCGAGGTGTCGACGGAACGCAGCGCCCGCAGCGCGCGCGGGCTCCGTGGTCCCCAGGCGTGGGAAAAGATGTCGTAGTCGAGGTAGTTGACGTAGATGGCCGGCGCGCCGCCATAGAGGTCGCGCGAGGCTGACAGCGTGAACAGCTCGCGGATCCACACCGACACGGCGATCTTGAGCACCAGCAGCTTCCACCCCTGCGGTGCGCCCACCGGGTCGGCGGCCAGGCCGAGCAGCGCGCGCGCGATCGCCATGACCGAGATCCCCACGCTCTTGACGATCACCCACCCCAGCACGATGGCCGCAGCGAACGCCCGCAGCAGCCCGGCCCCCGAGGGGCGCTTGAGCATCGTGAAGGTCAGCAAGTTGTTGACCGCGCCGCCGGTGAACACGCACCCGTACGCGCTGCCGCCGGTCACGATGCCGCGGCGGCCGACAGTCTGGCGCTCCTCCACCCCCGCAGCGTCGCCCGTGCGCGGGAAATAGACGTCGGTACGCCGCTGCTTGTCGTGAAAGTGGAAGCCCGGGATGTCCGGCCGCACGCCGTACATGGCGGCCATCTGAAACGCCGGCGTGGAGGTGGGCAGCCCGACCGACATCGGGGCGAGATGGAAGCCCGGGCGCGCGAGCAGGCGCCGCAGGAACGGCATGTGACCGTGGGCCAGCGCGCGCTCCAGCACTGCGCGCGAGAGCCCGTCGATCTGCACGACGAGTAGCCGGCGCTGTGCCGCCTCGGGCGCGCGCCCGAGTCGCAGGCGACGCACGAGACGATCGAGCCGGCTCTGAAGAGCGAGCGCCAGGTCGTCCAGGGGCATCGGCAATTTCATTGTACTATCCCCTCCCGATGACCCCGGACATCGTGAATACCGTGCGCGCGTTCGTCGAAAGCGAGGTCCGCCCGGTGGCCGCGGCCCTCGAGCACGCCGACGAGTACCCGCACGCCCTGGTGGCCCGCATGCGGGCGCTGGGGCTGTTCGGAAGCCTCGTCCCGCCCGAGTACGGCGGTCTCGGTTGCGACGTCACCACCTACGCGCGGATCATCGAGGAGCTCTGCCGTGGCTGGATGTCGCTGGCCGGCGTCATCAACAGCCACACCATGGCCGCGCTGATCGTGCTCCACCACGGCACCGAGGAGCAGCGGCGCCGGCTGCTGCCGCGATTCGCCAGCGGTGAGACGCGCGGCGGGCTCTGCCTCACCGAGCCGCACGCCGGCTCCGACGTCCAGGCGATCCGCACCACGGCCGTGCGCGACGGCGATCACTATCGGCTGAGCGGCAGCAAGATGTTCATCACCAACGGCCGCGAGGGCCACGCCTTCGCCCTGCTGGCCATCACCGACAGCCGCGCCCAGCCGCGCCACCGCGGCATGTCGTGCTTCATCGTCGAGAAGGGCCACCCGGGCTTCCGGGTCGTGAAGTCGCTGGCCAAGCTGGGCTACAAGGGCGTCGATACGGTCGAGCTGCTCTTCGAGGATTGCCCGGTGCCGGCGGCGAACCTGGTCGGCGGCGTCGAGGGCCGCGGCTTCGGTCAGGTCATGAGCGGGCTGGAGGCCGGCCGCATCAACATCGCAGCCCGCTGCGTGGGCGTGGCCCAGGCCGCGTACGAGGACGCGCTGGCCCGCGTGCGGACCAGCACCATCCCGGCGCCGGCGCTGGCCGACCTCGCCACGGGGGTGGCGGCGTCCCGGCTCATCACCTACTGGGCCGCCGCCATGAAGGACCGGCGCGAGCGCTGCGACCTCGAGGCCGGCATGGCCAAGCTGTTCGCGTCCGAAACCGCGCACGCGGTGGCCGTGGGCGCCCTGCGCCTGCACGGCGAGGCGGGCACCCTCACGCGCCTGACCGTCGAGCGGCACTACCGCGACACGCCGCTCATGATCATCGGCGAGGGCACCAACGAGATCCAGCGCACCCTGATCGCCCGCCAGCTGGTGGAGCGCTACGGCGAGCGCCTCGGTGCCTTGACCTCGCGCGACGGCGAGCCCGAGGAGCGCCGCCAGCTCGTGCTGGCCGTCCGGCAGTTCGTCGACAAGTCCCTGGTGCCGGCCGTCGCCGATCACGAGCCGGCCGGACGCTATCCGGAGGCGATCGTGCGCGAGCTGGGCGCGCTGGGCCTGCTCGGCGCCGTCGTCGATCCTCAGCTCGGCGGCCTCGGTCTCGATGGCCCGGCCCCGGCGATGCTCCTGGAGGAGCTGGCCCGCGGCTGGGTCACGGTGGCCAGCGCCGTGGCCGGCCACCTGATCTGTACCTGGGCCGTCGAGCGCTTCGCTCCCACCGCCGAGCGCCACACCCGGCTGCCCGCCCTCACGCGCGGCGACGTCCTGGCCACGGCCGTGCTCGGTGGCGACGTGCGGGCGCGGCGCGCGCCCGAGTGGACGCTGACCGGCACCACGGCGCTCGCCGACAACGCGCCGCGCGCGGGGCTCTTCCTGATGGCGGTCACCGCCGAGGACGGCCGGCGACGGCTCGCGCTCGTCGAGCGCGGCGCGCGCGGCCTGCGCGTGGGCGAGCCGGAATCTCCGCTCGGCGGCCGCGGCCTCGATCCCTGCCCGCTCGTGCTCGACGACGCTCGACCGACCCTGCTGCTGGAATCCGACGCCGCGGCGGACGCGACCGGCGCCTTTGCCAGCGTGGCCGCCGCGGCCATCGCGATCGGCCTGGCGCAGGCCGCCTTCGAGGCCGCGCTGCGCTACTCGCAGCAGCGCACCACCTTCGGCAAGCCGCTCTGCCAACACCAGGCGGTCCAGCTCAAGCTTGCCGACATGGCCACCGGAATCACCGCGGGCCGCCTGCTGACCTATCACGCGGCCGCCGCCGGGAAGGACGGGGCACCCGAGCCCGCGTCGGCGGCGATGGCGCGGCTGCACGCCGCCTCGGTCGCCGCCCACGCGACCCTCGAGACCATGCGGATCCACGGCGGGTACGGCTACGTGAACGAGTTCCCTGTCGAACGCTTCTACCGTGACGCCGCGCGTCTGGCGTTCGTGCCGCTCGACGACGAGCAGATCCGCCGCGAGCTGGCGGCGCGGCTGTCGGCGACGGCGTGAACCCACTGGGTCTCGCCGCCGCGGCCGCGACCGTCAGCGGCACCGCGTTCACCGCCTGGGCGCTCTACGTCACGCTGGTCGAGCACCCGGCGCGGCTCGATAGCGGCGCCCGCAGCGGACGGGCCCAGTTCCAGCCGAGCTATCGCCGGGCGGCCCCGTGGCAGGCCTCGTTCGCGGTGATCTCCCTGCTGGCCGGCGGTGCCGCCGCGGCGCTGACCGGCCGCTGGCCGTGGCTGCTCGGCGCGCTGGCCATCGGCGCGGCGATCCCGCTGACGCTGGTCGTGATCCGGCCGATCAATCAGCACCTGCTGTCGACCGCGTCGCTCGCCGACGCCGAGGTCCTGGTCCTGATGCAGCGCTGGGGGCGCCTGCACGCCATCCGCACCGTGCTCGGCGCCGTCGGGCTCCTGGCCTTTCTCTGGGCACTGAGAGGACGCTGATGGCGTACGGGCGCTACTACGAAGAATTCACGGTCGGCGAGATTCTCAAGCACTGGCCGGGCCGGACCATCAGCGAGGCCGACTGCACGTGGTTCGCGCTGCTGACCATGAACCAGCACCCGCTCCACTCCGACGCGCACTACGCCGCGACCCACACCCAGCACGGCCAGCGCGTCGTGCTCGGGCCGCTCGTGTTCTCGATCGGCATCGGCATGACGGTGGCCGACGTCTCCGGCAAGGCCATCGCCAATCTGGAGATCGAGAAGATCGTCCACGAGGCGCCCACGTTCATCGGCGACACGCTCTATTCGGAGTCCACCGTGCTGGCCAAGCGCGAGTCGAGCCGGGGCGATCGCGGCACGGTGTCGGTCGAGACCCGGGTGCTCAACCAGCGCGGCGAGCGGGTGATGACCTTCCGCCGCACCGCGCTGCTGCCCAAGAAGAACCACGAGACGCTGGGCGAGGGACGGACGTCGTGAGCCGCGCGCCGCTCGCCGGCCTGCGCGTGCTTGCGGTCTCGCAGTTCGGCGCCGGCCCCTTTGGCACGCAGCTGCTCGCCGATCTGGGCGCCGAGATCATCAAGATCGAGGATCCGGCCGTGGGCGGCGACGTCGCCCGCCAGGTGGGGCCATTCGCCGACGACGGTGACTCGCTCTACTTTCAGTCGTTCAATCGCGGCAAGAAGTCGCTCACGCTCGATCTCAAGCATCCCGACGGCCAGGCGGTCTTGCACGACCTGGTGCGTGTCTCCCACGCCGTCTACAACAATTTGCGCGGCGACCTGCCGGCCAAGCTCGGCCTGACCTACGACGCGCTCAAGACGGTCAATCCGGCCGTCGTCTGCTGCTCGCTCTCCGGCTTCGGGGCCACCGGCCCGCGGGCCTCCGAGCCGGCGTTCGACTACCTGATCCAGGGCTATGCCGGCTGGATGTCGGTCACCGGCGAGCCGGAGGGGCCGCCGGTGAAGTGCGGCGTCTCGGTCGTGGACTTCGCGGGGGGCTACGTCTCGATGGGCGCGCTGCTGGCCGGGCTGTGGGACGCGCAGCGCAGCGGCGTCGGCCGCGACATCGACGTCTCGCTGCTCGACACCGCGGTGAGCATGCTCTCGTACTACGCCATCTGGACCTTGAACCGGCCGTGGCAACCGGATCGCGTCGCCGACTCCGGCCACCAGTCGCTGGTGCCGGCGCAGAACTTCCCCACGGCCGACGGCTGGATCGTCGTCTTCTGCAACAAGGCCAAGTTCTGGGAGGCGCTGGTCGACGCACTCGAGCTGCCCGAGCTCGCGCGTGACGAGCGCTTCGCCACCTTCGCCGATCGCCTCGCGCACAAGGACGCCCTGGTGGCGATCCTCAAGGCGCGCTTCGCCGAGCGCACGACCGAGGCGTGGCTGGCGCGGCTGCGCGGCCGCGTGCCGTGCGCTCCGGTGAACACGGTGGCCCAGGCGCTGGCCGATCCACAAGTACGCGCGCGCGACATGATCCTGGAGGTGGAGCATCCCCGCTTCGGCCTGGTGCGCGAGGTGGCCTCGCCCGTGAAGACGCCGGGCGCCATCACGCACCCCGCGCCGGCGCCCCGGCTGGGCGAGCACACCGAAACGATTTTGCGAACCATCTTGCAGTATGATCCCGCCCGCATCGCCGCCGTGCGCGCATCGGGCGCACTGGGGTCAGCCTCGACCGCCGACCGCGAGGGAGGCGCTCGTGCGCCGAACGCGTCATGAGCCGCCCGAGCATGGCGCTCTCGGCCCCGAGCGAACCCGCGGTGTAGAATCCGGCATGGCCGAGCGGACCCTGCCCACCCCCGAGGTGGAGGACATCGCCGAGACGGGGACCGAGATCGCCCCACCCTGGATGACCATTCTTCACAACTGTGACTGTCACACCTTCGAGCAGGTCGTGAAGCAGCTGCAGAAGGCCATCGCCTGCAGCGAGGCCGAGGGCTGGGAGATCGCGTGGCAGGTTCACAACTCCGGCAAGGCGGTCGTGAAGGTGGGGCCGGAGACGGAGTGCGTGCGGGTCGGCAACATCCTGGCGTCGATCGGACTGGTGGTCACGGTGGTACAGTCGTGACGCGCTATCGCGTCGCGCTGTGGGTCCTGATCCTCGGCAAGCTGCTGGGCGCCTGGGGGCTGACCTGGGACATCCAGTGGCACCTGCTGATCGGCCGCGACACGTTCTGGATCCCGCCGCACCTCATGATGTACAGCGGCGTCACCGCGGGCTTCCTCGTCGCCGTCGTGGTGCTCGCGCTCGACACCCGCGATGCGCACCGCGGCGTCCGCCGGCGCGGCCTGGTGACGATGCTGGGGCTCACATCCACGCGGGGGATCCACCTCGCCGCGTGGGGCGTGGCGCTCCTGCTCCTGGCCGCGCCCATCGACGATCTCTGGCACCGTCTCTTCGGTCTCGACGTCACGCTGTGGAGTCCGCCGCATCTGCTCGGGCTGCTGGGCTCGGCCGTCAACACGATCGGCACGCTGCTGATCGCGGTCGAGGCGTATCCGCAACGCTCGCGCATGCGGCTGGCCGCGCTCGTCCTCAGCGGCGGTCTGCTCTACGGCGGGGTGCGCGTCGTCCTGGAGCCGGCGTGGCTCACCGCCTACACGCACGGCGGCGTCGCGTTCCACGCCTTCGCGATGCTGGCCGCCCTGCTGCTGCCGCTGGCGCTGATCCCGGGCACGCGCCTGCTCGACCGGCGCTGGGCGCCGCTGGTCCTGGTGGTGATATCGCTGGCCGCATCACTGATCGGCGAACAGATCGCTCGCGTCGGATTCGCGATCGTCAAGCCCGAGCCCGTCATCACCGAGGAGATCAAGAAGGACCCGACCTCGCCGATCGCGCTGGCGGCCGAGATCCGCGAGAAGAACCGCGGCTCGGGGCCGCCGTGGGTCGTCCGCCTCATGCTTCCGGTGCTGGCGGCGGGCGTGCTGGTCGCGGTCGACCTTCGCCGGCGCCCCGCCGCCGCCTGCATCGCCTTCGGCGTGACGATGGTCGCGCTGTATGGCTGGTCCATCGGCCAGACGCCGGCGTTCCGGGCGCAGGCGGCGTCGCCCGCGGAGACCGCGCTCGCCCTGGCCATCACGGTCGTCGCGGCGCTGATCGGATCGGGCGCCGGACGGCGGATCGCCGACGTCCTGCAACCGGTCGCGGGGAGCAACAGCCCCTCGGCGAGACCCGTGACGCCCGAGGCGACGGTCAGCCGAAGAGCCTGACCACGACGCGCCGCACCTGCTCGGTGCAGACGCCGAACAGCAGGTGCAGCGCGAGCTCGAGACCTTCCTTCGAGCGCGGCTGACTGCGCGGGGAGGGCGCCAGACCGAGCGCCGGAACAGTCACGACGTGGGCGCCCAGCCACACGGCTGCGCCGAAGCCCAACCCCCCGCCCAGGCCGGCGAGTGATGTGAGACCGGCCGCCGCACCCTGGGCCAGACCCATGCTCGCCCCGAACGCGTAGTGCACGATGGAGCCGGCGATCGGCTTGGCGGTCTCGGGCAGCGGCGCGTCACGGAAGGTTCGCGACAGCGCGTCGGCGACCTTCACGGTGGAGTCGTCCTCGCGCGCCTGGGGCGGCGGAGGATCGGGAGGCCGGACCCGGCTGAGCCCCGTGTGGACCGCGCTCATCGCCGCCGCGCCGACGAGCCCGCCCAGCAGGCCGCCGACGACACTGACCACGAGCGTGCGCTCCCGCATCGCCACATCTCTCCCGGCTACATCACCGGGCCGATGATCCAGGGCGCGAACTCTTCCTCACCCACGCCGGAGAGCTCGCTCTTGCTGCGCTTGCCGGAGGCGACCGCGACGACCTCCTCGAAGATCTGACGACCCACCGTCGCCAGCGGCGTGCCCTCGACGATCACGCCGCAGTTGATGTCCATGTCCTCTTCCATGTGGCGGTACATGAGGGAGTTGGTGGCCAGCTTGATCGAGGGCACCGGCTTGCAGCCGAAGACCGACCCGCGTCCGGTCGTGAAGCAGATGACGTTGCAGCCGCCCGCCACCAGGCCCGTGATCGACACGGGATCGTGGCCCGGCGTGTCCATGAACACGAAGCCGCGCGTGGTGATCGGCTCGCCGTACTGAAAGACGTCCATCATCGGCGTGGTCCCGCCCTTGGTCACGCCGCCCAGGGACTTCTCGAAGACCGTCGTGATGCCGCCGGCCTTGTTGCCGGGCGCCGGATTGTTGTCCATCGCGTCGATCCCGCGGCAATACCACTCCCACCACTTGTAGCGATCGATGAGCTTCTTGGCCACGCCCTCGTTGATGGCGCGCCGGATCAGCAGGTGCTCGGCGCCGTAGATCTCGGGCGTCTCGGCCAGCACGCCGGTACCGCCGTAGCGCACCAGCTCGTCCACCGCCCAGCCCAGCGCGGGATTGGCCGTGATGCCGGAGTTGCCGTCGGAGCCGCCGCAGTTGGTGGCCAGCGTGAGCTCGGACACCGGCTGCTTCGTCCGCCGAGCGGCGTTGGCGATCGGCAGCAGCTTGGCGACCTCGATCGCCGCCCGCTCCACCGTCTTGCGGATGCCGCCGGCCTCCTGGATGTTGACCAGGAACGGCTTGCGCTCGGCGTGGCCGGGCAGCGACATCTTCTGGCGATCGATCATCACCGCCGCCTGGTTCACCTCGCAGCCCAGCCCGATCACGATGTAGGCGGCCACGTTGGGGTGCTTGGCGTAGCCGGCCAGCACGCGCTGCAGCGCCATGTGGTCCTCGCCGAACAGCTTGGTGCCGCAGCCCGACTTGTGGGTGATGGCCAGCACGCCGTCGACGTTCGGGAAATCGCGCTGCACGTCGCGGAACTTCTCCTTCACGAACTGGCTGACGCTGGCCGAGCAATTCACGCCCGAGATGATGGCCACGTAGTTCCGCGTTCCCACCCGGCCATCCTCGCGCTTGAAGCCATCGAAGTAGCGCATCTGGTCGGGGGGGTAGAAGTCGACCGGCGTGACATCCACGCCGACCTCGTAGCGATCGGCCGACAGCTCGCCGATGTCGAGGTTGTGGGTGTGCACGTGATCGCCGACCGCGATGTCCTGGGTGGCGAAGCCGATCACCTGCCCGTAACGCCGCACCGGCTCGCCGGAGCGCACGGCGTGGCGCGCGACCTTGTGGCCGGGCTTGATGTCGGCGCGCACCTCGATGCGCGCCGGCCCGTCCTCGAGCACGCTGCCCGCCGCCAGCTCCCGCTTGGCAATGGCGACGTCGTCTTCCGCTCGGAGCAGGATCGCGCGATCGGTCAATGGATACGTGGCCATGCGCTGTGCCCTCCTGGGCTTTCAGTCCGGACCGGACCTCACTATACCGTTTCTTGGCCGGGCCCCTGCCCCCACGCTACGGTGGATCCATGAGTCCAGCCACCGGCACGTTCGTCGACCACCTCGCGGCAGCTACCGCTTCCCGCTGGCGCTGGCGTTCGGCGCCGGGGCCGGCGTCTCCACCGCCGTCATGACGGGGTTCCCGGAGCTCGGCAAGGGGTACGACCCGGGGGCAATCTTGTTGTTGACCCTCGGCGTGCCGATGGTCGTGGTCGGCACCGCGGCCATGATCTGGGCGCGACGCTGGCGGGCGGCCAGACGACCGCGACGCGCCGGCCGCAGCCTCGCCGCTGAGCCCGGGGCTCAGCCCGCGCCCGGCGTCTTGATCCGCAGCACGGCCGGCGGCGCGGTCTCCAGCTGAATCGTGGTGTGGTCGATGCCGAAGCGCGCGTGAAGCAGCGCGTGCAGCGTCTCCAGCAGCCGCTCGCTCTCGCGGACGTCCTCCACCGTCACGTGGGCACTCATCGCTTCGCGTCCCGAGGTCAGCGTCCACACGTGCAGGTCGTGGACGTGGCGCACGCCGGCCACGGCACGCATCGCTCCCTCGATCTCGCCGAGCTCCAGGTGCGGCGGCGTGCCCTCGAGCAGGACGTTCACCGCCTGCTTGAGCAGCGACCACGTGCGGGGCACGATGAGTAGTGCGATGGCAATGCCGGCCAGCGGGTCGGCGCCGGTCCACCCCGTCAAGAGCACGATCCCCGCGGCCACCAGCGTGGCCAGCGAGCTGAGCGCGTCGCTCATCACTTCCAGATAGGCCGCCCGCACGTTCAGGCTGTGGGCCGCGCCGTGATGGAGCAGGCGGGCGCAGGTCAGGTTCACGCCGAGCCCGCCGAGGGCCACGATCGCCATCGGTCCGGCCAGCACGGGTGAGGGCATGCTCCAGCGACGCCACGCCTCCGACAGGATCGCGCCGGACACGACCAGCAACAGCAGCGCGTTGACGAGCGCGGCGAGGATCTCCGCGCGGTAGTAGCCGTAGGTCTTGGCCGGCGTCGGCGGGCGGGCGGCGATCCAGGTCGCGAAGAGCGCGAGACCGAGCGCGCCGACGTCGGTGAGCATGTGGCCCGCGTCGGCGAGGAGCGCGAGGCTGCCGGTCCAGAAGCCGGCCACCAGCTCGACCAGCATGAACGCGCACGTGAGCGCCAGCGTGAGCGCCAGGACCGGACGTGACCGTGCGGCAGCGGTCGCGCGGTCGTGCGAATGCCCAGCGTGCGTGGACATCCCGCAAATCGTAGCAGGTTACAATCGTGGCATGCACACGGATCGGACCGTCATGCTGCAGGGACGGCGTTACCACTACACGGAGTGGGGCGCGTCGGCGGCGTTCCCTGTCGTCATGCTGCACGGGATCACGGGGCACGCCCGCACCTGGGACGACGAAGCGCGTCTGCTGGCAGCCCGCTACCGCGTGCTGGCGCTGGACCAGCGCGGTCACGGCGACTCCGATCCCGCGCCCGAGACCGACTACTCCGACGCCGCCCTGCTCGGCGACCTCGAGGCCTTCGCGGAGGCGCTCGGCCTGGACCGGATCTCGCTGGTCGCCCTGTCGCTCGGGGGCCGGGTGGCCATCAACTTCGCCGGCCATCATCGCTCGCGGGTCGAACGCCTGGTCGTCGTCGACATCGGCCCGGAGATCGAGCCGAGCGGGCGGGCCCGCGTGGGCCAGCTGATGGCCACCGCCCCCGAGCGCTTCGAGACGGTCGACGAGGTGGTCGCCCACATCCGCGCAAACGCTCCGCTGTACAGCGAGGCCATGCTGCGCCAGCGCGCCGAGCACGCGGTGCGGCCGCTGCCCGGTGGGGGGCTGGGGTGGAAGTACGACCGGGCGCTGCGCGACGCAATCCGCCAGGGTCGCATGCGGTTGCCGGTTGATCTTTGGCCGCAGTGGCGGGCGATCACCTGCCCGACCTTGCTGGTGCGCGGCGCCCTGTCCGACATGCTGTCGGAGGAAACCGCCAAGCGTATGGCTGACGAGCTGCCCAGCGCGCGTCTCGTCGTCGTGGCGGGCGCGGGCCACACTGTCCCCGGCGATCAGCCGGCCATCTTCCAGTCGCTCTTGCGCGAGTTCCTCATGCCATGAGCCGCGCCGCCGGCACCGTCGCACTGGCGTTCGTGGCGGTATGGGTCATCGCCCACCTGCTCTACATCGGACCCGTGCAGGAGGCGGCGGAGATGACCCTGGTATGGGTGGTCAGCGCCGTGGCCATCAGCCTGCTGATCGCGGCCATCGTGCTGCTGGGGGTCGCCCTGGCGGTCGGGGAAAGCCGCCCGGGGTGGCTGCGCTTCATGCGGCTGGCGCGCAGTGTCGGGACCGTGCTCGGCTGCGGGCTCGTGGTCGTGGGATTGCTGCACTACCGCGACACCGAGCCGCAGGGTGAGGTGCGGTGGCTGGTCATGGGACTCGTCGTGCTCGTGGGCGCCGCCGTCGTTCACTGGTGGGTGAATCGCGCCGATCGACGCCACGCCGCCTGATCCCGGGCGCGTGACTGCCGCCGCGCGCCCGTTCGTCATACTCTGGCTCGGCGCCTTCACCTTCTTCCTGTCCTTCCTGCTGCTGCTCTCGGCGCTGCCGATCTTCGCGCGACGGATGGGCGCCTCCGACGCCGCGGTCGGCCTCATCATGGCGACCTTCGCGGTCAGCTCGCTGATCCTCCGCCCCCCGACCGGCTGGGCCGCCGATCGCTTCGGCCGCCGTCCGTTCATGCTGGCCGGCGCGCTCGTCTTCGCCGTGGCCTCGATCGCGTACGGCTGGGCCGGCGGCGCGCTCGGCCTGGCGCTGGTCCGCCTGCTGCACGGCTGCGGCATGGGACTCTATCCGACGGCGGCCAGCGCCATGGTGGCCGATCTCACGCCGCCAGAGCGGCGGGGCGAGATGCTCGGGCTCTACGGCGCCGCCGGCAGTCTCGCGCTGGCCGCCGGCCCGATCACGGGGATCACCCTCATCGAACAACTGGGCTTCACCGCGCTCTTCTGGATCGCCGGCGCGGTCGCCGCAGTGGCGGTCGTCCTCACCGGCATCACCGGCGAAACGCTGATGCGCCCGCGGCGGGTGGCCTTCAGCGTGACCGACGCGTTCAACACACGGGCGCTGTTCCCGTCGCTGCTGATGCTGAGCCTGATGTTCACCTACGGCACGCAGGTGGCGTTCCTGCCGCTCCACGCGGACACCCTCGGCGTCAACCCGGGGGTGTTCTTCCTGGTCTTCGCGCTGACGACCACGCTGGCCCGCGGCCCGGCCGGACGTCTCTCCGACCGTCGCGGCCGGCCGGCAGTCGCCGCGACCGGCCTCGTGTTCGCGGGGCTCGCGCTCGTCCTGCTGGCTCTCAGCCAAGGCGTGGTCGGGCTTGCCGCGGCCGGCGCCTTCTACGGGCTTGCCTACGGCGTCGCGCAGCCGGCGCTGATGGCGTGGTGCGTGGACGGAGCGGCGTCCGGCGATCGCGGACGCGCGATGGGGACCTTCTACACCGCCCTTGAAGTCGGGATCGCGATCGGCTCGATGACGTCGGGCGTGGCAGTCGCTCGCTGGGGCTTCGCCACCACATTTCTCGCCACCGCCGGCATCGCCTGGGCCGGCGCCGCCCTCGCCCTATCCGGTCCCCGCCCCCGCCCAGCTACATGAAGAATCGGGGCACCGAGAACCACGGGCGAGGATCGATGATCCGAGGAGCGAGGGGCGAGGAGCGAGGAGCGAACGGAACGGGTTGAACGGCCTAGTCAAAGACCAAACCGAGGGGCGCCACGGCTCCGCCGGGGCGTCCCGAGCCACCCGGGGGGCTTGGGGGGCCCGGTCGAGGCCCCCCATCCAGTCGATCGGCCCGGTCGAGGCCCCCATCAAAACACTCCGTGTCGGCCCTGGCCACCTGCGAAGCGGGCGGCGCCCTCGCGGGTTTCGCCGGAATCGATCGTCTGCTTGCCCAGCGCGAACTCGCGCGCCAGCGCGGCGTCGAGATCGAGCCCGGCGGCCTCGTGGACGGCGCGGCGATCGCTGAGCACGCAGCGCTGCGGGAACGCCGCGATCTCCCGCGCGAGCGCCTCCGCCGCGGCCCGCGACTGGCCCACTGGGACCACGCGGTTAGCGAGACCGATTCGCTCGGCCTCGCGGGCATCTACGGGACGGCCCGTGAGGATCAGATCGAGCGCGCGGCTCATGCCGATCAGGCGGGGCAGTCGGACGTTGCCGCCGTCGACCAGCGGCACGCCCCAGCGCCGGCAGAAGACGCCGAAGATCGCGTCTTCCTCGACGACGCGCAGGTCACACCAGAGCGCCAGCTCGAGACCGCCGGCCACCGCGTAGCCGGCGACCGCGGCGATCACCGGCTTGGCGAGCAGCATCCGGCTCGGCCCCATGGGCCCGTCGCCCTCGGCGCTGACCCGGTTGCCGCGCTCGGTGCCCACGGCCTTCAGGTCGGCGCCGGCGCAGAAGGTGCCGCCCGCACCCCACAGCACGGCGACGCGAGCCTCGACGTCACCCTCGAACTGGCGAAAGGCGTCCGCCAGCGCCGCGGCCGTGGGCCCGTCTACCGCGTTGCGCGCCTGCGGACGGTCGAGAACGATCGTCGTGACGGGACCGGCGCGCTCCGCGCGAACGCTCACGGCAGGCCCGGAGGTCAGCGCTCGCGCAGGCGGCGGGCCGCTTCGGCACGCATCTGCTGCATGGCGCGCGTCTCCTGGTCGGAGTAGCGCTCTTCCGGCCAGGGGTCGGCGTGCATGTGGTAGCCGTTCTGCTCCCAGAAGCCCGGCGGGTTGACGTCGAGGAACTCGAAGGCGCGCAGCCACTTGCTCGACTTCCAGAAGTAGAGCTTGGGTAGCACCAGCCGCATCGGGCCGCCGTGGTCGGGCTCGAGGTCCTGGCCATTGTGCTTGAGCGCGAGCAGGACATCGTCGTCCATCAGGTCCTCGATGGCCGTGTTCGTCGTGTAGTCCGGATCGGCGTGCTGCAGGACGAACTTCGCCTGCGGTAGCGGGCGGCAGGCCTCGATGATCGTGCGCACGTGGACGCCCTCCCACGTGTTGTCCAGGCGCGACCAGCGCGTGACGCAGTGGATATCGGAGGTCAGGGTGACGCGCGGCAGGTTCTGGAACTCCTCCCAGGTCCACGACACCGGGCGCTCGACCAGGCCAAAACACCGGAAGGTCCAGCGCTTGGGATCGAAGCGCGGCGTCAAACCGTAGGTGAGCACCGGCCATTTCTGGGTCAGAACCTGGCCCGGCGGCACGCGCGCCGCCAGCGCGGGGTCGATCGATTGCTTCACGCCGCCTCCTCCTGCCGCCGCTCACGCGAGGCTTCGGGTCGTGTCGCCTCACTATAAACCTGCGCCGCGGCGGTGAACCACGGCCATATAATAGACACGCGCGCGCTCAGGGGGATGCGCGCCAGAAGGAGACGGATTGAACGGCGAACGGAAGCTGGCCATGTTCATGGACTTCGAGAACATCGCCCGAGGGGTCAAGGAAGCGCAGTACAAGCAGTTCGAGCTCAAGCTGGTGCTGGAGCGGCTGCTCGAGAAGGGCAAGATCATCGTCCGGCGGGCCTACGCCGACTGGAACCGCTTCACCGAGTACAAGCGTCCCTTCCACGAATGGGCCATCGAGCTGATCGACGTCCCCCAGTCGCGCTACAGCGGCAAGAACTCGGCGGACATTCGGATGGTGGTGGACGCCCTCGACCTGGCCTACGGCAAGACCCACATCGACAGCTTCGTGCTGGTGTCGGGCGACTCCGACTTCTCGCCGCTGGTGTCCAAGCTCCGCGAGAACGACCGCTACGTGATCGGGCTCGGAGTGAAGTCGTCCTCCTCGGATCTGCTCGTGGCCAACTGCGACGAGTTCATCTTCTACGAGGACCTGATCCGCGACACCAAGAAGACGCGGCTGCTGAGCGGACTGCCCGAGAAGAAGGCCGAGGCGGTGGCCCAGCTCATCGACGCCATCCAGGCCCTGCAGCGCGAGAACAAGGAAACGCTGTGGGGCTCGATGGTCAAGCAGACGATGATCCGCAAGAACCCGGCCTTCAACGAGACGTACTACGGGTACTCGACGTTCTCCAAGCTCCTGGAGGACGCGGCCAAGCAGAAGATCGTCACCCTCGAGCGCGACGAGAAGAGCGGCACCTACATCATCACCGCGCTCAGCGAAGAGGGTGGCCGGGCGGCCTGAACACCGGCGCCCGGCGTTCCCGGCCGCGTGCGCGGCCCCCGGGCGGCCGCGTCAGCGCATGCGCGCCAGCCGGCCGCTGTCGCTGACGAAGGCGGTGAGCGCCCAGCTGATCACCGAGATCACCAGCGCGCCCAGCACCGCGGGCCAGAAGCCGCCCACGTGCAGCCCGCTGACCAGCCACGACGTCATCACCAGGCAAAAAGCGTTCAGGACCAGGAGGAAGAGCCCCAGCGTCAGCAGCGTGAGCGGAAAGGTCAGGATCACCAGCACGGGCCGTACGAGCGCGTTGATCAGTCCGAGCACGAGGCCGGCGACCAGGATGTGCCCGGCGCCGTCCGCCGAGATGCCGGGCACGATCCGAGACGCCAGCCAGATGGCGGCGGCGTTGACCAGCACCCGGATGACGAATCCCACGGCTAGTCGCCGAGCGGCCGGAACATGCGGTCGGTCGACAGCAGGCCGGCGCCGGCCACGAGCACGGCCAGCAGCATCATGAGGAGTACGAAGTTGAACTCGAACCCGTGTCCCTTGCCCGGCGCGCCCGAAAAGTTGATGAAGAATCCGTGCTGCCAGTGCACCTTGGCCACCGCCACCAGCATCACCACGATGAGGCCCAGCGCGGCCGGGCGTGCCAGCACGCCGATGATGAGCGCCAGCCCGCCGAAGCACTCGATGAACGCGGCCAGCACCGTGGCCGGCGGCGGAATCTTCATGTACTGCTGAAAAGTCTGGATGGTCGCCTTGAGCCCGGGACCGCCGAACCAGCCGAACACCTTTTGCGCCCCGTGCGCGAAAAACACGATGCCCGCACCGAGCCGCACGAGGAGCATCGACACCGACGGGTACGTGGCGAGGAGGAGGTCGACGGTATTGTCCATGGTATTCTCCGCGTGGTGAATCGCGTTCGCGTCCCGGCGGCTTTCCGTCGACCGCGAGTCTACACCATGTGGACCGCGCCTCTGTTGCTCCTGCTGGCCGCCGTGGCGTGCGGCGCGCAGACCCCGCGCGAGATCACGACCGAGCCGGCGATGGTCAAGGGCCCGGCCGGCGCGCCGGTGACGATCATCGAGTTCTCCGACTACCAGTGACCGTACTGCGCCCGCGTCCAGCGGTCGCTGGCGCAGATCCTGAAGGAATACGACGGACGGGTGCGGCTCGTGTTCAAGGACTTCCCCCTGCCCTCGCACAAGCTGGCTCCGCTCGCCCACGAGGCGGCGCGCTGTGCCGGCGAGCTGGGACAGTACTGGCCCTATCACGATCGACTGTTCGCCGCCCAGCCCGACTTCGACCGCGACGCGCTCCTGCGCTACGCGGGTGAGCTCGGTTTGCCGCGCGACGCCTTCGTCGCGTGTCTGGACTCGCACCGCTTTGCCTCCGCCGTCGCGGCGGATCTCGCCCAGGGCCGTGCGCTCGGCGTCCGCTCCACGCCCTCGTTCCTCATCAACGGGCGGCCCCTGATCGGGGCCCAGCCGGTCGACGCCTTCCGCATGGCCGTCGACGAAGCGCTGCAGCAGACCCGCTGATGGCCTTCGTTCCGGTGGCGCGGGTCGATGCAATCGCGGTCGGCCACGGCGCGTACGTCGAGCACAACGGGATCGCCGTCGCGGTGTTCAACGCGGGTGGCGGCCGTTTCCACGCCCTCGGCGCCACCTGCCCCCACGAGGACGGGCCGATGAGCGAGGGCTGGCTGGAGGGCGACGCGGCGGTGTGCCCGTGGCACGGCTTCGATTTCGATCTCGCCACCGGTCTCTGCCGCGTGAATCCCGATCTGTCGCTGCCGGTCTACGCCGTGCGCGTGAGCGACGGCAGCGTCGAGGTCGATCTGCCGTGACGACACCGACGACCCTCTACGTGGACGTCGCGGGGCGTGCGTGGGAAGAGCGGCGGCCCGGCGTGTTCTGGAAGGTGTTGTGGGAGGAGGCCGATCGCAAGGCGGTGCTGATGCGCTACACGCCGGGCGCGACCATCGCGCGGCATCGTCATCTGGGCGACGAGCAGATCTACGTCCTCGAGGGCAGCATCACCGACGACACCGGAACCTGCACCGCGGGGAACTACGCGCGGCGCCCGCCCGGCTGCGTCCACACCGTCCGCAGCGAGGCCGGCGCCCTCGTGCTGGCGATCATGACCGGCGGCACCGAACCACTCCCGTGAGCGACTACCACCTACAGGGAGTTGTGAGGGTTGCTTCGGATGTTACGCTAAAAACGGAACGCCGGTGTCCGGCGCGGAATCGTCGCCTCGTGAAATTCGTAGCGGCGTGAGAGGAAAGTGTCGTGGGAGACCGAGCCGTCAAGCACGTACGAAAGTTCCTCGGGCAGCGCCTGCGAGCGCTGCGCAAGCAACGTGGTCTGAGCCAGGAGCGGTTGGGCGAGCGGTCCAGTCTCAGCGGCAAGTTCATCGGTGAAGTGGAACGTGGCGAAAAATCGATCTCTATTGACAGCCTGTATCACGTGTCGGTGGCGCTCGAGATTCCGCTGCGCGAGCTTACCGATGTACGGGCCGACCGGCCCGCCGCGGTCCCAACCGAAGAGGCTGAGAAAATTTTTGCACTGGTCGCGGGCCGCCGACGGCCCGACGACGTGCGTAAAGCTTACAAGGTCCTGCAGGCCTTCTTCGGCCGCGCGTCGTAGCCGGGCGGCGGTGGTCCACCACCGCCCGCTCACCATCTCCCGCGGGGGACTCGCACGATGACCACGGAGCACATGTGGCTAGCTATCGGTCTGCTCGGGCAGGCCTTCTTCTCGGCGCGGTTCCTCGTGCAGTGGATCGCCTCCGAGCGGCGCAGGAAGAGCGTGGTGCCCTATCAGTTCTGGTACTTTTCGGTGGGAGGCGGTCTCACGCTGCTCGCCTACGCCATCTATCGACACGACCCGGTCTTCATCCTCGGCCAGGCCGCCGGTCTGTTCGTCTACGCGCGCAACCTCTACTTCATCCACCAGTCCGGTTGAATGGGGGGCCCCGAGATGGCCCCCCATGCCCCCCACGCTCCGCGCCCCGGCGGAGCCGTGGCGCTCCGCGAGCGTTGTAGTCACATACGGGGCCCCGAGATGGCCCCCCAGCGTTCGTCGCGCCCCGGCGAAGCCGTGTCGCTCCTCTGTTGCGCGCGCTCGGTTTGGCAGGCCCGACATGGCCAGACATCGGCGCACGCCTCCCGATGTCCGGAGAGGTATGAGGCGGAGTGATAGAATGGCGGCACCGGGGAGCGTAGGAGAGATCATGTGAGCGCGAGCTTGAACTGGACGCAGGTGCAGACCCGCCCGATCCTCATGATCCCTGGTCCTACGGAGCTGCCGTGGCCCGTGGTGCAGGCGCTGAACCAGCCGCCCTCGATCCAGTACGATCGCTCCTTCGACGAGGGCGTGCTCGAGCCCACCACGCTGGCGCTGCGGGACATCTTCCAGACCCGCAACGAGGTGATCCTGATGCCGGGCTCTGGCCGCACCGCGCTCGAAGCCGGCGCGCTGTCGATCATCGCGCCGGGGGATCGCGTCCTGGTGGTCGGCGCCGGACAGTTCGGCCTCTTGATGCGCGAGATCATGGAGCGCGTCGGCGCCGAGTGGACCGAGTTCCCGGTCGAGCTGGGCGCGCGGCTGGACCTGGATCGGCTGGCCCGCGAGGCCGAGCGGCTGCGTCCCAAGGCCATCACCCTCGTGCACAACGAGACGTCCACCGGCGCCACCTACCCGGCGGCCGAGGTCGGCAAGATCGCGCGCTCGGTCGGAAGCCTCTATCTGCTCGACACGGTGTCGTCCATCGCCGGCATCGACGTGCGCACCGACGAGTGGGGCGTGGACCTGAACATGACCGGCTCGCAGAAGTGCCTCGCCGCGCCGCTCGGCCTGTCCCTGGTGAGCGTGAGCCCGCGGGCGTGGGAAGCCATGGAGCAGCGCAAGGTGAAGGCACACTCGTTCGCGTACGACCTCCTGCGCTGGAAGGAGTGGTGGATCCCGGTGTCCCGGGGCGGCAGCGTGCCGGATGGCGCCGCCCGGCGTCAGCCGGTCTCGATCCCCACCCATCTCACCGAGGCGATGCGCGTGGCGGCCAGGCTGATTCTCGAGGAAGGCCTGCCCCAGCGTTTCCGCCGTCACGCCCTGGCCGCTACCGCGCTCCGCGCCGGCGTGAAGGCCATGGGGCTGGAGATGTTCCCGGACCCGTCGATCGCGTCGAACACGGTCTCCGCGATCAAGTCGCCCCGAGGCATCGAGCCCGCGGCCGTCGTGCAGGCCATGCGCGAGCGCTACGGGGTCCTCATCGGTACCGGGCTCGACAAGCTCCGGACCTCCACGCTGCGGATCGGCACCATGGGGATCACCGCCAGCCCGCAGTACGTCCTGCCGGCGTTGTCGGCGCTCGAGCTGGCCCTGCGCGATCTCGGGCACAAGGCCGAGCCGGGCGCAGGCGTCGGCGCCGCGCAGGCCGCCTTCGCGAACGGCATCTGAGGTGGCCGAGCCCTTGATCGCCGTACCCGACGACTTCCCCAGCGTGTTCGAGGGCTCCGCAGCCCACGAGCGCGCGAAGAAGATCGGCGAGACCCGCGTGGTCACCGCCCGCGGCGCCGACGACGAGGCCGAGCTGATCAAGCGCATCGGACGGGCCCGCGTGGCCGTCAACATCCGCGCTCACGCCCGTTTCAGCGACGGCGTCTTCGCCGCCTGTCGCGACCTCAAGATGGTCTCGGTGTGGGGCACCGGCACCGACAACATCGACCTGGAGGCGGCCGGCCGCCGCGGGATCACGGTGTGCAACACGCCCGGAGTCAACGCCTTCGCGGTGGCCGAGCACGCGATCGCGCTCATGCTGACCATCGGCCGGCGGATTCCGAAGATCGATCGCGAGATGCGCGGCGGCGCGTGGCCGCGCGAGATGCTGAATCAGTGCCTGGGCAAGACGCTCGGAGTGTTCGGCACCGGCACCATCGGCGCACGCGTGATCGCGCTGTCCAAGGCGCTCGGCATGGAGGTGCTGGCCTGGAGCGCCCGCGGCGACGAGAGCCATATCCGCAGTCTCGGCGCCCAGCCCGCCCCCAAGGACGAGATCCTCAAGCAGGCCGACTTCGTGAGCCTGCACCTGCGGCTCACGCCCGAGACCCGCGGCTTCCTCACGCGTCGCGAGCTGGCCCTCATGAAGAAGACCGCGATCCTGATCAACACCGGGCGGGGCGCGCTGGTCGAGCGCGAGGCCCTGCTGGACGCGCTCCAAAAGGGACGGATCGCCGGAGCGGGTCTCGACGTCTTCCACGAGGAGCCACTGAAGCCCGACGACGCCGTGCTCACCCTGCCCAACGTGGTGCTGTCACCCCACAACGCCGGCCAGACTCCCGAGGTCATCCGGGACGGGCTGCTCCGCGCGGTCACCAACCTCGAGAACTTTCTCAACGGTCAGCCGACCGACGTGGTCGTGGCTCCGGTGAGATAGACGTGCCCTCGCCGCAGCCCTGGCAGCCGCTGCTCCGCGGCGCGCAGCCGTGTGATCACATCGTGCAGCTCTATACCGACGAGGCGTTCCTCACCCGAGCGGTGACCCAGTTCATCGGCGCCGGGCTGCTGGCCGGCGAGGCCGCCGCGATCATCGCCACCCCGCGCCACATCAGCGCCTTCGAGCTGCAGCTGGGCACGATGGTGGACGTGGCCGATGCGCGCGTCCGCGATCAGCTGATCGTCTTCGACGCCGAGGCGTCCCTGGCCGGTCTGATGGTCGACGGGCAGCCCGACCGCGAGGTGTTCCGCGCCTTCGTCAGCGCGATCCTCGATCGCGCCCAGGTCGCCGGCAACGGCCAGGTCCGGCTGTTCGGCGAGATGGTCAACCTGCTCTGCGACCGCGATCCCGAGGCCACCGCGCATCTCGAGAGCCTGTGGAACGAGGTGATCGCCGAGCGCCGGGTGTCGCTCCTGTGCGCGTACCGGCTCGACAACTTCGATCGGCACGTCCACCGCGGCCTGCTGCACCAGATCAGCCGGAGCCACTCGCACGTGGTGCCGGTCGAGCACTACCACCGGCTGGAGTCGGCGGTCGATCGCGCGTACCGCGAGGTCTTCGGCGCCGAGGGCGACACCGCCTCGCTGCGCGATCTTCTCGTCGCCGGGGCAGGCCCCTCCCCGGTCATGCCCTCAGCCCAGGCGGCCCTGATCGCGCTGCGGGGATTGCGCACGGACATCGCCGACGCCGTGCTGGAGCGCGCTCGCCACTACTACACCGCGCCTATCGACCTCGGCCCCAGCCCGCTCAAGTTCTGACCTCCGGCCGGCGCCGCGCGCCGGTTGATCCCCGGCCTCCGCCGCTTTCCAGCTCCGGCTTGCTCGGCGGTCTGACACAGGTCTCTACCGTCCCCGAGCCGTGCGGAGCCCGCTAGCCCGGTATGCAGGCGGTGACGGTGATCTCCACGAGCAGCTCCGGCATGTTCAGCATGGCTCCGACGGTCGTCCGCGCTGGCTTGTTGTCCGGGAAGTACCGGTTGTACTCCTCGTTAGGCCGCCAGATCTTCGCGCCGCGTGAGGTGCGTGGTGACGGTCAACACGTTGTCGCGAGGTGCCGGCCGCGTCGAGGATGGCCTTGATCCGCTCGAGCACGAACTGCGTCTGCTCGCGCACGTCCCGACCGAGCTGGCCGGTGGCCGGGTGGCGGCCCGTCTGACCGGCGACGAACACCAGTTTGCCGAACCGCGTGGCCGGGGACAGGTTGGGGTTTGCGGCGGCCAGCTCGACCTGGATCGTCTCTGTCACCGGCATGGACTGCTCCCCTCTCAGGTGCCGGGCACTACCTCGGGCCGGCGGACCCGGCGCAGATCGAGCAGGCTGCCGAGGATGCCCTTGGGCAGGAACACGATGAAGATCACCAGCAGGATGCCGTAGACGAGGTTGTCCCAGCCGACCGCACGCGTGCCGAACGAGATGCGCAGCACCTCGGCCAGCACGATCGTGATCACCGCCCCCACCGTCGGTCCGTAGGCGACGTAGATGCCCCCGACCACTGCCGCGAACACCATCTGCAGCGAGACGGAGATGCCGCTCACCGTGTCTGGCGAGATGAATAGCTGGTACTGGCAGTAGAGCGCACCGGCCAGCGCGGTCATCACGGCGCTGAGCACGGTGATCTTCAGCTTCTCCGCGGTCACGTGAACGCCGGTGGCGGCGGCGGCATCCTCGTCCTCGGCGATCGCCTCCAGCGCGTACCGGAGCATGCTGCGATCCACGCGGTACCAGATCCACAGGCCCACCGCCCACACGCCGAGCGCGATGAGGTACCACGTGGTCTTGCTGGTGAACTGCAGCGCGTAGAGCGAGCTGCCGCCCTGATAGCGCTCCGGCGTGTAGCCGAGCGAGCCGCCGGTGTGATCGCGCGTGGCGGTGATCACCTGGAGCACGATGCCGCTGAGCGCCAGCGTGACGAGCGCGAAGTAGTGGCCGGTGATCTTGAAGCGAAAGCAGGGATAGGCCACCACCGCGGCCAGCCCGCCGGCGGCCACCAGCGCCAGCGGGATGCCGAGCCAGGGGGTGAGACCGGCCTTGTTCCAGGCCAGCGCCGTCACGTAGGCCCCCACGCCCATGAACCCGCCGTGCCCGAGCGAGGTGAGACCGAAGCGCCCCATGACCGACCACGACGTGTAGGCGAACGACCAGATCAGGATGATGACCAGGATATGCAGCGGATAGGGCGAGTTGTAGACGAACGGCAGCCCGATCAGCGCGGCGCCGGCCAGCCAGGGCAGCGCGCGGGTCACGAGCGGCGCGCCATCAGGCCCTGGGGCCGGATGAACATCATCACGATGAAGAACGCGAAGGCCAGCACGTAGCCCCATTCGAGGTCGGAGTAGAGTCCGCCCAGCGCGATGATCTCGGCGAACACGAAGGCGGCCACGAAGCCGCCGGCGAAGTTGCCCAGGCTGCCGAGCACGCAGATCAGGAAGGTGATGGGGCCGAACGACAGGCCGACGAACGGATGGATGTCGTACTGCAGCACCAGCAGGCAGGCGGCCAGGCCGGCCAGCCCGCCGCCCAGCGCCGAGGTGATGAGATAGATCCGGCGGCTGTCCACCCCCATCAGCACCATGATCTGCCGGTCCTGAGAGATCGCGCGGATGGCGGTGCCGGTGTAGGTCCGCGTGAGAAACAGATAGACCAGCACCATGCCGACCAGCGCGAAGGCAAAGGCCAGCAGGCGGGAGTAGCTGATGAACATGCCGGACAGCTTCAGCACCGGCAGGCGCATGCCGAGGTTCTTGAACTCCACGCCGAACATCACGGTGGCCGCCGACTGCAGAAAGAACAGCACCCCACCGGTGGCCAGGAGCTGGTTGATGGGAGCCGCTCCCAGCAGCGGCGCGATCACGAGCACATGCAGGAGCACGCCCAGGACGGCGACACCGAGGATGCACACGACCGCGGCGGCCACGAGAGGCAGATGGTAGACGCTGTAGAGAAAGTACATGGCGTACATGCCGAGCATGATCAGCTCGGCGTAGCAGATCCACACGACGTCGATGACGCCGAAGACCAGGTTCAGGCCCAGCGAGAGCAGGGCCAGTACCCCACCGAGCAGGACGCCGTTGATCAGCGCCTCCAGCAGATAGATGTCAAAGATGCCCATCGGGCTCCCGTCTCCCCTCGCCTCAGACGCCGAGGTACGCTTCGCGAACGCTGTCGCTGGCCAGCAGCTCGGCCGCGAGGCCGCTGGCCCGGATGCTGCCGGCCTTCAGCAGGTAGGCGCGATCGACCACCTGCAGCACCTGCTGCACGTTCTGCTCGACGATCAGCACGGTGACGCCGATGGCCCGGATGCGCTTCACCAGGTCGAAGACCATCTCCACGATGACGGGGGCCAGCCCGGCCGAGGGCTCGTCGAGCAGGAGCAGCCGGGGTTCGGACATGAGGGCGCGGCCGATCGCGCACATCTGCTGCTCGCCCCCCGACATGCTGCCGGCTCGCTGACGGCGTCGCTCGCGCAGGCGCGGAAACAGCTCGTAGACGAACTCGAGCCGTTCGCGGAACTTCGGCCGGGCGGCCGGCATGAAGCCGCCCATCCGCAAGTTCTCCTCGACGGTCATGCCGGCGAACAGCCGGCGGCTCTCGGGCACGTGCGCCATACCCAGCGCGACGATCCGGTGGGCGGGCGTGGTGACCAGGTCGACGCCCTCCATGACGATCGTGCCCGCCGTCGGCCGGATCATGCCGGACACCACGCGCATGAGCGTGGTCTTGCCCGCGCCGTTGGGGCCGATGACACCGACCGCCTCGCCCGCGCGAACCTCCAGTGAGACGTCGAAGAGCGCCTGGAACGTTCCGTAGCCGGCCCGCACCGAGCGGAGCTCGAGCACGTCGTGTCAGCCGCGGGCGGCGGCGACGCGTGCGGAAGCCGCCTGGGTACCGAGATAGACCTCGATCACGCGCGGGTCACCGGCCACCTCCGCCGGCAGCCCCTCGGCGATCTTCTCGCCGTGGTCGAGCACCATCACGCGATCGACGATGCGCATCAGCACACCCATGATGTGCTCGACCCAGATGATGGTGATGCCGCGCTCGCGGCAAATGCGGCGCAGCAGGTCGGCGGCCTGATCCATCTCGGTCTCGTCCAGGCCGCTCAGGCTCTCGTCGGCGAGGAGGAGTCGCGGGCCGGTGGCCAGCGCCTTGGCCAGCTCCAGCTTCTTGAGCGCGGCGGCGCCCAGGCCGTCGACCGTGGCCGTGCGATCGGTCGGCAACCCCACCAGGGCCAGCGCCTGCTCAGCGGCGGTGAAGGCCGCGCTCCGCGACGCCCGCCCCTGGCCGAAGAACCCCGCCAGCACCACGTTGTCGACGAGCGAGAGCCGCCGGAACGGCCGGGGAATCTGGAAGGTCCGGCCGATACCGAGGTTGATGATCCGGTGCGGCGGCAGCCCGCCGATCTCCCGCCCCTCGAAGCGGATCGATCCGGCGTTGGGGGCCAGAGCACCGGCCAGGACGTTGAAGATGGTGCTCTTGCCAGAGCCGTTGGGACCGATCAGCCCGAGAATCTCGCCCTGGGTGACGGAGAACGAGACGCTGCTGACGGCCGTGAACCCCCCGAACCGCCGGGTGAGCCCCTCGACCGTCAGCATCGTCGTCCCGTCGGCGCCGTCGCGCTAAGCTGGCGAGCGGTCAATTCGCGGAGTAGACCGAGGACCCCGGCAGCGGCAGGATCGGCTCGCGCTGCTGCAGGCTCTTGGGCCACACCACGTACGGCTTGTCGTCGACGTACTGGATGATGATCGGGAAGGCGCGCTCGTTCTGCCCGGCCATGGGCGAGCCCTCGCCGGCGAACTTCACGCCGAAGCCGAGCATCGTGCCGCCCTCCGGCAGATCGACCTCCAGCGCGGCCTTGCGCAGCGCTTCGGCGTCGATGCCACCGTACTTCTTGATCGCGCGGGGCAGCACCTCGGTCATGAACACGTAGGTGTTGCTGGCCGACATCCCGACATGCGCGGACCGCACCTGGGTGCCCGGCCGCGCCTTCTCGTACTCCTCGCCGATGGTCTTGATCATCGGTAGCAGCTGGGGCTTCAACGCCTTCTCGTTGGCCAGCCAGATGGAGATGGGATCGACGTTGAAGAACCAGTTGACGTCCTTGCCGAGCGACTCCTTCAGCTTGTCGTACACGCCGTAGCCGGCGCCGTGACCGACCAGCGCGCTGAAGCGCAGGCCGAGCTCGCGGGACTGCCGAAGGAAGAGCGAGATGTCCGGGTTGTAGCCGGTGTGGAAGATGATGTCGGGGCGGCCGCGCTTGAGCTTGGTCACCAGCGGCGATAGGTCGGGCGCGGTGGCAGCGTAGCCCTCCTTGAGCACCACGTTGAGGCCCGCCTTCTTGGCCCCCTCCTCATTGCCCTTCGAGACGTCCACACCGTAGGCGCCGTCCTCGTGGATGATGGCCACGCGCAGATCCTTGGGCTCCTTGCCCAGCTTGGCCTTGGCGTTCTGGGCCACGAAGTCCGCGGACATCAGGCCGAACTGCCGCCCACTCGGCTGCGTGCGGAACACGTACTTCAGATTGCGATTCTCCAGCACCGCCGAGGAGATGCAGGTGGTGATCCACATGAACTTGTGCAGCTGCTCGACCCGGGCGGCCGCCGGGACGCACTGGGCCGACGAATAGAACCCCAGCAGCATGTCGACCTTCTCCTGCTCGATCAGGCGGACCGCCTCGTTGATCGCCACGTCCGGCTTGCTCTGGGCGTCGGCGTAGATCGCCTCGATCGCGTAGCCCTCGACGCCGCCCTTCCTGGCGAAGTGCTCGATCATGATCTTGGCGCCCAGCGCGTGCAGCTCCGAGCCCCCGCCGGCCAGC
>Ga0111538_10001190_pt1 | contig 36706 bp, 33 predicted proteins | sample SoiMethybrSBSTD1_FD_79669 | JGI IMG/M metagenome (GOLD analysis project Ga0111538, IMG submission 79669) | Bulk soil microbial communities from a Populus tree surrounding site in Tennessee, USA - Soil MetaG P. TD hybrid SBSTD1 (version 2)... | ecosystem: Environmental > Terrestrial > Soil >...
CTCGATCGGCGACGTGCTCGGGCCGCCCGCCCCCGGCCATCCGCTCGGCTTCGACGGCTCCGGCCGCGACGTGCTGTCCCGGCTGCTGTACGCCGGCCGGTTCAGCCTGGCGGGCGCCCTGCTCACGCTGGTGATCGCCGCCGTGGTCGGCGTGATCACCGGACTGATCGCCGGCTACTACCACGGCTGGTTCGACAGCGTGTCGTCCTGGGTGGCCGGGCTGATCATGGCGATGCCAGCAATCGTGCTGCTGCTGGCCGCCCGGTCGGTCCTCGGACCGTCGATGTGGACGGCGATGGCGATCTTCGGGGTGCTCATCTCGCCGGCGTTCTTCCGGCTGGTCTACGCCTCCGTCACCGCCGTGCGCAACGAACTCTACGTCGATGCGGCCCGGGTGTCCGGACTGTCCGACGTGCGGATCATCGTCCGGCACATCCTGACCGTGGTCCGCGCCCCGGTCATCATCCAGTCCGCGATGATCCTCGGCATCGCGATCGCGATCCAGTCCGGTCTGGAGTTCCTCGGTCTCGGCGACATGTCGATCCCGACCTGGGGAACGATGCTCAACGACGGCTTCCCCAACATGTACACCGACGCGCGCCTGGTGCTGTGGCCGTCGCTGGTGATCGCGCTGGTCTGCGTCGCGCTGATCATGCTCGCCAACACGATGCGCGACCTGCTGGAGCGCAGCGGCGGACAGCGTCGGCGTCGGCGGGGCAAGCCCGCACCGGAGCGCCCGGCCGACCCGAAGAAGGTCGCGATCGTCACCCACACCGACGACGAGCACACCCGGCAGTTGGCCGGCGAGACGCTGCTCGAGGTGCGCGACCTGTCGATCGGCTACGACCAGCCGGACAAGACCGTCAGGAACGTCGTCCACGACGTGTCCCTGACGGTGCAGCGCGGCGAGGTGCACGGGCTGATCGGCGAATCCGGATCCGGAAAGACCCAGACCGCCTTCGCCATCATGGGGCTGCTCCCCGATGGCGGCCACATCACCGGCGGGGCCATCACCTTCGAGGGTCAGGAGATCGCCAACGCACCGGAGAAGGAACTGACCAAGCTGCGCGGTCGGAAGATCGCCTACATCCCGCAGGAGCCGATGTCGAACCTGGACCCGGCGTTCACCATCGGGTCCCAACTCGTCGAGCCGATGCGGGTCAACCTGAAGATCTCCAAGCAGGACGCCACCCGGCGGGCGCTCGACCTGCTCGCCAAGGTCGGCATCCCCAACCCGGAGCGGACGTTCGCGGCCTACCCGCACCAGGTTTCCGGCGGCATGGCGCAGCGGGTCCTCATCGCCGGCGCGGTGTCGTGCGAGCCGGACCTGCTGATCGCCGACGAGCCCACCACCGCCCTGGACGTGACCGTGCAGGCCGAGGTGCTCGAACTGCTCCGCGCGCTGGAGGACGAGTTCCACATGGCCGTGATCCTGGTGACCCACAACTTCGGTGTGGTGGCCGACGTGTGTGACCGGGTGTCGGTGATGCGCAACGGTCGGGTGGTGGAGAGCGGCCCGGTGCGTTCGATCTTCTACGGCGCCGAGCACGAATACACCCGCTCGCTGCTGGCCGACATCCTCGAGGAGGAGCACGCCCGCGGCCCGCTGGTCACGGCGTCCGTTCCGGCGCAGGCGAAGCCGGTCGGTCCCCGTTCGCAGATTGGATCGTCGTCATGACCGACCTCCTCGACATCCGCGACGTCGTCGTCGAATATCCGTCCAAGGGCTTCCGTAAGCCACCGTTCAAGGCGCTCAAGGGCGTGTCCATCGACATCCGTCCCGGTGAGACGGTCGGCCTGGTCGGCGAGTCCGGTTCCGGAAAGACGACCCTCGGTCGGGCCGTTCTGGGGCTGGCTCCGGTGACCGGTGGCCAGATCCTCTACAAGGGACGCGACATCGCCCACCTCAACCGCGGTCAACGCCGCGGGCTCGCCAACGAGATCCAGGTCGTGTTCCAGGATCCGTACACCTCGCTCAACCCGTCCTTGACGATCGAACGCATCCTCGCCGAGCCGTTGACGGCACAGGGCGTCGCGTCGAAGGAGGCATCGCAACGGGTGCACGCGCTGCTGGACCAGGTACACCTGCCGTCCGACGCCGCCGGCCGGCTGCCACGCGAGTTCTCCGGCGGGCAGCGGCAACGCATCGCCATCGCGCGCGCCCTCGCGCTCGAGCCGGAGCTCATCGTCTGCGACGAACCGGTGTCCGCGCTCGACCTGTCGACCCAGGCCCGCGTCATGGATCTGTTCATGGAGATCCAGAACCGCACCGGGGTGGCGTACCTGTTCGTGTCGCACGACCTGACGGTTGTCCGCCACCTGAGCCACCGCGTCGCCGTCATGTACCGCGGCGAGATCGTGGAATGGGGCGAGGGCGACCAGGTCACCTCCCGGCCACAGCATCCGTACACCCAGCGGCTGCTGTTCGCCGCCCCGGTTCCCGACCCGGACCGGCAACGGGAGCGGCGCGAGCAACGCCGGCAACTGCTGGACGCACAGGCCGCCGCGGATGTCGCCGCATGACGTATCCGAATCCGTTGATCCCCGGCTTCCATCCGGATCCCAGCGTGGTGAAGGTCGAAGCCGACTACTACCTGGCCACGTCGACGTTCGAGTACCTGCCGGGGATCCCGGTGTTCCACAGCACCGATCTGGTCAGCTGGGAGCTGATCGGGCACGTGGTGGAGCGGCCGGGGCAGCTCGCCTCCGACGTTCCCACCAACGGGGGTGCGTGGGCGCCGACCATCCGGCACCGTGACGGCACGTTCTTCGTCGTGGTCACCGACGCGATGGGCCGCGGAATGCTCGTCTTCACGGCCGATTCGCCGCGGGGACCGTGGAGCGACGGCATCGTGGTGGACGGAGTTCACGGCATCGATCCGGACCTCGCGTGGGATGACGACGGCACCGCCTACATCACCTACTCCGGCCTGGACACGACGTCCGGAGAACGGTTCGGCGGGCACGGCGGCATCCGGCAGGTCACCGTGGACCTGGACACCGGCAAACCGCTGTCCGCGCCGAGGCAACTGTGGTCGGGCACGGGGTTGAAGTTTCCGGAGGCCCCGCACCTGTACCGGCATGACGGCCACTGGTATCTGATGATCGCCGAGGGCGGCACCGAGCGCGGCCACGGCATCAGCGTCGCCCGCGGCACCGCCCCGGACGGCCCGTTCGAGGGCGGTCCGGGCAACCCCGTGGTGTCGGCGCGCAGCACGTCGCGCGTCGTCCAGAACACCGGCCACGGCGACCTGGTCCAGGCGCCCGACGGCAGCTGGGCGGTCGTCATGCTGGGCATGCGACCAGCCGGAGCGACCCAGGCGTTCTCGGCGCTGGGCCGGGAAACGTTCATCACCGCCGCCCGGTGGGAGGCGGGCTGGTTGGCGATCGACCCGGTCGAGCTCGCGCCGCGCGATGACGGCTTCGGGTTCACCGACGACTTCGCCGGCCCGGCATTGTCACCCGAGTGGATCGGCGTCCGGCGCTTCCCGTCCGACCTTGCCCACATCCCTTCGGCCGGGCGGCTGGTCCTCACCGGCGACGGCTCCACAATGGACGATCCACAGCCGGTGCTCGTCGGTCGCCGGCAACGTCACCGGCGGTTCGAGGCGTCGGTCACCGTCACTGCCGGTGCGGGAATCGGGGGATTGGCGGTGCGCTTCGACGAACTGCACCACTACGAGGTCGAAGTGGCTGGCGGAACCGTCGTCGCCCGTGGTGTGGTGGCCGGCCTCCGGCAGGAGTGGACGTGTGCGGCTCCCGCGGAGACGGTGACCCTGCACCTCGACTGCGTGCCGCCCAGCGGCTCCCGCATGCTCGACGTCCTGACGTCGGACATCGTGGTGCTCGGCGTTTCGGGCGCCGGCGCCGGCAGGCGTGAGCTGGCGCGGCTGGACGGGCGCTATCTGTCGCAGGAGACCGCGGCGTCGTTCACCGGGCGCGTCCTCGGGCTGTACGCCGTGAGTGGCGAGGTGAGCTTCGCCGAGTTCCGTTACGAGGGCATCGAGAGCTGACGTCCGAACCCGTTGCCCTCGATGGATACGACCCGTAGTATTGATGCATTGATAGTCAGATGCGAATTTCTATTCAACCGGAGTGGAGATGAGCGGGAAGCAGCGCTACGGGGCCGGAATCTGGCACTTCGCCACCTACGTGGACCGCTACGCGACCGATGGCTACGGTGCGCCCCGCACCATCCTCGACGCGATCAAACTGGCCGGCCAGGTGGACGACCTGTCGGTGGTCGACCTGAACTGGCCCTACTTCGGCGGTCAGTTCACCGACGAGCAGATCAAGGCGGCGCTCGACGAGCACGGACTCGACGTCATCGGCATCACACCGGAGATCTACACCCGCACGTTCGCCAAGGGTGCCTTCACCAACCCCGACCCGGGCGTCCGGCGGGAGGCGCACGACCTGATCACCCGGGCGGCCGACGTCGTCCGCTACTTCGGTGCCGACTACGTCAAGCTGTGGCCGGGGCAGGACGGCTGGGACTACCCCTTCCAGGTCGACCACGGCACCCTGTGGAAGGCGTCGCTGGACGGCGTCGGCCGGCTCGCCGGCGAAAACCCGGACCTGAAGTTCGTCATCGAGTACAAGCCGCGCGAGCCCCGCGTGCACATGTCGTTCGACTCGGTGGCCCGCACCCTGCTCGGCATCGAGAAGATCGGGCTGCCCAACGTCGGCATCCTGCTGGACTTCGGACATGCCCTGTTCGGCGGCGAGTCACCGGCGGACTCGGCGCAGCTGGCCATCGACCACGGCCGCCTGTTCGGCATGGACGTCAACGACAACCTGCGCGGCTGGGACGACGACATGGTCGCCGGAACCGTCCACCCGATCGAACTGTTCGAGTTCTTCTACACCCTGCGGCGCAACGACTGGCAGGGCGTCTGGCAGCTCGACCAGTTCCCCTTCCGCGAGGACAGCATCGAGGCGGCGAACCTGGCGATCGGCTTCCTCAAGAAGGTCGAACGGGCCCTCGACGCCCTCGACGTCGAGGGTCTGCGGCAGGCCCAGGCCCGCCACGACGCCATGGGCGCCCTCAAGATCGCACAGGCCGCGTTGTACAGCGCCTGAACACTCGGACGCACGGATATAGGAGACCAACCCCATGCTCACAGCGGACCTCGACCGCGCCGAGGAGTACGTCGCCGAACGCGAACGCCTTCGGCAGGGCGTGGCAACGGACGCCGCACCGACCCTGCGGGCACTGTCGGCCAGCATCCGCCTGGCCGACCTGGAGATGGTGTACCGCGCCAAGCTCGGTCACATCGGTGGTGACTTCTCGGTCGTCGACATCCTCGTCACGCTGTACTGGGCGGTGCTGTCGGTCGACCCGCGGCACCCGGACGCACCGCACCGGGACAGGTTCATCCTGAGCAAGGGCCATTGCGCCGGCGCGCTGTACACCACGCTGGCATCGTGCGGGTTCTTCCCGGCGTCGGCCCTGGATTCCTTCGCCCAGCCGCTGTCTCCGCTCAACGGGCACCCCAACCGGGTCAAGGTACCGGGCGTGGAGACCAACACCGGCCCGCTCGGGCACGGCTTTCCGGTGGCCGTCGGGTGCGCGCTGGCCGCGAAGTTGCAGGGTTCGAGCAGCCGCACGTTCGTGGTGCTCGGCGACGGTGAACTCCAGGAGGGAAGCAACTGGGAGGCGGCGATGACCGCGAGCCATTACGGGTTGAGTTCGCTGACCGCGGTGGTCGACCGCAACGGCCTGCAGCAGGGGGCGACGACCGAGGACACCAAGCAGTTGGAGCCGCTCGCGGACAAGTGGGTCAGCTTCGGCTGGGAGGTGCGTGAGGTCGACGGCCACGACCACGCGGCACTACTGGACGCGCTGCGGTCCGACCGCGGTGACCGGCCCGTCTGCGTGATCGCCCGCACGACCAAGGGCAAGGGAGTGTCCTTCATGGAGGATCGGGTGGAGTGGCACCACAAGGTGCCGAGCCAGGAGCAGGTCGAAACCGCCCGCGAGGAGCTGACCCGGTGACCCAGACCGCCGCACCCGCCGTGACCTACGACTGCCGCGTCTCCTTTGCCGAGGAACTGCTCGCGCTGGCCCGCGAAGACGAGCGCATCGTCGCGGTGTGCAACGACTCGGTCGGATCGAGCAACCTCGTCGGATTCCGCAAGGAGTTCCCGGACCGGCTGATCAACGTCGGCATCGCCGAGCAGGACCTGGTCGGCGTCGGTGCCGGCCTGGCCAACGGCGGCCTGATCCCGTTCGTCAGCGCGGCCGCCCCGTTCCTGACCGGCCGGGCACTGGAACAGATCAAGGCCGACCTCGCCTACAGCCAGGTCAAGGTCGTCCTCTGTGGACAGAGCCCGGGCATGGCGTACGGAGAGCTCGGCCCGACCCATCACTCCATCGAGGACCTGTCGTGGCTGCGGGCCGTCGCCGACCTGCCCGTCGTCGTGCCCGCGGATCCGGCGCAGACCCGGGCCGCCGTCCGTTGGGCCGCCTACCACACCGGACCCAGCTACCTGCGCATCCCGCGGTTCCCGGTACCCGCGGTCACGGCACCCGGCACCGCCTTCGAGTTCGGCCGCGGCGTCCAACTGACCGACGGCGACGACATCACGATCGTCACCGCGGGAACACTGGTCTCCCGGGCCCTGGACGCCGCCGAACAACTCGCCGCGGACGGCATCCGGGCCAGGGTGATCAACATGCCGTTCGTCGAGCCGCTGGACCACACGGCGGTGCTTGCCGCCGCCCGGCAGACCCGCGGCATCGTCACCGCCGAGGAGGCGACGGTGACCGGAGGACTCGGTGCCGCCGTCGCCACCCTGCTCGCACAGACCCACCCGGGCCCGATGCGGATCCTCGGCGTGCCGCGCACCTTCGCACCCACCGGCAGCGCGTCCTTCCTCCTGGAGCACTACGGGCTCACCGCCCACGGCATTGCCGCTGCGGCGCGGGAACTGGCCGGCAATGGCACCCAGTGATCTGATCCTCGCCGTCGACCAGGGCTCAAGCGCCACCAAGGCGCTGCTGGTGTCCGAGGACGGCAGCGTCGTGGCCACCGCCACCACGCAGGTGGCATCGACCTTCCCGCACCCCGGGTGGGTCGAACAGGCACCACTGGAAATCTGGCACGGCGTGCAGACAGCCGTCGCCGCCTGCCTGCACGCGGCCCCCGCGGCCCGCGTCAGCGCGGTCGCGCTGACAAACCAGCGCGAGTCCCTGCTGCTGTGGGACCGGCGCACCGGCGAACCGCTGAGCCCGCTGATCGGCTGGCAGGACCAGCGGACCGCCGCCGCCTGCGCCGCCCTGCTCGACGCCGGCCACGGACCGACGGTGCGCGAACGCACGGGCCTGCCGCTGGACCCGATGTTCTCCGCCACCCGAGCCCGCTGGCTGCTCGACGACGCCGATCCGCACCGGCACCGGGCCCGCGCAGGTGAGTTGTGTCTCGGCACCGTCGACGCCTGGCTGCTGAGCCGGCTCGGCGGGGAACCGGTCGTCGAAGTGGGCAACGCCTCCCGGACCCAACTGCTCAACCTGCACACCAGGCAGTGGGACGGCGTACTGCTCGACCTTTTCGACATCCCGGCGGCCGCCCTGCCGCGGGTCGTGTCCTCGATCGGCCCGTTCCCCGCCGCCACGGGGCTTGCTTCCGTTCCGGACGGAACCCCGGTGACCGCCGTGCTCGCCGACTCCCACGCCGCCCTGTTCGCACACGCCGGCTGGCTGCCGGGTCGGGTCAAGGCCACCTACGGCACCGGATCGTCGGTGATGGGTGTGTGCCCGGCGGACACCAAGGTCGGCGACGCGCTGTGCCTGACCGTCGCCTGGGACGACGGCGAGCCGTCCTACGCCGTGGAAGGCAACATCCGGGCCAGCGGCGCGACGCTCGGCTGGCTGGGCCGCTGCGTCGGGCGCACGCCGGCGGAACTCGCCGCCCTCGCCGCCGGCGCCAGCAGCGACGGCGTGCACATCGTGCCGGCCTTCAACGGCCTCGGCGCACCCTGGTGGGATGCCGAGGCCGCCGGACTGATCAGTGGCCTCACGATGGGCAGCGGCCTACCCCAGTTGGCCCGCGCCGCGCTCGAGTCGATCGCGTTCCAGGTCGACGACGTGGTCGAAGCCGCCGACCGGACACTGGGCCCGATCAGCACCCTGCTCGCCGACGGCGGGCCGTCCGCCAATCCCACGCTCATGCACCTGCAAGCCGACATCAGCGGACGCGAGGTCCACCGCTCCGGCCTGGAGTCGCTCTCCGCGCTGGGCGCCGCCCACCTGGCGGGTCATGTCATCGGGCTGTGGAGCCGAGCCGACCTGGACGCGCTGCCCCGCCCGCGCGACGTGTTCCGGCCCAACCTGCCGGACGAGGCCCGCCGCGGTCTGCGCTCGAGTTGGCGCGCGGCGGTCGACCGTGCCCGGATGCCCGCCGCACGTACACGTGGCGCCCATGAATAGAAAATCATGGCGGACTAATGTGGCCGCGGAAGTGCAAACCCGGCCACGGCCCCGCAAGAGGGAGTACCGCCAGATGACCAACCCGCAGCCGAACCGGCGGATGGCCCGACATCCGATGCCCACGCCGGATGAGTTGCGCCTGCTCGGCAAGGTCGCCCGAATGTACTACGAGCGCGGCATCCGGCAGCCCCAGATCGCCACCCAGCTGAGCATCTCCCAGCCGCGCGTGTCGCGACTGCTCCGCCAGGCGACGGAGCTCGGCATCGTGCGCACCATCGTCACGATGCCGGCCGGCGTGCACACCGACGTCGAGGAGAAACTGGAAGAGCGCTACGGGTTGCGCGACGCCGTGGTCGTCGACGCCGGCGGCGCCGAAGACAACGTGCTGCCCGCCCTCGGCAGCGCGCTCGCCGAGTACCTCGACGTCACGCTGACCGGGGGGCACCTCGTCGGCGTGTCGAGTTGGAGCGAGACACTCATCGCCGGCGTCGACGTCATGCGGCCCAAGAGCACCCGCGTGGTCGACCGCATCGTGCAGGTCGTCGGTGGACTCGGCGATCCCGCCGTCCAGCGGTTGGCCACCCACCTCACCGGCCGCCTCGCCGACCTCACCGGTGCGGACCCCGTCTTCCTGCCGACGCCCGGTCTGGTGAGCACACCCGCCACCCGCCGCGCGTTGACCAAGGACCCCTCGGTGGTGGAGGTGACCGAACTGTGGCCGAAACTCACCGACGCGCTGATCGGGATCGGCAGCCTCGAACCGTCCCCGCTGCTGCGACGAAGCGGAAACGCCATCGCCGAAACCGACCAGCGTGAACTGCGCGACCTCGGCGCGGTCGGCGACGTGTGCTTCCGCTTCTTCGACGCCGACGGCAAGCCCGTGAAGTCGACACTCGACCAGCGCCTCATCGGAATAGCCCTCGCCGAGTTGGCGAAGATTCCACGGCGCATCGGAGTCGCCGGTGGCGACCGCAAGTTCTCCGCGATCCGGGGTGCGTTGCGCGGTGGCTGGGTCAACGTCCTGATCACCGACCTGGAACTCGCCCGGCGCCTCGTCGAGGACACCGACTAGCCCGACCTTAATGGAGCCCCTCATGACGACCAGGCCATCACCGGTGAAGATCACCGCGACCGACGCCGCGGACCAGCCACCCCGGACCCCCGAGCTGGAGCAGCTGTACCGGGCGTTCGAGGCGGACCTGCTGGTTCCACTGTGGACGGAGATCGGCGACCTGATGCCGGAGCGGCCCGCCTCCAAGGCAGTGCCGCACGTCTGGCGGTGGAAGTCCCTGCTGCCGCTCGCCGAACGGGCCGGCGACCTCGTGCCGGTCGGCCGCGGCGGCGAGCGCCGCGCAATCGCGCTCGCCAACCCCGGCCTGGGCGGTGCTCCGTTCGCCACACCGACGTTGTGGGCCGCGATCCAGTACCTGCGGCCCGGCGAGGTCGCGCCGGAACACCGGCACACCCAGAACGCGTTCCGGTTCGTCATCGAGGGCGCCGGTGTCTGGACCGTCGTCAACGGCGACCCGGTGGCGATGCGACGCGGGGACTTCCTGCCCCAGGCCGGCTGGAACTGGCACGGCCACCACAACATCGCCGAAGCGCCCATGGCGTGGCTGGACGGCCTGGACATCCCGTTCGTGTACGGAACCGACACGCCGTTCTTCGAGTTCGGCCCGGACGAGGTCAGCTCCACCGAGACGCCGGAACTGTCGCGCTCGGAACGGCTGTGGGCCCACCCCGGCCTGCGGCCGGTGTCCGCGTTGCGACCGACGCCGAGCTCACCCATCGGCGCCTACCGGTGGGAACACACGAACGCCGCGCTGCGCGCGCAACTCGAACTCGAAGCCGAGGGCCATCCGGGTGTTCTCGAGCCCGGCCACGCCGCGATCCGGTTCACCAACCCCACCACCGGCAGCGACGTGCTGCCCACGATCCGGGCCGAGTTCCACCGGCTGCGGCGCGGTGTGCAGAGCGCCGAACGCCGCGAGGTCGGTTCGTCGGTGTGGCAGGTGTTCGACGGCCGCGCAAGCGTGTCCGTCGGCGGCGAGCAATGGATCGTCGAGCGCGGCGACGTCGTCACGGTGCCGTCGTGGCAGCCGCTCGTGATCGGCGCCGAAACGGAACTCGACCTGTTCCGCTTCAGCGACACGCCCATCTTCGAACGCCTCCACCAGGACCGAGTCGAGGTGGCCGGCCGGCTCGTCCAGGTCGCCGGTGAGCCCGTCAATGTGGAGCCGCAGCGATGAAGCTCGCCACCCTGCGAACCGATTCCGGCACGTGCGCCGTTCGCGTCGACAGTGACCGCTACGTCGCCCTGGGCGCCTCCGATGTCGGCGCGCTGCTCGCAGATCCGTCATGGCGGGAGACAGCAGCCGCCGCCACCGAGCCGGTCGACCCGTCTGCGGCCGCGGAGTTCGCGCCGGTCGTGCCGAACCCGGGCAAGATCGTCTGTGTCGGACTCAACTACCGCAGCCACATCGAGGAGATGGGCCGCGACCTTCCCGAGGTCCCGACGCTGTTCGCCAAGTTCGCCGACGCGCTGGTCGGTCCCACCGACCCGATCGAGCTCGCTCCGGAATCGCGATCCGTCGACTGGGAGGCGGAGTTGGCCGTGATCATCGGCCGGCCGGTGCGGCGGGCCACCGCCGCCGAGGCGGCCGCCGCGATCGTCGGCTTCGCCGTGCTCAACGACGTCACGATGCGCGACTGGCAGTACCGCACGCAGCAGTGGTTGCAGGGCAAAACATTCGAGCACACGACCCCATTCGGCCCGGTGCTCGTCACACCCGACGAACTGCCCGGCGGAGTCCGCCCGACGCTCGACATCTCGTGCACTGTGGACGGTGACACCGTCCAGAAGGCCAACACGGCGGATCTCGTCTTCGATCCGGTCGCGCTGGTCGAGTACATCTCGACGATCGTCACGCTGCGACCCGGCGACGTGATCGCCACCGGGACCACGGGCGGGGTCGGCCACGCGCGCCGGCCGCCGCGCTATCTGCAGGATGGATCCCGTGTGGTGACGGAGATCGCCGGCATCGGCCGGCTCGACAACGTGGCGCGTGCGTCATGAGTGAGAACTGGCGCGATGCCGCCCTGCCCGCGGCCGACCGGGTGGCCAGTCTGCTCGCCGCGATGACGGTCGAACAACGCATCGCCCTTGCCCTGAGCGACTTCGCCGCCCTGGCCGACCTCGGCGTCCCGCCGCTGGTGTATACCGACAGCGGCAACGGCGTGCGGGGCGGCAGCGGCGTCACCGCGTTGCCCGTCGGTCTGGCGCTGGCCGCCACCTTCGACGTCGACCTGGCCGAGGCGTACGGCGGCGTACTCGCGCGGGAGGCGCGGGCCACCGGTTACAACGTGCTTCTCGGCCCGTCGATCGACATCGTGCGCACGCCGCTCGCCGGCCGGGCCGCGGAGGCCGTCGGCGAGGATCCGTACCTTGCCGGGACCATCGCGTCGTCGGTGGTTCGCGGCATCCAGAGCCATCACGTGGTGGCGATGCCGAAACACTTCGTCGCCAACAACCAGGAGTACCGGCGCACCGGCTGGGGACCGCCCGGTGAACGAAGCCCGGCCGTCGACGTAGCGATCAGCGACAGCGCGCTCCGGGAGATCTACCTTTCCCCGGCGCGCAAGGCGCTGCTGGACGGCGGCGCACTGTCGGTCATGGGCTCGTACAACCGGATCAACGGCGAGTACGTCTGCCAGCACGCGGGCCTGTTCTCCCTGCTGAAGGACGACTGGTCCTGGCCGGGGTTCGTCGTGCCCGACTTCATCTTCGCGGTCCGCGACGACGTCGCGGCCGCCCGCGCGGGCCTGGACATCGGTGCGCTCGACGGCCCCGGCCGCCGCACGGCGGAGGACTTCACCTCCGGGCGGATTCCCGCCGACCGGCTGGACGACATGGTCTCGCGGATCCTCTACGGCATGTTCGCCGGCGGTCTGTTCGACCACCCGCTGCCGGGCGCGCCGGATCCGGCGCCGAGCTCGCCGGAGCACGTCCAGCTCGCGCACCGGGTGGCCACCGACGCCGCGGTACTGCTGGTCAACCGGAACGACGCGCTGCCTCTGTCACCGCAGACCCGGGCCGTCGCGGTCGTCGGCACGGCGGGGGAGAACGCTCTTTACATCATCGGCGGCTCCGGGTCGGTGGAGCTGACCCGCCAGCGCACCGTGACGCCGCTCGCCGGTTTGCGCGAGCGCGCGGGTGCGGACGTGTCCGTGCGGTTCGCGGAGGGCTCCCTCGGCGACGTGCGGTTGCCCCGGATGCCGATCGACGTCCGCGCCGAGTACTGGAACGGTGCCGACGCCAGCGGCGAGCCGGCGGTCACCACGGACGAGGCGGGCATCGACGTGCGCGGCGCTCCCGCGGGCGTGGGTGACGCGTGGACCGCCCGCTGGACCGGCACGTTCACGCCGGCGGCCAGCGGCGTGCACCGCTTCTCACTGTTCTTCGCCGGTGTCGCGGACCTTTATGTCGACGGCGAACGGGTCGCTACGGGATTCCGTGAGGCGGCCTGCTTCATCGCCGGTCCGGAGCTGCCGATGCAGGCGGCCGTGGCCCTGCCGGCCGGACGACCGGTGCAGATCCGGGTCGAGTACCGGACCGGGCCGACCATCGCCATTCCCGACCGGTTGGCCGTGAACCAGTTCGGCGAACCGCAGGACTACGGGATCCACCCGCAGGTGCAGCTGGGCTGGCAACCGCCCGACACCCGGATCGCCGACGCCGCACGGCTCGCCGCCGACAGCGACGTCGCGGTAGTCGTGGTCGGTGCCGCCGCGGGCGAGGGCATGGACCGCGACTCCCTCGCGCTGCCCGGCGACCAGGATGCGCTCGTCGCCGCGGTCGCGGCGGCCAATCCGCACACGATCGTGGTGCTGAACACGCCGGGCGCCGTCCTCATGCCATGGCTCGACGACGTGGCCGCCGTGCTGCAGATGTGGTACCCGGGCGAGCAGTTCGGCGCCGCCCTGGCCGCGATCCTGTTCGGCGACGCGGATCCCGGCGGCCGGCTGCCGGTGACCTTCGCGGCCACCCCGGATCAGGGGCCGGCGAGCAGTCCCGAGCGGTATCCGGGCGTCGACGGCGTCGTGCACTACGACGAGGGCCCGCTCGTCGGATACCGCTTCTTCGACGCGCACGACCAGCAGCCGCTGTTCCCGTTCGGCCACGGCCTGTCCTACGGCCGCTACGCCTACGACAACCTGCGCGCTTCGACCCGATCCGGTCGCCTTTCCGTGTCGGTGGACGTCACGAACGTGGGCGATCGGGCCGGCAGCGAAACCGTCCAGGTGTACGTGTCACCCGGCGGGTCGGCACCGCGCGCCCTGGCCGGATTCGCCAGGGTCCGCCTGGCGCCCGGCCAGACCGCGCCGGTCCGGGTGGAGTTGCCGGCCGACGACCTGCCGACCGGCGAGGTCGGGTTCCTCGTCGGTTCGTCGTCCCGCGACATCCGCCGAACCGTCACCGTCACACTCGAAGCGAGCGAGGCCCATGCCGTTCACCCCTGACTCCCGCCTCGGCGACGTTCTCGACAGCGAACGGGGCCGCACGACGGTGCTCCGGCACCTGCCGCGGGTCGCCGACATGCCGTTCCCGGTCCAGGCCCGGCACGTGCGGCTGCGCCAGCTGATCGACATCTTCGACACCGTCCGCGACGACCCGGCGCTGCAGGCACAGCTGTTCGACGAACTCGCCGCGGTTCCGGACACGCCGGCACCGCGCCCGCAGCCGGCGTCGGCGCCCGAGCCGTCCGACCGCTACGAACCCGCCGACGTCGTCCGGGCGTCCGCCACCCTCAGCGCACCGCCGTCGGCGGGCCGGTGGGCGGTGTTCGAGGTCGAGATCCGCGGCCCGGGCCACGGCAACCCGTTCACCGACGTCGACCTGTCGGCGGAGTTCCGGCAGGGCGGCCGCGGCGTGCGCGTCCCCGGGTTCTACGACGGGGACGGCGTCTACCGGATCCGCTTCATGCCCGGCACCGAGGGACGCTGGGACTTCCGCACCACCAGCAACGCGCGATCATTGGACGGGCTCACCGGCGGCTTCGACTGCACCGGCGCGGCACCGACCGACCACGGTCCGGTCCGGGTCCACAACACGTTCCACTTCCGCCACGCCGACGGCACCCGGTGCGTTCCGCTGGGCACGACGGCCTACGCCTGGACGCACCAGGGAACCGAACTCGAGGAGCTGACCCTGCGCACGCTGGCCGGGTCCGGTTTCACGAAGCTGCGGATGTGCGTGTTCCCGAAGCACTACCTCTACAACTCCAACGAGCCCGAGCTGTACCCGTTCGACGGCTCGATCGACGCCGGCTTCGACTTCACGCGCCCGAACCCCGATTTCTTCCGGCACCTGGAACGGCGCATCGGCGACCTGCACGCGCTCGGCATCGAGGCCGACCTGATCCTGTTCCACGCCTACGACCGGTGGGGTTTCTCCGACATGGGCCCGGCCGCCGACGACCGGTACGTGCGCTACGTTGTGGCGAGGCTCGCGTCGTTCCAGAACGTGTGGTGGTCCCTGGCCAACGAGTACGACCTGCTGTGGTCCAAGACCGGCGACGACTGGGAACGCTTCGCCGGAATCGTCACGACCGGCGACCCGTACGCGCATCTGCTGTCCAACCACAACTGCCGCGAGTTCTTCGACAACGGCCGGCCCTGGATCACGCACTCGAGCGTGCAGCGCGTCGACCGGTACCGCACCGCGGAGAACGTCGACGAGTGGCGGCGCCGGTGGGGCAAGCCGGTCGTGGTCGACGAGTGCGCGTACGAGGGGGACCTGGATCAGGGCTGGGGCAACATCACCGGCGAGGAGTTGGTACGGCGGTTCTGGGAGGGCGCCGTGCGGGGCGGCTACGTCGGCCACGGCGAGACCTACTACGCCACCGACGAGGTGATCTTCTGGGCCAAGGGTGGCGCGTTGAAGGGTGACAGCCCGCCGCGCATCGCGTTCCTGCGCGCGATCCTCGAAGACGGACCGGCCGACGGCCTCGAACCGCTGCCCTCGGAATGGGACCTGCCGTGGGCCGGCGTCAAGGACAGCTACTACCTCGCGTACTTCGGGTTCTCCCGCCCCCGGTTCCGCATTTTCGCGATGCCACCGGGCACCCGGTACACCGTCGACGTCATCGACACCTGGGCGATGACCGTGACCACCCTGGAGGGCTGCCACGATGGGACGTTCCGGGTGGAGCTGCCGGCCCGGCCCTATGTCGCGGTGCGCCTGCGCGCGGAGGAGTCGTCGTGAGGACCGTCGACCCGATCATCCTGAGTGGACAGTCGATCGACGACCGGTCGCAGGTGTTCGGCGACCTGCCGCACGATCCGCCGGACGGCCGTCGCTACCTGCGCAACGTCACCGTGCCGACGCTCACGGCGTACCTACCGGAGCCGGACGTCGCGACGGGCAGCGGCATCGTCGTCGTTCCCGGCGGCGCGCTGCACATCCTGTCGATCGACAACGAGGGAACGTGGGTCGCCCAACGCCTCGTCGAGCTCGGCATCGCGGCGTTCGTCCTGCACTACCGCATCGTCGCGACGCCGGTTGCGGACGAGGAGTTCTTCGCGCTGACCGCCCGCGTGTTCGCCGAGCCGAATTATCTGACCGACATCGGCGCCGCCAGCCGACCTGGGGCCGTCGAGGACGGCGGATCGGCGGTACGTCTCGTGCGCGAGCGCGCGGGGGAGTGGGGGGTGCGCGCGGACCGCGTCGGGATGCTCGGCTTCTCCGCCGGCGGCTTCGTCGCGGCGGCGACCACCCTCGACGCCGCGCCCGACGCGCGCCCGTCCTTCTGCGCACCGATCTACCCGGCGATGTGGGGCGACGTGGTCGCGCCGACCCCGGCACCGCCGATGTTCCTGGCATGGGCGACCGACGACGAGGTCGGCGACGTCATCGTCGGGTCGGCCCTTCGCCTGTACGACGTCTGGCGGCGCGCTGGCGCCAGCGTCGAGGCACATGCCTACGCCACCGGCGGCCACGGCTTCGGCATGACCGTCCGGGGCACCCCGTCGGACCGGTGGTTCGATGACTTCTGCACGTGGCTCGCCGCCTCGGGTTTCTGACGTCGCGGACGTTGCGGGCACTGTTATTCGTGCTGGCGATGGAGGTCGCGTCCACGATATCGGTGGATCGGCAGGCCGACGCGTTGTGGGACGGCAGTGATCTGCCCGAAAGCGTACCGGCTTCCCAGCGGAGGCCGCGATCCACAGAAGGTGAGTTCCGCCGCCCGCTGGAACCACTGGTATGCGGCTTCGGGGATCGCCTCCGTATTCGCGAATACGACGGCCTGCCGGGCCCCGTCGATCGTTTGCGCACTGTCCGTGCTGACGCCGAGGCCACCGCCGGTGTGTCCCAAGACAACGGCGCAGGGGTACTGCTGCCTCATGAGCCCGAGGCCGTAGCCGAACCCATCACCGAGGTCGCGGAACTGCTTCATTTCCGCAAGCTGGCGGGCGGGAAGGACCCGCCCGTCGAGAAGGGCGCGGAAGAACGTCGCCACGTCGCCGACCGTTGCGATCAGCGCACCCGCGGCCCACACGTTGGAGGCATCGATGCGGGTGATGTCGCGCAGACCCGTCGCGTCAACCGTGTACCCGCGCGCGTGCCGTCCCCGGATGGCCGGGCCCGTCGCGAAGTAGGTGTCCCTGAGGGAGAGGGGGCGCAGGATTCGCCGGTCGAAGACCTGCTCGAGCTTCTGACCGGTGATCCGCTCGACGAGCAGCCCCAGCACGATGTAGCCGGTGTTGGAGTAGGTGAAGTCGGTGCCGGGAACGAACAACAGCGGGTGGCTCGTGCCGAGGCGAACGAGGTCGACCGGGTCCCATACCCGCAGCGGGTCGGTGAGGTAGTTGAAGCGTGGATCCTCGGCGTAGTCGAACAGCCCGCTGGTATGGCCGAGTAGCTGACGCGCCGTGATCTTGTCACCGTCGGGCAACAGCCCGGGGAGCCATCGACCGACTGGAGCGTCGAGGTTCAGCCGGTGCTCGGCTTCGAGCTGTAGCACAATCGCGGCCAGGTAGGTCTTGGCGATGCTGGCGGTCCGGAACCGGTCCTTCGCCGTCATCGGCCTGTGAGTCGCCACGTTCGCTTCCCCGCTGGTGAGCACGGTCGTGCGGGTGCCGTCGCGGATGAGGTAGGCGATGCCGGGGACGCCCGCAGCGACGGCCTGGTTCAGCGCCTGCTGCACGGCCATAAGATCCACCCGCCCTGTCGGGACCGATGGAGCCAGACCAGAACCAGCGTCCGTTGGGCCGCTTTCACGGACACGCGACGGTGTTTCCGGCTGTAGCACCCCGGCGCCGGCTGGCGGCGCGGACACCGCAGCCAGAACGAGGGCCGATGTGACGGCCGTCGCGATTCTCCAGATCTGCATGAGCTTCTCCTGGCGCGATTTGGGAATGTTCCAGGTCTACGGGTGGCTGCGGGGTGATGTGTCGCCGTGGATGGGCTTGGCTACCTGACCGGCGTTGCTTTGGATAAGGCTCGGCTGAGGCCGCGTCCGGCCGGGTCCCGCAGGCCGCCGGCGATGGCGGTCGCGCCGAGTCCGGTGATCGCGAGCCATGCCCACCGACCGGCGTCCCAGCGGTGGCCGGGGTCGGCGGTCAGCCACGGGCCGAACGGCGACGCCTGGTCCAGCGTCACGAGCAGCACCACTGCGGTGATCGCCGCGAACACCGGGTCGACCCGAGCCGGGCACCAGACGGCAGCGGCCACCGCGACCGCGGCCAGGCCCATGGCCTCCGCGGCCAGGCCGGGCCAGGGCACGCCGGCGACCCGCCCAGCTTGGATCACGGCCAGCGCCAGCGCCACGACGAGCAACCCGGCGGCCGCCACGGCAGCGGGCGCGAGCCGACGACCGGGCCGCGAATACGGTGTGCCGTCGAGCACCGTCGCCCCCAGATCGCGTAGTGGTGCGGCGAGGGCAGCGACCAGCACCAGCAGCACCCGCCTGGCGGTGAGCACGGTGCCGGGCACGTCGTCGGCCCAGCCCAGGGCGGTGGATGCCGCTACGAGCCCGACCGCCGCGCCGGAGGCGCCGATCAGCCAGCCCGGTCGGGCCAACCGCACCCAGTACACCATCATGGCCGTCCGCCTCAGCCCAGCTGCTGCCAGCCGGCCAGCCCGGTCACGACGAACGCGATGGCGGCGACGATCCACAGTCCGCGCCGGTTGCCGGGGGTGCGCAGCAGTGCCGCGACACCGGCCAGCAGGGTCAGCCCCAGCAGGTACGCCAGGTGCCACATCTCCTGACCCACTGGGTGATCCACGGTCAGGCTCGCGTTCTCCACGGCCCACGTGATCCACGGGGCGAACCAGGTGGGCGCGTGGACCACACCGTTCGCATCTGCCGGCGCGTACAGGGCGCTGGTGCCGAACCAAAGGGTGAGTACGACCAGCGGAAGCGCGCCCGGCACCGGCACCCAGCGTGCCAGGGCGATGCCGAGCAGCCCGGCACCGAGCACCAGGACGGGTACCTGCAGGTGCTCGAGCACGCCGCGGCCGTAGATGCCGTTGACCGGGTCGCCGGCCTCCGGCGCGGTGAACGGCGCCACGACCGACATGATCACCATGGCGGCGACGCCCACCAACACAGGCCCGCGCAGCAGCCCGAGGATCGCGCCGATGGTCCGCTGCCGGTCGTCGAGCGGCGCCGCGTCCAGCGGCTCGCGGACCCGGCGGCGGTACGTCGCCGCGGCGACCCGGTTCGCGCTGATGACGGTCAGCGGGGCGTACAGCAGGCAGACCGCCAGCAGTGTGGCCCCATACACGACGTTCCACATCTCGTCGCGCCCGCGGACGACGTCGATGGCCAAGTTCGTCAAGAGCGACGCCAGCCATGCCAGCCCGAACCAGTACGCCGGATGCCGCAACATCCGCCGAGCCTCGACCCGGCCCAGCCCGCCGGCGCTGGCCGACCAGCCGACCAGCGGCAACCGCTGGCCAACGGTGATGGTGCTCATGCCGGTACCTCCTGCCGTTCCCCGGTCCCGCCGACCAGCAGCAGGTAGCCGTCCTCCAAGCTCGGCGGCACCGGTTCGGCGCCCGCCGGTGGTACGCCGATCTGACGCAGCCCGCCGCCTTCGCTGCGCCAGGCGAGCACCGCGCCCGGATCTCGGTCCGCGGCCGTCCACACCCGACCGTCGGCCATGGCCGCCAGCCCACTGGGAGATCCGTCGTAGCGGATCCCGCCCTCGTGCAACACCACCACCCGCGGGCACAGCGCGACCACGTCCTCGGTCTGGTGGGTGGACACCACCACGCTGCGCCCTTCGGCCAGGCCGGAGACGGTGTCCCGGAACCGCAGCCGCTGCTCCGGGTCCAGGCCGACGGTGGGCTCGTCCAGGACCAGCAGCGCAGGGTCACCGAGCAGCGCCTGGGCGATGACCAGGCGGCGGCGCATTCCACCGGACAGCCGGCGGATCCGCCGGCCGGCGACGTCGGTCAGGCCCATGACGGCGAGCACCCGGCGTACCTCGTCATGGCGGGTCCGGCGATCGGCCCACTCCTTGAGGATGGCGACGTAGTCGACGTATTCGAAGCCGGTGAAGCCGGCCGGGAACCCGCACTCCTGCGGCACGTAACCGAGCCGGCGGCGGATCGCGGCACGTCCGGCGGGCAGCGCGCAGTCGTGGCCGAGCAGCCGAACCTGGCCTGCGGTGGGCGCGATGACGGTTGCCATGATTCTCAGCAGGGTCGTCTTGCCGGCCCCGTTTGGGCCGAGCAGGCCGAGCACCCCGTGGCCGGCATTCAGGCTGACCGGGTCGAGGGCGCGGCGCCGTCCATAGGTTTTGCTCACGTTGGTGAGGTGGATGTCCATCAGGAGGATCTCCCTGCTTGGTGGCGGCCGTACGCGGCGAATGCCGCGACGGCGACGAGGGTGGTGAGACAGACGAGTTGGACGGCGGGTCCGTAGGCCGTCATGACCGTTCCGGTGCCGACCCGGGCGCCGACGGCGAAGACGATCCATGCCAGCGACAACGCCGCGGCGACCGGCAACGCGCCGAGTCGCGCCTCCAGGGCCAGCGTCATCGCGCTGAGGGCCAGCCCGGGCAGCAGCCATAGCGCTGACATGGTCGGCCCGCCCGGCACGGTGAGGCCGGTGACGAGAACCAGTGCGCCGGTCACCGGTATGACCAGCAGGCTGCGCAGCAGGATCAGGCGCAACCGGGAGTACGGTGCGGCGGCGACAACCTCGTGCATCGGGTCGGTGTCGGGGCCGTACGCCAGCGCCACACCGATCACCGGGACCAGCGGGGCGAGCACCAGGAACCACATGATCACCCAGCCCTCGGTGCGGGGCGCCGCTATCGCGAACGCGGCGAGCAGTGCGCAGGACCACAGCCACGCCCGCTGAGCGCTAGAAGCCTTAGAGGCCAGCCGGGCCGCAGACGGTGCGAGACCGACCGCGGTCAGGATCCGCTCGGCCGCCGACACCGGCGGGCGGTCCAGGACATCAAGCGTCTCCGCCCACACCCGGTCCAGCAGCGGCCGATCCGCGACGGCGGCAACCGTGGCCCGACATGTGCCGCAGCCCAGCAGATGCTGCTCCACCGACGTGGTGCGGGCCAGGTCGAGCAGCCCATCGGCGTACGCCGCCAGCAACTGCGCGTCCGCATGCCAGGCAATCATCGCGATGCCCCTCTCATGACAAGGCCTGCCGAAGCAGACTGCGCGCCCGGGCCATCCGGGTCTTCACCGTCCCCTGAGGGATGTGCAACAGCCGGGCCGCCTCCCGGGTGGTCAGTCCATCCAGGACGGTCGCCCGCACGACCGCCTGCAGCTCCGGGGAGAGCCGGTTGAGTGCGCCGGCGGCGTCGCCGTACTCCACGCCCAGCAGGACCTGCTCCTCCGCCGACCTGACCACCGGATCCGAGGCCGCGGTCAGCGCATCATGGCTGGGCCGGCGGGCGAGCAGGTCGATGAGCCGGCGGATAGCGATGCCCCACAGCCACGCCGGCACCTCGCCGCGCCGGCCCCAGCGGCCCGCGCCACGCCACACCGCGACGAAGGTGTCCTGCAACGCCTCCGCCACGACATCGGGATCTCCGCACCGTCGTCGTAATCGCACCTGCAACCACGGGGCGTGCCGGGTGTACAGGACGGCGAAGGCATCACGGTCCGCACCGGCAACCGCGGACAGCAGCGTGGCATCGGTCGGGTCGGACGGGTTGGAGCCGGTCGCTCCAGGATTCGCCACGCCGTCAACGCCGTGACCCATGCCGGCCCCCTCAACTCGTCTCAATCAGTCTGTCCCTGACAGGGCCGGCAGCGGTTCAAGAGCATCAGGGAATCCTGGACAGGCAACGCTCAGCCGCCCGGGGTCGAAGCCATCCCGGCCGGGTGCTCCTCCACCGCAGCGACGGCAAGGGTGGCAAGGTCGTCTTGGTCCGGCTGCCACCCGCGGTAGGACGCTACGCGGATTCTCGACCAGCTTGTCAACGGACGCCTGCATGGAGGAGATCGGCGGCCGCGGGTGGCGAGGCGTGGTCAGTCCTCAGGTCTGAGTCAGCAGCCATACGCCGAGCACAGCTGTGTAGGTGTGGGCCAGGATAGGTGGGTTGAACGGGCCGGCGAAGCGGGTGGCGACGAATCCGGCCAGGCATCCCACGCCGAGTCCGATGCCGAGCCAGCCCAGCCAGGACGGCCCGTCGGCGGCCAGCACGGCGGCGCCGAGGGCCGCGAAGGCGGCGTACGCCGAGGTCATGTGGACGGTGTAAAGCCCGGTCGCCCACGCGTTCAGGGGTGCGAAGAAGTCCGGGATCGCCGGTTGGGCCGCCGCCCACCGCTGGACGGTCAGGCGGAACGTCAACGCTGCGATCCAGGCGACCGCGCCGATGTTGTACGCGGCCGCAGCCATTGCCGCGAGCGGCGACGCGGCGAGCATCGCGTAGCCGGCGAGTCCGGCGGGAGTGACGATCATCGCGACCAGCATCCATGTGAGGATCCAGGTGTGCCGGCGGTGCTCGACGTGGATCGCGGCGAGCGCCTGCTCCGGCGGACCCTGGAAGGCCATGCGCCAGAAGACGGCGCCCGTCGCGAAGATCAATAATCCGGCGACGAGGACGAGCCCTACGACAGTGGATGCGTGCACCCGCTCAGTATGTGTGTCCAGTGCGCGCGGGTAGGCGGCTGCCACAGCCTGACGATCCATGCCCCAGACCGATGCCGTGACGCGACCCTGTCCCGGCGACCGACCCACAGTCCGGTGGTGCTGGCCACTGGATGAGGCGCCACCTTCCGAACCGAGTCAGCATGCGGATGTTCGGCGCCAGGCCAGCAGCGTCAGCGTCAACCGGACAGCCGCGACGACGGGTGGGAACGGCAGCGCGAAGGCTGCCCAGAACGCGATCTCGACCGGGAGGAGAGCCAGGGACAGGGCGGCGCCGGCCGGCCGGCCCCTCCACAGGAGCGCTCCGATGGCCGCCTCGACGAGCGCGACACATCCGAAGGTCAGGATCAGCACGGCGTATCCGGTGGGTCCGACCCATGCGTCGACGGGGCCGCCGTACATGGGGAAAAGGTCGAGAAACCACGGCAGCCGGCCGTGGCGGAGCAGGTAGACCGCGACGGGGATGCTGGGCAGTCCGAAACAGGCGGCGATGAACCACATCAGGACGGCGCTGGTGCGCCAGAGCCGGCGGGACTGCTCGGTCGGCACTGCGGCGGTGTTCATCGGGCGGGTGAACAGCATTGCGACTCCTGGCTACTCCGGTTCGTTCGCTGCGGTTCCACCGATGCGGAACGGCGTGGTGACGTTCACGTAGGTGAGGTGGACGACGAGTCCTTCGGCGGCGTGCGGCAGGTTGTGGCAGTGGTCCATCCAGATCCCCGGGTTGTCGGCCACGAACGCGACGTCGTACTCCTCGCCGTCGGCGACGTTGAGCGAGTCGACCCACCACGGGCTGCCGGTGGCCGGCTTGCCGTCGCGGGCGAGCACGACGAAGTGGTGGCCGTGCAGGTGCATGGGGTGCACCTCGCCGCTGTGGTTGCTGATCCGCATGCGCACCACGTCGCCCTCGGCGACGGTGAACATCGGCAGGTCCGGATAGGCGTGACCGTTGACGGTCCACCAGTAGCCGGGCCGCCCGTCGAGGAAGCCGGGGCGGCGCCCGATGTCGTAGCGGAACCGGCGGGTCGCGGCGGTGGGGTCGAACCCGAGCGGCGCGGGGGAGCCGTAGCCGAGCGGGTCCAGCGTCGCGGCCGGACGGGGTAGCGGGGTGATGGTGTGCGTGCGCTGCCCCAGCACGATTCCGGTCGGGCCGCCGATATGTATCCGCACCGGCGCGCCGTCGGCCGGCATGGTGACCGCCAGGTCCGCCCGGCCGCCCGACGTCACCGGGACGGCGAGGTCGCGCACCGGTGTTGGCGCATTGACGTCCGCGCCGTCGATGGCGACGACACGGAACTCGGCGCCGGCCACCCACGCCTGGGTCGGCCCGTTGTCGGTGTTGACGATCCGCACCCGGGCCCGCGCGCCGGGTGCGGCCTCGACCGGGACGTCGCCTTCGCGGCCACCGATCGTGCGAGCGCCCGGGTACAGGTGGGTGAGCGCCACGACATCGACGTCCGCAGCGGCCGACGGTGCCGGATCGACCAGCAACGCCCCGAACAGCCCCTTGGCCACCTGCTCGTGCGACACCTGGTGCGAGTGGTACCAGAAGGTGCCGGCCCGGTCCGCCACGAACCGGTAGGTGTGCTCCCGGCCGGCGGCGACAGCGTCCTGGGTGACCCCGGCGACGCCGTCCGCCGCGTTGGGAACGTCGACGCCGTGCCAGTGCAGCGTGACTCCGTCCGCCACGTTCTCGTTGGCCAGGCGCACCTCGACCAGCTGGCCCACCGTGGCGCGGATGGTCGGGCCGGGCGAGGTGCCGTTGAGCGTGTATCCGTCGACGGCGCGGCCGGAGGCCAGCCGGAACCGCTCCCGCCGCGCGGTCAGCCGCACCGACACGTCGGCGGGACGGCCCGGGTCGGCGGTGAGGGTCGTCACGTCCCGGCCGTGTCCACTGTGGACGGCATGACCGCCGCCGGTGTCGGCGTACCCGTGCTCCATCGCGGAGTACGCATCCGGCAGCAGGCTGTCCTGCCAGAACCAGGCGATCGGGGCGAGGACGGCCATGGCGGCACCGGACGCGACGGCCAGGCGCACCCGCCGCGTCCGCGTCGGCGCCATGTCAGACCGGGGCGGCGACCGACGCCGGTGCCGCGGTGTCAGCCGACGTCGTCACCCGCGCCCGGCGGGCGGCATGTAGCGCGGCAGCGAACAGCGCGAGGGCGTTCATGCCGTGCAGGCCACCGGCGAACGGGATGCCGTGCCCGATGAAGCCGAGGGTGACCTGCACGAGCACCAGCCCGAAGACGGCCGCGGCCCACTTGACACCGCCGGGCACCCGGGCGAAGAACGAGAAGACCAGGAAGACCAGGGCGATCACCGGTACCACGATCGAGCCGTTGATTCCGTGCACGATGATGCCGACCACCTCGGGGAAGGCCAGCTCGTCGCTCTGCATCACGGCGCTGTCGAACACACCACCGTCGTCGACCCACGTGCCCAGCCCGGCGATGGCCAGCGCCATCGCTCCGGCCTGCACGACGACCTCGGCCGCCAGAATGTAGGCCAGGATCCGGTAGAACATCCTCATGATCTCTCCTTGGTGAACACGTACCGCGCCAGTAGCAGCGGGAAGGCGGGAAGGGCGAGCCAGGCGACGGAGCCGACGCCGAGACCCAGCCACAGCACCACCTGGCCCGCCGGTCCGGGCAGGAGCAGGCCGGCCGCGGCGAGCAGCATGCCGACGACGAACCCCGCTCCGAGCAGCAGCCCCACGCGGGTCAACGGCCGTGGCAGCGTCCGGGAACGGTGGGCGGCGAAGTCGGCCCCGAGCAGCCAGCCGAACACCACCACGAACGCGACCATGACGAACGGCAGTTGCGTCTCGAACGGGATCACGCCAGCGACCAGCAGCACCTGGAGCACGGCCGCGGCGACCATGGCGATCACCGCCGCGACGGTGCCGGCGCGGACGGCCCGGGTCGCCGGGAGGCGCCCGCGCAGCGCCCACGCGACCGGAGCGAACGTGGCGAACTGCAGGGCGACCGCGACGTCGTTGGCCGGGCCGGTCCAGGTCCAGCCGCCTACCGGTTCGGCCGTGCCGAACGGGTCAGCCAGCGCGAAGAAGAGCACGAGCAGGAACCCGGCGGCCACGCCGGACCAGCCGCTGAGCCACGCCCACGTCCGGACGTCGAGCAGTGGCCGTGCCCGGTGGGTCGTTGAAGTGACCATGCACCGCAGGTTCACCGTCGCGGCGTCCCGTTGTCACGGGACGATGTCCCGTCCGGCTCGGGAATTACCCGCCGTCAGCGGCCGGCCGCCGGCCGGTCCGGGCCGGCGCTGCCCAAGCCGGCGTCGCGGGCCCGGATGACCGCGGCGGTGCGATCCGCGACCTGGAGTTTGGTGACGATGTTGGAGACATGGTTGCGCACGGTCTTGCCGCTCACGCCGAGCCGCCGCCCGACCGCGGGGTTGTCCAGGCCGCTGGCGAGCAGGTGGAGCACCTCGTGTTCGCGCTCGGTCAACTGCGGGAACGGCCCGGCCGTGGCCGCCCGGGAGAAGTGACCCAGCATCCGGCCGGCGACGCCGGCGCCGAACACCGCGTCGCCGTGGGCCACCGCGCGGACGGCGGCGACGATCTCCTCGGGCCCGGCCCCCTTGACGGTGTACCCGAACGCTCCGGCGCGCAGGGCCGCGAACACGCTCTCGTCGTCGTCGGACATGGTCAGGATCAGGACCCGGGTCGGCAGGCCGGCGGCCCGGAGCTGGGCGGTGACCCACAGCCCGTCACCGTCGGGCATGGCGATGTCGAGGATCGCCACGTCGGGCCGGTGGTCGGTCGCGGCGTCCAAGGCGTCCCGGCCGGTCGTGGCCACCGCTGCGACGGCCAGGTCCGGCTCCGCGTCGAGGACGGCGCGCAGGCCGGCGGCGTATACGGGATGGTCGTCGGCCAGCATCAACCGGATCATCGCGGTGCTCCCACGTCGAGCGGTAGGCGGGCGTGTACCAGTGTGCCGCCGTCGTCCGGCGACCGGATCGCGAACTCCCCGCCCAGTTCGTCCGCGCGCTCGCGCATCGACCGTAGCCCCACTCCTGGCGTCCGGTCCGCGGCGAGCCCGTGCCCGTCGTCCCGGACGGTGACGACGACGTCGCGGTCCCCGGCCTCGATCGAGACGGTGCAGCGCCGGCCGCCGCTGTGCCGGGCGGCATTCGTCATCGCCTCCACCGCGATCCGGTACACGGCCGTCTCCACCGCCGCCGGCAGTGCCCGCCGGTCCGCCGAGTCGCATACCTCGTTGTCGCCGCACACCTCGATGTCCAGGTCGCCTGACAGCGCCGCGGCCCGAGACCGCACGGCCGCCACCAGGCCCAGCTCGTCAAGCGCCGGCGGGCGCAGCGCATCCACGACCCGGCGCACGTCGGCAAGGCTCGCCCGCACCTCGTCGTTGATCTGTCCGAGCAGCTCGCGAGCGGAGCCGGTGGGAATCTCGCGGGCCGCCAGGACCGCCTTGAGGCCAATGGCCGCCAACGCTGGCCCCAATCCATCGTGCAGTTCGCGCCGCAGCCGGCGACGCTCGTCCTCGCGCAGGGCGACCACCTCCGCCCGGGACCGGACGAGGTCGTTGTGCAGGCGGACCGTGAGCAGGGCCGGGCCGATCTGCTGTGCCAGCGACCGGATGAGGGCGAGATCGGCCGGATCGAGCGGGTCGTCCCGGCCCCGGCCGGACACCTGCAGACGTCCGACCGTCTCGCCGTAGTGCAGCAGCGGCTCGGAGTGCACCGGCCCGGTCGCCGTGCCGTGCGCGGCGGCCGGATGCAGCGCGCCGGTGCGGTCCGCGACGTCGATCGCGACGTACGGCACCCGCAACGACCGCGCGACCGTCTCGACCACCGTCGCGGACACGTCGTCGGGCAGCAACACGGTGTGCAGGCGGGCGCCGAGACCGGCGAGTACGCCCACCGGGTCGTCGCGCTGGCCGTACATGAGGCGGTTGACCACACCCTGTGCCGCGGTCCGCAGCGGCGCGAGCGCGACCGCCGCCAGCGCCGCGGCCACCGCGGCGGCGACGGCGTGAGACAGGCGCAGCGCGGACACCAGCACCGCCACCGCCGCGGCGTAGATGGTGATCAGCACGGCGACGACGCTCGCGTATACCAGCGACCGGTTGACCAGGCGCTCGATGTCGAACAGCCGGTGGCGACGCAGCGCCACGGCGATGCCGGCGACGAACGGCAGCCCGGTCATGCCGAACGCACCCGGCGGTAGCGGATGCGCACCGGCGATCAGCTCCGGCAGGGTCCACCCGACGATGCCCGCCGCCGCGCCGATCCCGCCGCCGCCCGCAACCCAGCGGAGCCGGTTGCGTATCGCCACGTCACCCGTGTGCCGGTAGGCGACGACGACCACGACGGCCGAGGTCACGATCGCCACCACTGTGACCGCCGTCTGCGCCGCGTGCACCAATCCCAGCCAGCGCAACGGACTGTCCACGGCGACGGCGCATGCCGCCGCCCACCCCACCATGAACACCAGCGGGCCCGTGTACGCGAAGGCGAGAACCCCGCGCCGGGCCCGTGACAGCCATGGATGGCCCGGCACGAACAGCAGCGCCGAGGCGACCAGCGCGCCCCACGCCACCGAGTAGGAGCCGATCACGTTCGCGTGGAACAGCCACAGCGGCGCACCACCGGTGGCCAGCGCCAACACAGGCAGGCCAGCGACGACCGTCAGGGTGCTGCCGAACAGCCCGGCGGCGAGCACGAGCAGCGGCGTGGTCGCCGGCTCGTCCGGACGCCGCAGATACAGGGCGACCGCGAGGACGCCGAAGACCAGAACAAACACCAGACCGCCCCAGCTCTCGCGGATCAGCGGGGACGGGTCGGTACGGGTGACCCGGACGGTGCGGACCGCCCCGGACGCGACCTCATAGCTCAACGTCTCGCCCAACCCGGGCCTGGCCACCGTGCCCAGCCCGTCCGCCAGCCGGTGACCGGCGATCGCGGTCACCCGGTCGCCGAGTTGCAGCGCCGGACCCGGAGCCGGATCGGGAACGTCGACGACGGCACCGCCGGCGGACCAGGTGGACGAGCCGAACCACAGCACCGAGCCGTCCGACGGCGCGTCCAGGCGAACCAGGGTAGCGATCACACCCAGCACGACGAGCGCGAGCGCGAGCACCACCGGCAGCCGGCGGGCCCGAGCCGTCGCCGCGGTGCCGTGCACACGGTCATCATGACGGCCGGCTGCGGCCGGCCTGCATCGGCCGGTACGTCCGCAGACTCGGCCATGCGGCCGACCCGCGAGGCCGGACAGGCGTACTCGGCTACGCCGAACCTGGCGCACGCGGGTGGGTCCCGCGGGTAGGCCGTACCGCTGCGATCAGGTCTCGCGAGGGGATGTCCTGGGCGATCTTCCGGGCGGCGGCGATGCCGGTCGCGCCCAACGCGTTGTCCACTGCGGACAGTGTTTGCCGGTAGCCTGCCGGATGCATGGGTGGTAGCTGGGCGCCGATCCTGGTGAGCAGGTTGTCCCGAGCGGCGTCCAGCTGTGCGGCGAGATCCCATCTCCGGTCGGCGGCCGCGATGCCAGCCAGGCCTTCCAGGCACCAGGCCAGGTAGAGCGGATTGCCGATGGCCTGGAACACCTCCGCGCCTTCGGTGAAGAGGATCCGGGCCGCTTCGATCCGGCCGGCGGCGAGCTCGGCGTGGCCGAGCTGGGTCAACGCCATCGCGACGGACCACTGGTCGGCGTACCGGCGGGCCGTGTCGAGTGACCGCGTGCCGAGTGTGCGGGCTCGGGACACGTCTCCGGTGACCAGGGCGATGTGGCCGAGGTGGGCGAGCAGCTGGCCCGCGGTGTTCTCCGCGCCGCGTTCCCGCGACAGGGCGAGCGCTTCCTCAAGGTAGAGCGTGGCCCGGTCGTATTCGCCCGAGACCTGGGCGTTGGTACCTAGTAGGCGGAGTGCATCCGCGATCCTGCCGGTGTTCTTCAGGGTGGTGAACAGGTCGAGGCCCTCGGTGCCCAACCGGTGCGCCAGGTCGTGCCGTCCCGCGTGCATCGCCTGCCAGGCGAGCAGCAGCAGGGCGTCGGCGAGTTCCCGGGGTGTACCGGCGTTGCGGGTGGCGGCGAGCCCCTGTTCGGTGAGTTCCTCGGCGCGGGTGACGTCACCGGTGAAGAAGGTGTTGTATGCCAGTTCGGTCAGTGCCGCGGCGTACCCGGCGCGGTCGGCGGCGGCCTCGGCGAGCGTCGCGGCCTCCTCGTGATCGCGGCCGGCGTCGGCGTATCGGTCTTCGGTACGGGCGAACAGGCCGCGCGTGTTGAGCGCGACCACCAGGTCCCCGGCGGTGCCCTCCTGCCGGGCCAGCTCGACGAGCTGGTCGCACCAGGGGCCGCCGTCCGCAACGGACGACGTGGCGATCGCCAGCCTGGCGGCGCCGGTCAGCGCGGCGAGGCGGATGGCTGCCGGGGCCAGGTGCGCGTCGGGCAGGGCGAGCGCGGCGCGGCTACGCCCCAGTCCTTCGCCGAGGTGGCCCTGTTCGAGCCAGAACCGCCACTGCGCGCCGCAGAGTCGCAGCGCCGCAGGGGCGTCTCCGTTCTCCAGTGCCCAGTCCAGTGCGGCGCGGAGGTTGTCCCGTTCCGTGTCCACGGCGTGCGCCGGCTCCCGCTCGGCCAGCGCGACGAAGTAGTCGGCATGCCGGCGGGCCAGCGTCGCGGCGTCGCCCGCGGATCGCAGGCACTCCAGGCCGTACTCCCGGATGGTTTCCAGCATGGTGATGCGCGGGACCGGCGCGGTCTGCTGGATCGTGAGCAGGCTGGCATCCACCAGTTCGGTGAGCGGATCCGCGACGGACGGGTCGGTGCTGATCGACTCGGCGGCGGGCAGCGGGCACCCGCCGGCGAAGACCGACAGGCTGCGAAACAGCGCCGCTGCCCGCTCGGACAGCAGTCGGTAGCTCCAGGCGATGGCATCGCGCATCGTCTTCTGCCGGTCGGGCAGGTCATGCGGCCCGCCGGCCAGCGCCGGCAGCCGCGGTTCGAGGCGGCGGAGCAGGGTGTCCGGCGGAAGCAGCCGGACCCGGGCCGCGGCCAGCTCGATGGCCAGGGGCAGACCCTCCAACCTGCGGCAGATCTCCGCGACGGCGGGTCCCTCGTCCGGGGTCAGTTCGACGCCGACGGCGCGGGCCCGGTCCACGAACAGTGCGCTCGCCGGAGCATCGCCGAGGCCCTCCGTGCCGGCCCGGGGCACCTCCAGCGGCGCGATCCGGTACGCCCGCTCGCCGCGCACCCGCAGCGGGACCCGGCTGGTGACCAGGGCCGTCACCCCGGGGGCAGCGGCAAGCAGCGCCAGCAGATCGGTACGGGCGCCGGTCAGATGCTCGAAGTTGTCCAGCAGCACCAGCAACCGCTTGTCGCGCAGCGCGGCGGCCAGTCGTTCGGACACCGGACCGGGGGTGCTCTCGTCCAGACCCAGTTGCTGTGCCACGACGGCGATGAGCAGGCCCGGGTCGCTCAGCGGCGCCAGGTCGACGAACATCGCTCCATCGGCGTACCGGTCGGTGGTCGCGGCGAGGACACCGAGGGCGAGCCGGGTCTTGCCGACACCGCCCGGTCCGGTCAGCGTGAGGAGCTGGGTCTCGCCGCGTTCGAGGATCTCGACCAGCGCCGCGAGGACGCCCGCCCGCCCGATCAGCGGGGTCAGCGGTCGTGGGATCGGCTGACGACGCGCGGGCGTCGGCGTTGCGGGCGGACGCGCGGCGGCGAGCAGATCGGCCCGCTGCGCAGGGAGCAGGTCCAGCGCGTCGGCGATCAGCGCCACGGTGTCCAGCCGGGGGGTACGGCGAGGGTCGCGCTCCAGGTCACTCACGGCGCGCGGGCTCACCCCGGCCCGCTCGGCCAGCGCCTCCTGGGTGAGGCCGGCGGCAAGGCGCAGCCCCTTGAGCATGTGCCCGAAGTCGTAGGTGGTCATGAGCTCGTCCCGTGTACGTCAGGGGTGTCCCTGCGATCACGGTCAACGTACCGCTCGGTCGCGTGACGGATCGCCGACGTGGCGTTTTCCGCGAATTCGGTGAGTGGTCGGTGAGCGTACGTCATGGGCGCGGGGATGTCGTCGGACCAGCCTGATGGACATCGGGGAGTCGATCGAGGACGGAGATGATGCGGGCCGCGGCCGTACTGGCCTGGGCCGTACGCGGGAACAGCTGAGTCGGGGGAGCGGTCATGTCACCGGACGAGATCAAGGCCCGTGGGCGGCGGATCACTGACGAGCTGTTCAACCAGGGCGACCTCAGCGTCGTGGACGAGCTGATCGACCCCGGCTACACCGAGTATCTCGCGGCCGAGCACAAGACGGTCTCGGCCGCGGAGCTGAAGGACCTCATCACCGACATGCGGCGAGCCTTCCCGGATCTGCACGCCCACACCGAGCAACAGATCGTGGAAGGCGACACGCTGGTGCAGCGACTGACCGTCACCGGAACGCACGACGGCGTACCACCGTCCGGGGCTCCCGCGACCGGCAAACGGATCCGGGTCAGTGTCGTGGACATCTCCCGGATCGGCCCGGACGGCCGGTTCATGCAGCGCTGGACCCTCGCCGACCAACTCGCCGTACTCAGCCAACTGAACCTACTGCCCGCAGGGAGTGCACCATGACGAACACGAAGCCGATGAACATCACCATGACCGGGCAGCGGCACCAGCAGCCCGCCGTGCAGGAGATGGTGGTGATCCACCGGATCTTCCGGGAGGAGTTCCGGCGGCTCCCGGACCTGGTCCGCGGTGTCCCCGACGGGCACCTGCGCCGAGCCGCCGACGTCGCCGCGTACGTCACGTTCAACCTCGACTCGGTACACAACCACCACACCGCCGAAGACGAGTACCTGTGGCCGCTGCTGCTCGAACGGGCCCGTCCAGACGCCGCCCTGATCCGGCGGATGGAGGGACAGCACAACCGGATCACGGCATACACCGAAGAGGCGAGACGGCACCTCGCCGACTGGCACGCCGCACCCGTCCGGGCATCCGGTAGCCGGCTCGCCGACACCCTCGCCCAGCTCACCGACGCCCTCGCCGAGCACATGGACGATGAGGAAGCCCACGTACTACCGCTGGTCACCGAGCACGTCACCGTCGCCGAGTGGCAGGAGCTCGGACAGCGGTCGTTCGACAAGTTCCCGCGCTCCGCCCTGCCGATCATGATGGGGCAACTGCTCGCGGTCGCCACCCCCGAAGAAGCCGCGCTGTTCATGGGCAAGCTGCCGCTGCCCGTACGGCTGATCTGGCGGCTGGCCGGCAGGCGCAAGTACGTCCGCTACATGCGACGCGTACGCAGCGACGCCGGCAACCCCCAGCCCGTACTCAAGATGCTGATGAGGCGGGCCAACCGGGTAGCCGTCGCCCTCTACCGGCGCTCGTCCGGACGCATCGGAGGCACTGCCAAGGGCCTACCGGTCATGCTGCTCACCGTGCCCGGCCGCAGCAGCGGTCTCCCGCGTGCCACCCCCGTCGCCTTCCTGGAACATGACGGTGGATACCTCGTCGCGGGGACGGGCGGTGGGGCCAAGACGGAACCGCAGTGGTTCCGCAACCTCCGGGCCACTCCACGGGCGCACATCCAGCTCGGCGACCGCCAATACACCGTGGCGGTACGCGTGCCCGACCGGACAGAACGGGACCGGCTGTGGCAGGAGGTGGTACTCGCCCGAGAACCACTCTTCGCTCGGTACGAGCATCGGTCCGGCCGCGTCATCCCGGTCGCGATTCTTGTCGGTCCGACTCCGGGATCGACACGCTGAGCGTCCCGCGAGAAGCGCACCTGGTCGGCCGGAGCGGGAGCTGGTGACGCAGACGCTGCCCACAGAGGTCGCTCCCTCCGCAGGGGATCAGCTCTCCGGCGCCCCGACAAACCGGCTGTGCTCAACTGCCGCCGATCGTGCGCTGACCGGCTCAGTGTTGGTCGCTCAGTGGCCGGTGTCCGCGATGGTCCGCATCCGGCCACTTGGTCATTTGTGACCCGACGTACGGCCCGGTGGCGCTGGGCCGTCGTACCCTGCTGCCGCCGCGGCGCGAGCCGAATGCTGAAGTTCGGGTCTGTATGCCGGGTTCAGAGGTGAGTGCGATGAGGAACAGTGCTATCGCCAAGAAGGCCGCGATCACCACGACCGGCGGGTTTGCCGGTCTGGCCATCTTCCAACTCCTGCTCGCGGCCGGCGGCCCGTTCGGGGAGGCGGCCTGGGGAGGAACCACCGAGGGCCAGCTCTCGACAGGCCTGCGTATCGGCAGCGCCATCTCCGTCGCCGTGTACGCCGTCGCTGCCGCGCTGATCCTACGGCGCGCGGGCTTCCAGGTCCGTTGGGTTTCCCACGCTGCCGCCCGGATCGGGTCGTGGGTGCTGGTGGTGCTACTGACGTTGGGAGCGTTGGCGAACTTCCTGTCGCAAAGTCCGTGGGAACGGTTCTTACTCGGTCCTTGTACCTTGGTGCTGGCCGGACTGTGCCTCGTCGTTGCTCGCGGCGCCGAGGATGCCGTGGGCTCCAGGTCGCAGGGGCCCCGGGCATCAGGGGGCTACTCGCCGAGCAGTACCGGCGAACGTCGCCCGGCCAATCACGGGTAGGGGTGTGAAGCCCAGTACGGCACGCACAGCAGCGCCGACACGGCGTTGGAGTAGCGGAGATAGCGTGGGTTCTGATTCGACTTCGGCTCGCAACGTTCGCGGATGCGCCGGAGTTCGTCGATCATCTGCTGTAGCCGCTGCCGCTCAGTCACGGAACGCAGCATGGCGGTGTGCGCTCCTCGGTGGTTGTCGTACCCCTCGCTTACGGTCTTGCCATGCTTTCGGTGATCCTGGCCTGTGACGATCCGTACCGCACCGCCGACCTGTTCGTCACCCAACTGGGTTGGCGGCTCGTCTTCGCCACGCCGGCCGACTCCGACGATCGGTTGGCATGTGTCGGACTGGGTGACGCCCAGGTCATGCTCGGCACCGCCGAGGAAGAGTTCCTGCCCGGGCCGGCCCGTCCCTACCGGGGCACGGGCGTCGAGATCTACGTCCGCCTCCCCGAGTCGATCCAGATCGAGCAGGTCCATCAGCGCCACGCGGCGGCGGGCATCGTGACCAGCGCGCTAGCGAGACGGGAATGGGGAGAGTTGGCGTTCCAGTTCGAAGCCGACGGCTACCGCTTCTTGATCGCCCAGGCAGAGGCGGCGAACGCCGCCGACGGCTGACCACCCGTGATCCGCCGGAGGCGTTTACCTTTCGGCCGCTCCGGGGGCCAGCTTCAACCACGGCCCATGTCACCCGTGCCCTTGCTGGGCTGCGGTCGGTCGGTTCGTGCTATGATGATCGGGTTGCAGTTTTGATTTCCGAAGACGTTTCTGGCGCCTGATGGGTATCTGAACCCGTCCAGGCGCTTTTCGTTGTCGTGTCCTACGGACGCGGGTGATCAACGCGGCGGCGTGGAGAGTCCGCACGGTGCGGTCTCTCAACAGCCTGCGAAGGAGCAGACATGGCTTCCGGTACTGTGAAGTGGTTCAACGGCGAGAAGGGCTTCGGCTTCATCAGCCCGGACGGCGGCGGCGCCGACGTCTTCGCCCACTACTCGGCGATCTCGGCGAGCGGCTTCCGCAGCCTCGACGAGGACCAGCGGGTGGAGTTCGACGTCACCCAGGGCCCGAAGGGCCCGCAGGCGGCGAACATCCGCGTGCTCTGACCCACTTCCTGCCACGGCGGCCCGGCTGGTTCAGCGGGCCGCCGTTTGGCAATCCCCACCTGCGATAGTCCGGACCGGCCGAGATGACGCATGCTCAACTGCCGCCGCCGGCTGCTGCTGATCGGGGGCCACGGCGAAGTGGGGGCCGCGCAAACTCCGCACGGGGCCTGTAATGCGCGGTGAGGTTGAACCCGGGTGCGCAGCACTACGCTTGCGAGGGTGAACCGGATCTTCACCACCAGCGTTGCCTCCGTCTATCCCCACTACGTGGCGAAGGTCGAGAAGAAGGGCCGCACGAACGATGAGTTGGACCGGGTGATCCGGTGGCTCACCGGCTTCGACGAGACAGCGCTGAGCCACCACCTCGCCGCGGGCACGACATTCGAGGACTTCTTCGCTGATGCGCGGCTCAACCCGAACGCGTCGTTGATCACCGGAGTCGTGTGCGGAGTGCGCGTCGAAGACGTCGACCATCCACTGATGCGGAAGATCCGCTACCTCGACAAGCTGGTTGACGAGCTTGCCAAGGGCAAGTCGATGGAGAAGATCTTGCGTGATGGCGGTGCTCCGACGTGATCGCGCGGCAGAGCGACGCCCGGCCGGAGCCGCGATCCGCGCTCTGATCTGCCGCCACGAGGGTACTGCCGCTCGCGGTGTTATCACCGACCGTAACGAATGTCATCTCGACCCGTCCCCGGTCGTGCCGAGCGTACATAGTCGCCGGCGGTGCGCCGAGCCCCCACCAAATCGGCCGGCGAGAGCACGCCAAGCATGATGCGTCAGTGGAGTCGTCGATCCTCCCGGCATCGAGCTATGCCGCTCGGCGTTCATCCCTCCGTCACGGCGTACCTCTTGCCGTGCGACCGGCTCGGCAGATCCAAGGCACCGGGTTCGATACCGTGCACAAGTAGCCGCGATTCGCGCGGTCCAGCAGGGCGGCGGTGCATCTACGGCTATCCGTAGTCTCCTATCCGTGGCCGACAAGTCGGAGCGGCGAGCGGCGCGATCAGTGGTCGCGGAGTACCACCGAGCCGAGTTGGTCGGCCTGCTCGCCCGCGTTGCCGAGGCCGTCGATCGCTACCGAGGTGGTGAGCTCGACGCCTTCGACGTCGATCAAGTTCTGTTCCAGTACTCCCGTGCGGCGAAGGAGTTATGGAAGTACTGCAATCTCGTCCAAGTGGAGAGTGCGGCGGCGATCATCCGGGAGCAGCCACCACACGACTGGTGGGAACGCGGTGCTCCGCGAAGGCGGTAGTCGCGGGTGGCTCGGTGGCCGACCCCATGCTCTTCTGCCACGAGGTGCGCCGGCTGAGCGATCTACAACCTGTCCATCGCTACCCGACGTGACGGCGATCCGGCAGCTCGGCGTGCCGTCGTAGCTTGATATGCGGATGTTGTTCGGAAGCGGCGGGGCGGGCGATGGTGGTGGGATGGAAGAGGCGGTCGAGCACGTGCTTGTGGGCGGGGTGCAGACCGAAGGGCTCGTCCGGGTGGGAAG
>Ga0111538_10001192_pt1 | contig 36676 bp, 27 predicted proteins | sample SoiMethybrSBSTD1_FD_79669 | JGI IMG/M metagenome (GOLD analysis project Ga0111538, IMG submission 79669) | Bulk soil microbial communities from a Populus tree surrounding site in Tennessee, USA - Soil MetaG P. TD hybrid SBSTD1 (version 2)... | ecosystem: Environmental > Terrestrial > Soil >...
CTCGACGGTGGGAACCATGACGGAGCTGAACGATCACCTGAAGCTCCTCTTCGCGCGCGCCGCGAAGCTGTACTGCCGCGGCTGCGGGCGGGGCGTCTCGCGCGACACGCCCGATTCGATCTACGCCGACCTTGCCGCACGCACCGGCGACGCAGGCGGCGACGCGGGCGATCCGCGGCTCGTTATCACCTTCCCGGTTACGGTGCCGAAGAATTTCTCGGAAAGCGAGGTGAAGGAGCTCCTCGAGCGCCAGGGCTACACCAGGATTCACGCGACGAACGGCGCCACGCTCGAGGTCATCCAGGACCGACTGCGCCTCGCCGGCGCGGAGCGCGTCCGCGTCATCGAAGCGCTCGAAGCCGCGCTGCGCGTCGGCCAGGGCCGCGTCAACGTTTTTCCCGCCGCCGACGGCGAAGACACTGGTCACTGGTCACAGGTCACTGGTCACTCGCCGTGGAAGTATTCCACGGCGCTCCACTGCCCCGACTGCGACATCCACTACGCGGATCCGACGCCTTCCCTCTTCTCCTTCAATTCGCCGGTCGGCGCGTGCGAGGCGTGCCGCGGCTTCGGGCGCGTGATCGGCGTCGACTACGGCCTCGTCATCCCCGACGAGTCGAAAACGCTGCGCGAAGGCGCGATGCGGCCGTGGCTCTCCGAGAGCTATCGCGGCTGGAACGACGATCTCGTCGAGTACGCGCGGAAACGCGGCGTGCACGTCGACACGCCGTGGCGCGAGATGGCGGAGGGCGAGCGGCGGTGGGTGATCGACGGGGACTCCGGCTGGGTGAGCTGGCGCAAGTCGTGGCCGGGGAAATGGTACGGCGTCTCCCGCTTCTTCAAGTGGCTGGAGAGGAAGGCCTACAAGATGCACGTACGGGTGCTCCTCTCGCGCTATCGCGCCTACACGCCGTGCGAGGCGTGCGGCGGCGCGCGGTTGAAGACCGATGCCCTCGCCTGGCGCCTGGGCACGCGCGAGGGCGCGGACGCGGTGCTCCACCCGGGCGAGCGCTTCCTGCCCAACGGGATGAAAGTGGCCGCGGACGTATTCGCCCGTCTGCCCGGCCTCACGGTGCACGATCTCGTGCTCCTGCCGGTCGAGCGCTCGCGCGCGTTCTTCGAAGCGCTCGAGCTTCCCGCCCCCCTCGACGAAGCCACTGATCTGCTGCTCACCGACATCCGCGCCAGATTCTCGTATCTCGGCGCGGTCGGGTTGGGCTATCTCACGCTCGACCGCCAGTCGCGCACGCTTTCCGGCGGCGAGGTGCAGCGCATCAACCTCACCACCGCGCTCGGGACCTCCCTCACCAACACACTCTTCGTGCTCGACGAGCCTTCCATCGGGCTCCATCCGCGCGACATGGGGAGGGTGATCGGCATCATGAAGAAGCTGCGCGACGCCGGCAATTCGCTGGTCGTCGTGGAGCACGACCCCCAGATCATGCTCGCCGCCGACCGCGTTATCGATCTCGGTCCGGGCCCCGGAGAGCGCGGCGGAAGGATCGTGTTTTCAGGCGCGCCCGAAGCGCTGAAGCGCTCCGACACGCTCACCGCGGAATACCTCTCCGGCCGCCGCACCGCCGGCGGGCTGAACGGATCGCGCGCCTTCGACGCAACCCGGACGCCGCGCATCACGATACGCGGCGCCTCCGAGCACAACTTGAAGAGCGTGGACGTGACCATTCCGCTGGAGCGGCTGGTGTGCATCACCGGGGTGTCGGGATCCGGCAAGTCCACGCTGGTGCAGAACGTGCTGTACGCGGCGCTGCGCAAGGCGAAAGGCAAGCCGACAGAAGCACCCGGGGCGCACAAGTCGCTGCACGGCCACGACCGTGTGGGTGACGTGGTGATGGTGGACCAGTCGCCGATCGGGCGCACCACGCGCTCGAACCCGGCGAGCTACGTCGGGGCGTTCGACGCCATTCGCGCGCTCTACGCCAGGGCACCGGCGGCCATCGAGCGGCGTTACACCGCCGGCACGTTCAGCTTCAACTCCGGCAACGGCCGTTGCCCCGCCTGCAGCGGCAACGGCTTCGAGCACATCGAGATGCAGTTCCTCTCCGACGTCTACCTGCGCTGCCCCGACTGCAACGGCACGCGCTACCGCGCCGAGGTGCTCGAGGTGAAGCTCGAGCCCTTCGGCGCTCCGAGCTACCAGCCGCGAGCCACCGGCCACGAGCCGCAAGCGTCGGACGACGGGTCACGAGTCACGGGTCACGGGTCACTCTTTTCTGCGAAGTCCATCGCCGACGTGCTCGAGATGACGGTGACGGAGGCGCTGACGTTCTTCAGGGGCGCCCGCGAGGTGGAGACGGCATTGTGGCCTCTCGCCCAGGTCGGCCTCGACTACCTGCGCCTCGGGCAGCCGGTACCTACGCTCTCCGGCGGCGAAGCCCAGCGCCTGAAGCTCGCCGGCCACCTGGCCGAAGAGGCGGGCAATCGCCCTCGCCGATCACGGATCACGGATCACGGATCACTTTTCCTCTTCGATGAACCCACCACCGGCCTCCACTTCGACGACGTCGCGAAACTGCTGCGCGCCTTCCGCAAGCTGCTCGCCGCCGGCCATTCGTTGGTCGTGATCGAGCACAACCTCGACGTCATCCGCGCCGCGGACTGGATCATAGACCTGGGCCCCGAAGGCGGCGATGCGGGCGGCGAGATCGTAACCACCGGCGCGCCGAAAGACGTTGCGACGCATCCGACCTCGCACACGGGACGCGCACTGCGCGAATACGACGCATCCTTCGCCACGCCCACCGCCCTGGCAGCAGAGGAACCGCGCGGGGTTACACAGAGTACCAATCACCAATCACGAATCACCAATCACGCCATTGAGGTTCATGGAGCGCGGGAGCACAACCTCAAGAACATCGACGTCACCATTCCCCGCAACCGGTTTACGGTGGTGACCGGGGTCTCCGGCAGCGGCAAATCCACGCTCGCCTTCGATCTCGTGTTCGCGGAGGGGCAGCGCCGCTATCTCGAGTCGCTGAACGCCTACGCGCGCCAGTTCGTCGAGCCCGCGACACGCCCGGATGTCGACGCCATATTCGGGATCCCGCCGACAGTCGCCATCGAGCAGCGCGTGAGCCGCGGCGGAAGAAAGAGCACGGTGGCGACGCTGACCGAGATCCACCACTTCCTGCGCCTGCTGTACGTCAAGCTCGGAATCCAGCACTGCCCGCAATGCGACGTCCCGATCGAGCCGCAGAGCGTGGCGGCCATCGCCGCACGGATCGTGCGCGAGCACCGCGGCAAGCGCGTGGGGCTGCTCGCGCCGCTCGTCGTCAACCGCAAGGGCTATTACACGGACCTTGCCAAGTGGGCGCGCGGCAAGGGCCATACCCACCTGCGCGTGGACGGCGCTTTCATTCCGACGCACCCGTGGCCGCGTCTGTCGCGCTTCCAGGAGCATTCCATAGAGCTGCCGGTCGCCGACGTGCGCGCGGCGCCCGAGCACGAGTCTCAACTGCGGACCGCGCTCCAGTCCGCGCTCGACCACGGTAAGGGCGTCGTTCACATCATCGCGCCGCTGGAGGCGCTCGAACGCGCGATGACCGAGCGCAACCCCGCGCTGGCGACCATGTCGCAGACGATATTCTCGGTGAAGCGCGCGTGCCCCTCGTGCGGCACGAGCTTTCCCGAGCTCGACCCGCGGCTCTTCTCCTACAACTCGCGGCACGGCTGGTGCACGGCCTGCTACGGCACCGGGCTCGCGATGTCCGGCTTCGACGAGGAGCAGAGCGGCGAGGAGATCTGGTGGAACGACTGGTACGAGGGGGAGTCGGTTTCCTGCGAGTCCTGCGCAGGGAATCGACTCAATGAAACGGCATTGGCGGTACGGTTCCGGGGAAGGTCAATAGCGGACCTGTCGCGAATGTCCGTGGCTGCCATTGAGAGGTTCATTGGCGATATCCGTCTCGAGGGACGAGAGGCGGAGATCGCAAGGGACATCGTGGCCGAGCTCGCCAGCCGCCTCTCCTTCCTGCGCGAGGTGGGCCTCTCCTATCTCGCGCTCGATCGCGCAGCGCCCACACTCTCGGGCGGCGAAGCGCAGCGCATACGGCTCGCGGCGCAGCTGGGTTCCAACCTGCGCGGTGTGGCCTACATCCTGGACGAGCCCACCATCGGGCTCCATCCCCGCGACAACCGCATCCTGCTCGCCACGCTGGAGAAGCTGGAAGCGAAAGGCAACACCTTGATCGTCGTGGAGCACGACGAGGAAACGATACGCCGGGCCGCGCACGTGATCGATCTGGGCCCCGGAGCGGGAAGCCGCGGCGGCGAGGTCGTCGCCGCGGGGTCCGCCGAGGACTTGATCGGCGTGCCCGCTTCGATCACCGGGCGATTTCTGGCGCATCCCCTCCTGCATCCGCTGCACGCGCGGCGTTCGGTGAATCCTGCGTCTCCCGCCCTCGCCGTGACCGGCGCCGCCCTCCACAACCTCAGGAACCTGGAGTTCCGCGTGCCGCTTGGCCGGCTGACGGTGGTAACGGGCGTCTCCGGCTCCGGGAAGTCCACGCTCGCGCGCGACGTGCTCTACGAGAACCTCCGGCGCGTGGTGGCTGCGCGCCGCCCGAATGCGAGAGGAGAAAGGAGAAAGGAGAAAGGGGCGGCCGGCCGACAGACAAGTCGTTCCTCCTCTTCCCTCTCTCCTCTCTCCTCTCCAAAGCTGATCGGCTGCGGGGAAATCCGCGGCGCCGACCAGCTTGGCCGGGTTCTCGAGGTGGACCAGACGCCCATTGGCAAGACCCCGCGCTCGTGCCCGGCGACCTATGTCGGATTCTGGGACCAGGTGCGGCGCCTGTACGCGGAGCTGACGGAGGCCCGCATGCGCGGCTACACAGCGTCGCGCTTCTCGTTCAATACGGCCGGCGGCCGCTGCGAGACGTGCGAGGGACAGGGCATCAAGCGGATCGAGATGTCGTTCCTGCCCGACGTCAAGGTGACCTGCGAGGCCTGCCGCGGCGCGCGCTTCAATCCCGAGACGCTCGCCGTGCGCTTCAAGGAAAAGAGCATAGGCGACGTCCTCCTCATGAGCGTGGACGACGCCGTGGATTTCTTCTCCGCGCACCCGTCGATACACCACGCATTGACGCTGCTCCAGGACGTGGGGCTCGGCTATCTCACCCTGGGCCAGCAGAGCCCCACGCTTTCGGGGGGCGAGGCGCAGCGGATCAAGCTCGTCACCGAGCTATCCAAGGTGCGCGCGAACGGCGATGACGCCGCCGCGCGGCCCGGACGCCCGGGCGAGATCAGGCACACGCTCTACGTTCTCGACGAACCCACCGTCGGGCTGCACATGGCCGATGTCGAGAGGCTGACGCGCGTGCTGCACCGGCTGGTGGATGCCGGCAACACCGTCGTGGTAATCGAGCACAATCTCGACGTCATGGCCGAGGCCGACTGGGTGATAGACCTCGGGCCGGAAGGTGGTGAAGCGGGCGGGCGCATCGTCGCGGAAGGCGCGCCGGAAACAGTAGCCCGGCAGCGCAAGGGCAGCCATACGAGTACGATCCTGGCAGAGTTCCTGAAGGAACGCGGGGTCAGGTAGTGCATCCGCCACCTTTGAGCATCATCGGCGTTCATCTGCGGTCATCTGCGGTTGCTTTGTTCTTGTTGGCGCTCGGGATGGCGCTGCCCGCAGCGGCGGCGGAGTCTCCGCCGCGCTACGCCAAGATCCCCGCCAGCCCCGACGGCATCGGGAAGCTCTACATGGGCCGCGAGATCGCGCAGGTCATGAGCTTTCACGGCGCGCCGTGGCTGGAGCGCGCCGAGCGCGCGCAGGAGGAGCGGCCGGATCTCGTGCTCGCGGCGCTCGACATCAAGCCCGGCATGGTGATCGCCGACATCGGCGCCGGCACCGGCTACTACGCCCGGCGCATGGCGCGGCGGACCGGATCGAAGGGCACGGTGTACGCCGTGGAGGCGCAGCCGGAGATGAAGGCGCTGCTGGAAAAGCACCTGGCCCGCCATCTCTCCACCAACGTGAAGGCGATCCTCGGCACGGCGACCGACCCGCGCCTGCCCGAGGCGAGCCTCGACCTCGCGGTCATGGTGGACGTCTACCACGAGCTCGAGTTTCCGTACGAGATGCTCGCCGCCATCGTGCGCGCCGTGAAGCCCGGCGGGCAGTTGGCGTTCGTCGAATTCAGGGCGAACGATCCGGCGGTGCCGATCAAGGCGCTCCACACGATGACGGAGGAGCAGGTGCGCAAGGAAGCAGCCGTGCATCCGCTGGAATGGGTGAAGACCGTGCGCGAGCTGCCGTGGCAGCACGTGGTGATCTTCCGGAAGACCGCCGGAAGATAGGTGGCCCATAGCCGGTAGTTCATGATTCCCCGGCCCAGAAATCCAGCAGCTCTTTTCGCTCAACGCAGAGCGAGGCCGCCAGTCCGGCCAGAATCGCCCAGAAGGCCGACGTGATGCCGAACAGGGTGAAAGGCGTCGCCGCGACCACGAACCCGGCGACGGCGCCGAAGCGCATCTTACCGGCGAACGATTTCTCCAGCGCGTCCTGGAACGAAGAAAGAATCGCGACGCCGGCGAGCGCCGCGATGTAGCTGCCGGGCAGCACGTTGAGGAGCGACGCGAGCGGGGTTGCCGCGAGCGCGATGGCGACGGTCAGGGCCGCGGCGATCACGGCGGCCCAGTAGCGGCCCGACGGTGGTCCTGCTTCGGGTGAAGCGAGTATCGCGACACCGGTCCGCGCGACAGTCGCGGCGTGCCCCCCGAAAAAAGCGTTGATCACCGATGTCGCACCGACGACGGTCGTGACGGTATTGGTGGGAACCTGGTACCCCTGCGCAAGCAGGTAGCCCAGTCCCTGCACGTTGCCAAGACCCATCGCCAGCACGACCATCGGCAGGCTGACCGCGACGATGGCGGAGGCCGAGAAAGCGAACTCCGGAACCAGCAGCGCCGGCAAAGACCATTCGACCGGTGCGCCGCCGCCGGTTCCGACGGCAGCGACGGCAAGTCCACCGGCCACGACCGCGAGCCCCACGGGCGGCACTCGCGGTTCGGCAATCAGTCTGCCCACGAGATATGCCGCGACGACGGCGCCGGCCACGGCAGTATCCTCCACCGTCGCTCTCACCATGCGAGTCACGTATTCCAGGATGCTGCCCGCGAACATGCCCATGATGATGGGAAGCGGCAGCCATCTCATGATCCTGCCGCCGATTCCCGCGAGGCCCAGCACGAGGAGCAGCGCGCCCGCGACGAGATTCGCGCCGGCCAGCTCCGCGAGGCTGAAGCGATCCCCGAGCGTGCCGAGGTAGACGAGCCCCGGGATGGTCCAGGTTATGGGTATCGGCTGCCTGAACCGAAGCGAAGCTGCGATCGACGCGATCGCGCCGCTCGTCCAGACGATGAATATCCAGCTCGCCGTCTGCGCGGTGGCGAGGCCCAGCTGCTCGGATACCGAGATGTGCAGCGGCACCGCGCCGAAGACGTACCACACGAACGCCGTCAATCCCGCCCACAGCGCGGCCGGGTGGAAGTCCTTGAGCACGGATTTCACTCGGACCAGGTGTACCTTGTCGCGCGTACGCGACCAGTCCCCCCATCCGCGGGCGTAACGAGCTTTTCGATCTGCACCAGGCCCGGCTCCGGATTCCCGAGCACCCGGAACCCCAGTCGCCGCGCCAGCGCGAGCATTGCCCGGTTCTCCGCGAGGACTATTCCGCGCAACGCCTCAACTCCGGAGGCACGATGGGCGAGCGCCTGGACGAGCCGGGTGCCGATACCACGCCTTTGCCACGCGTCGGCGACCACTACCGCCAACTCCGCGTTGCTCCCTTCCTCGAGCACGCAGTGCCCCATGCCCACGACACTGCGCGCGCCGGAACCACCAGCCAGGGCGAGAAGCCCGAATTCACGCGGAAGAACGGGCTGCGTCAAGCGCCGGAGCATATGCGGCAGGAGCTCGCTCACCGCGCCGAGAAAGCGGCTGTAGCGCGACTGTGGCGAGAGCGCGCGCACGAAGGACTGGACCTTGCCGGCGTCCTCCGGGCGAACCGGCTGCAGCCGCACCGGCAGTCCGTCCCGCACGACCGCGGCGACTGCCTGCGAGGCCACTGCGCCTGGCGATCTCATGGAAGCCGATGAGTCGAGCGCAGCGGATCAAATGATGAGGCCCGCGCGCCGTGGCGCGGGCGAGTAGAGGCCGAGCCAGGCCTTCCTCAGCCGGGCTCCGAGCCCGGCCATTTTGCCGCGCAAGCCGCGACCGTCTTCATGTAGCGGCAGGGCTTCCTCTCCCCGCGGGGGAACCAGCTCGACGCGGCGCGCGAAATACTGCTCATAGGGAGATGCGAGCGCAATCGCGCTGTCACGCAATGCCGCTATCAGAGTGCAGCCACCGCGGGAAATCCGGAATGCCTGGCCGGCCTCCAGTAAGATGTCGTGCCGCTCGCCTTCCTGCGTGATCCATATGCAGCCGCTTCTGGCGCGGACGAGCGTTGCCTGCCCGTCCTCCACGCGCAGCACGCTCCCGCGGGGCAGCGGCAGGCTCCCGTGCACCAAATGGTCGCGCGCTTTCGAGATCTCGTAATCGGTCTTGAGTGTCATGACATCTCCCGGTTGTGAACGTGCCGGCAGTCTAGGCAGCGCACGTATCGGCTGGATGTCCGGCAGGAAACGTTTTGTTTCATATGTATCGACATCACGAGCGAGCCACGAGCACACCCATTGCGACCATGCATGCGATCTGCACGAGGAAGAAGCTGAAGCGGACCGAGACCGCGCGGGCGGTCTGGTTGAAGACGATGTGGGTCGAGGTCTGTGCGACCCGCGCCGCGATCAGGACCAGCGCCAGCGGGTCGAGCGCCGGATGCGCGGCGCCGGTGGCCACAATCGCGACCACGACCGCGGTGTAAAGCGGCAGGTTCTCCAGGCAGTTCGCGTGCGCGCGGTGCGCGCGCTGGCTCCAGCCGGTGGGCTGCCTGGCGCCCCCTTCGAACTCGTGGATAGCGGCCCGTCCCGTTACGATGTGGCTCCAGCGGTACCAGCCGATCGCCACGGTCAGGGTGGCGAGTGTCCAGGCCGCGAACCCGAGCAATACGGCAACCGGTATCGTCATGATCCACCTCCTGTCTCACGAGGGGACTGCCTTTCGCCGGCATATCCCCTCGTGCTCCGTCGCCTTTCTTATGTCCCGCTCACGCTATCGTCGCGAGCGCTGCGCCGATGCGGGCGGACTGCTCCGGCGTGATCATGTCGCCGAGTATCCCCGTGAAGCGGGGATCCTCGACCCCGGAGACGATGTACTGCCACCGGTAGGCCTTGAGCACGCCCGCGCGCAGCCGGGCGGTCTCCTGCGCCGTGCAGGACCGGCCGCATACCGCCATGAAGTAATCCGCATCCGCTGCCGCCTGGACCTGCAGCAGCCCGTCCACCGCCGCAACCAGCGCGATGAGATCGTCCACGGCCCGGTCGCGCTCCGCGGCGGAAAGGTTGGCGTTCTCGCGCCGCCACTCCAGCTCGTCCAGGATCGCGTGTTGCGATTCCTCGCGCGCGTGGTGGAGAAACACGTCTTTGTACAGCTCGGACAGGTCGGTGTCCGGCTCGATGCTCGCTTGGTAGTGCGCGAGCACGAACAGCTCGATGTGGCAGGTCAACGCGAGGACCGCCCATGTTGATTTGCCGAGCACGACCGATGCGACGTCGTTCGCCGGCGGGAGGAAGCGGTAACCTTCGGGCATGCCCGCCGCGGCCAGCGCCTCGATGCGGCGGAACAGCTCCTGGTGCTTCAGCTCCTCATCGGTAAAGCGCACCAGCGCTTCGAACTTTAACTGATCGCCGAGCCAGTGCTCGCGGCTCACGTCGACGATCTTCGCAGCGATGAACCGCTCGACGAGGCCGAACATGTTGGCGTAGGTGCGACCCTGGATCTGCGACAGCAGCCGCCGGCCGGCGCTGTCGAGGAAATCAAGCTCGTGCACCTTCGAGAGCCCGTCGGGCAGGAACTTCCTGGAAAGATCGAACTGGCGGCCGCGGATGACGTCACGATCGATGTCAAAGCGGACGCGCTTCGAGACTTCGATGCATTTGGCGTAACGACTGGTATCGGCTTGCTGTTGCGTGGCTTGCATGGTCCTGCTCCTTTCACTGGTTGAGGATGCGGTGCGGTGCTAGTATCGACGGCGGCCTCGCACCGGGTGACGTTCGTTTCCCGGCACTCTAGGCGGCGGGTGTATCGGCCGCATGTCAGGCATGAACGGTTTTGTTTCATATGTATCGACATCCGGGCTACGAAACTGCCCGCGGAGCAGACCGGATGACCCGTGCCCGTGGCTGAAAAGGTTTTCACAGTAGTTCCAGCGACGGTCGCCTTCGACGCCAACGGCACGCCGTACTCGCCGGAATTCGGCGACATCTACCACAGCGCTGACTCGGGGCCGGGCCAGGCGCGCCATGTCTTCCTCGGTGGCAACGACCTGCCGGCGCGCTGGGCCCGCGCCCGCAGCTTCACCATCGTCGAGACCGGATTTGGCCTGGGGCTCAACTTCCTCGCGACGTGGGACGCGTGGCGCGCCGATGCCGCGCGCCCGGAACGCCTGCACTTCGTCTCGGTCGAGAAACATCCTTTTGCTGTGGAGGGTCTCGCCGCGCTGCACGCGCGGTATCCCGAGTTCGAGTCTCTCTCGCGACAGTTACGGGCCGTGTGGCCGTTGCCGTTGCCGGGCATGCACCGCCTTCATTTCGAGGACGAGCGGGTCACACTGACGCTCGCGTTCGCGGAAGCGGATCACGCCCTTGGCCAGCTCGCATGCGGCGCCGACGCCTGCTACCTCGACGGCTTCGCTCCCGCCCGCAATCCCGACATGTGGTCCAACGCCGTCGTGAAAGCGCTCGCGCGGCTGGCGCGTCCTCGGGCGACGCTCGCCACCTACAGCACCGCGCGCTCCGTGCGCGATCCGCTCGCGGCAGCGGGCTTTGCCTGCGAGCTGCGTCCCGGGTTCGGGCGCAAGCGGCATATGCTGGCCGCGCGTTTCGCGCCGCGCTGGACGCCGCGGCACGCGCCGCCCCCGGCGCCGGCCTGGACCGGGCGGCGGGCGATCATCATCGGCGCCGGGCTCGCCGGTGCGGCGGTCGCCGAGCGGCTCGCGGCGCGAGGCTGGGAAATAGACGTCATCGAACGCCGCGCCGCACCGGCGCTGGAAGCGTCGGGGCTACCCGCCGGCGTGTTCCATCCCCTGGTCGCGCGCGACGACAGCATCCTCGCGCGGCTCACGCGCGCCGGCTGCGTATACGCCCTCGCCCGCTGGCGGGCACTGGCGGCGGCGGGCGAGCGCCTGGACTGGGGGCGCTGCGGCCTGCTGCAACTCGCGCGCGATGCGCGCGAAGAGGCGCGCATGCAGCACGCGCTCGCGGCGCTGGGCCTGCCCGCCGCTTACGTCGAATACCTGGACCGCGCCGCCGCGGGGACGCGCGCCGGCCGCGAGGTGAGCGCGGGCGGGCTCTGGTTTGCCGACGGCGGCTGGATGCGCCCGGCATCGCTCGTGGCGGCGCAGCTCGCCGCGGCAGAAGCCCGCGCCGGCGGCTGGGCCCTCCACGCCGGTAGCGAGGTACGCAGGCTCGTTCGCGAAGGCGAGCGCTGGAGCGCCCTCGCCGCGGACGGCATGGCGATCGCATCGGCGCCAGTGTGCGTGCTGGCAAACGCGCACGACGCCACGCGCCTCGCGCCGTTCGGCGGTCCGGCGTTGAAGCGCGTGCGCGGACAGGTGACACGTCTGCCGCCGGGAAGCTGCGGAGCGCTCACCGCTGTGCTTGCCGGAACCGCGACGCTCGCTCCGGTGCCCGAAGGCCCGATCGTGGGCGCCTCCTACGATTTCGATGACGACTCTCCCGCGCCGCGCGCCGGGAGCGATGCCGGCAATCTCACCCGGCTGGCGCAACTCCTGCCGCATCCGCCGCGGCTCGACGCCGCTCAACTCACCGGCGGCGTTGCCTTCCGCTGCGTTGCCCACGACCGGCTGCCGCTGATCGGCGCGGTGCCGGACCTTGTGGCCGCGCGCGGAACGCGAACGGCGCTCTCCGGCGCGCGCCTGCGCGACCTCCCACGGCTACCCGGCCTCTACGCGGCAATCGCCTACGGATCGCGCGGACTCACCTGGGCGGCGCTCGGCGGGGAAATCCTCGCATCCCTCGTGGAGGGAGAGCCGCTGCCGCTCGAAAGGACCCTCGCCGAAGCCATCGACCCCGGACGCTTCGTGCTGCGGCTGGCACGGAGGGCCGGTGCGTGAGGGATGTGGCCTGCGATTGCACCGCGCCTGGTTATTGAATAGCATCGCGGACTCGGGTCTATCCGCAACCGGCTCTCATAATGCGAAATGAGTCCGGAATAGAGCCCTGATAGTTGAATGTGAACCAAAGGATGGAGGTCTGACATGGCGAAGACGTACAACATTCTGAGCTTGGGCGCGTCCTACGGCTCGCTGCTCGCTGCCAAGGTGCTGCCGGCGGGACATACGATCAAGTTCGTGTGCCTGCCCGCAGAGGCGGAGCTCATCAACAAGGAAGGCATACGCGTGCGTATGCCGGTCAAGGGCCGCGAAGGTCTCTACGAAATCGATTCCCGAAAGCTGCCCGGCAAGCTGTCCGCCGAGGGCCCCGGCGCGATCAAGCCGGGTGAGTACGACCTGGTGACGCTCGCCATGATGGAGCCGCAGTACCGGTCGCCGGGCGTGCGCGAGCTCCTCGACGCCATCGCAAAAGCGAAAGTGCCGTGCATGTCGATCATGAACATGCCGCCGCTGCCATATCTCAAGCGCCTCCCGGGCCTGAATGCCGAGGCTATCCGCAGCGCGTACGCGGACGCCACCGTGTGGGACAGCTTCGATCCCGCCTATATGACTCTATGCAGCCCCGATCCCCAGGCGTTTCGCCCGCCCGACGAGAAGGTGAACGTGCTGCAGGTGCGGCTGCCGACCAATTTCAAGGCGGCGCGCTTCGATTCGGACGCGCACACTGCGATCCTGCGCCAGCTCGAAGCCGAGGTCGAAGCCGCGCGCTACGACGACGGCGGAAAGAAGATCGAGCTGCCGGTCAAGTTGAAGGTGCACGACGCACTCTTCGTGCCGCTGGCGAAATGGCCCATGCTGATTTCGGGCAACTACCGCTGCGTGACCAAGAACGGCGCGCGGCCGATCAAGGAGGCGGTGCACAGCGACATCGAGGCTTCGCGTGCGGTCTACAACTGGACGGCGTCCCTGTGCAAGTCGCTGGGCGCGGCCGAGAAGGACCTGGTGCCGTTTGACAAGTACGCCAACGCGGCGCTCTCGCTCCTCACGCCCTCCTCCGCGGCGCGCGCGCTCTACGCCGGCGCGCCCAACATCGAGCGCGTGGACCGGCTGGTCAAGACGCTTGCCGCGCAGAAGGGCATGCACTCCGACGTGGTCGACGAGACCGTCAACCTGGTCGACGCGCAGCTCGAGTCGAACCGGAAGAAGGCGGCCTGATCGCTGTCAGGCGGCCGACATTGCCGCAACTCGGCAGGGGCCCGGGGAGACCCGGGCCCCTTCTCGTTTCACGGCGTGCTTTTCTGGCAACATAGGGGCTCCCCGGGCCGGCCACGGCTACGGGCTGCAAGGCCGTTGGCTCGAAGCTCGTGGCTCGCCGCTCGAAGCAACAGGGAGACGTGACATGAAGAACTGGCGCACGGTAGTGGGCGGAGCGCTTGCCATAGTGCTCGCGAGCACGCTGTTGTTCCTGTACACGAAAACCGAGGCGATCGACTTCAAGAAGCAAAGCCTCATCCTGTCGCACCTGCGCGAGCTGAAGGACATCGATGCCAAGTGGGACGCGGAGCTGCTCCGTTCGCGCTTCGATCCGGGCAAGGACAGGGCGCCGCAGCGCGACTTCGCCGAGGCGTTGCGCAGGGCGCTCGCGGGACTCTCCGCCGAAGCGGCGGGCAGCCCGGCGATCAAGCAGAGCGTCGAGCCCCTGCAGAAAGCCTTCGAGGAGAAGGCCGCGCTGGTCGAGAAGTACAAGGCGCAGAGCGCGGAACTGAGAGACGCGCTCGCGGGAATGGCCGCTACGATGAACGAGGTGCGCGCGATGGTGGGCGGCGCGGTGCTCGCGCGGCCCGCGATGAAGGCGCGCTTTTCGGACCTGCAGAACGCGCTGTTCGAAGTCGAGTCCGAGGTGCTGAGGTACAACCTCGCGCCGGACGACAAGCAGAAACTGCGCATCGAATCGGCGCAAGCCGCCCTGCGCAGCATGGAGGGACAGTTCGAGCCGCCGCTCAGGCCCGCGATCGCGCGCCTGGGCCACCAGATCGACGCCGTGATGCAGCGCAAGCCGCGCGAGCACGAGCTGTTCACCAAGGTGTCGTTCCTCACCGCCGGGCCGCGTGTCGATACGCTGAACAACCAGTTCTCCCGCGAGATCGAATCCACGCTGCAGGACAAGGACATCTATCGCATCTACCTGGCGTCGTTCGCCCTTTCGCTGCTCGTGCTGCTCGCCTATGCCGGCTCCCAGCTGGCGCAAAGCTACCGGCTCCTGAACGAAGCGAACGCCGCCCTCGTTTCGGCCAACGAAGGACTGGAGCAGCGCGTGGCCGAGCGCACGCAGGAGCTGTCGCAGGCCTTGAAACGGCTCGAGGAGTCGCAGGCGATGCTGGTCCAGACCGAGAAGATGTCCTCGCTCGGCCAGATGGTCGCGGGCGTCGCCCACGAGATCAACACGCCGCTCGCGTACGTGAAGAACGGGCTGGAAACGGTGGACGCGCAGCTCCCGCCGATCAAGCAGCTCGTCGACGGCACCGAGAAGCTGCTCGGCATGCTGCGCGCGGGCAACGCGAGCCAGCAGGAGCTCTCCGCCCAGTTCGCGCACGTGTCGGGTATCGTGGCCGCGTTCCGCACGAACGACACGGCGGCAGAGTTGACCAAGCTCATCAAGGACGGCCAGTACGGCATCGGCCAGATATCCGAGATCGTCGGCAACCTGAAAGATTTCGCGCGGCTCGATCGCAGCAAGGTCGACAAGTTCGTCGTCGCCGACGGCGTCGAGAGCACGCTCGTCATCGCGCGGCACCTCCTGAAGTCGGTAGATGTGAAGAAGAACTTCGGCAAGGTGCCGCCCATCACCTGCTCGCCCTCGCAGATCAACCAGGTGCTGTTGAACCTCATCACCAATGCGGCGCAGGCCGCCGAGGGCAAGGCGGCGGCCCGGATAACGATCACGACGCGTGCGCCGGACGCCAAGCACGTCGCGGTAGACGTCGAGGACAACGGCAAGGGCATACCGCCCGAGGTGCTGCCCAAGATCTTCGATCCGTTCTTCACCACCAAGGACGTGGGCCAGGGCACCGGCCTGGGCCTGTCGATCGTCTACAAGATCATCTCGAGCCACGGCGGCAAGATCGACGTGACCTCGCAGGTGGGCACGGGCACGAAATTCACGGTGACCCTGCCGCTCCAGCCGCCTGCGGCGCTGCCGGTCGGGTGACCGTGCTACTCAAACCGCACGTCAAGGACATCGGCGGCCTGGATGTCCGGCGGCTCCTCCCCGCGTTCCCGCAGAAGACGGTGGGGCCGTTCATCTTCTTCGACCACATGGGCCCGGCGCGCTTCGCCCCCGGCGAAGGTATAGCCGTGCGGCCGCATCCGCACATCGGGCTCGCGACGGTGACCTATCTGTTCGAAGGCGCGATCGTGCACCGCGACAGCCTCGGATTCGTGCAGCGCATCGCGCCGGGCGACGTGAACTGGATGACGGCAGGAAGCGGCATCGTCCACTCCGAGCGCTCTTCGCCCGGAGATCGTGCTGCGGGCGGGCCGCTTCACGGCATACAGACCTGGCTCGCGCTGCCGGTCAAGGACGAGCGGACCGAACCGGCGTTCGTCCATCATCCTGGGGCTGCGCTGCCGGTCGTTGCCCGGCCCGGAACGGAACTGCGCGTGATCGCAGGGAACGCGTTCGGCGCTCGCTCGCCGGTGCGCACGTTTTCTGACGTGTTGTACGTCGCCGCGGAGATGCAGCCCGGCGGCAGGTTCGAGCTGCCGCCCGATCACGAGGAGCGCGGGGTGTACGTCGTGGAGGGCGAAGTACGTGTCGACGGCGACCCGCTCGCGCCTCAGCACATGGCGGTCGTGCAGGGAGGAGCCACGGTCACCATCGAGTCCGCTACTCTCGCCCGGGTGATGCTGCTGGGCGGGGCGAAGATGGACGGCGACCGGCACATCTGGTGGAACTTCGTCGCCAGCTCGCGGGAAATGATAGAAGAAGCCAAGGTACGCTGGCGTGAAGGGCGTTTCGGTAAAGTCCCGGGCGAAACAGAATTCATTCCACTGCCCGAAGATAAGAACTAGCGCTGCGAGGAGCAGCCCAGCGTTGGGTGAATTCAGTCGATGAATGGGTCACGATCAGGGCGAATCACCGGAGGACCCCTGAAAATCGCCCACAATTCCACTGTTAAACATACGTTCCTTCGTGTATAGTCCCTATTCAGGTTTCTGTTTCGCGTCATCCGGTTAGCGTCACAGTCGTTTCACGGTCCATCCCGGACTGTCGAATCACCCAGCCTAAGTCCGTCTGCCTGAACCGGTTTGGAAGGTTTACGCCTTCCCGGGCCGATATAGCGGCGCACGTATTCCTGCGTTGATGGCAATCTGCCGTCCCTGGCACGCGGCGCCGCACATTTCAGGAGATAGTCATTAGCACATTCGCCACTCTCGGCCTGTCGGCCGAGCTGCTCCGTGCCGTCACGGAACAAGGTTATACCGAACCCACCCCCATACAAACGCAAGCCATTCCTGTCGTGCTCTCCGGCCGGGACCTGCTGGGCGCCGCCCAAACCGGCACCGGCAAGACCGCCGGCTTTACGCTGCCCATGCTGCAGATGTTCGCGGCGAAAGCAAGCGCGAGCACGTCCCCTGCGCGTCATCCGATTCGTGCGCTGATACTGGTGCCGACCCGGGAGCTGGCAGCCCAGGTGCAGGAAAGCGTCCGCACCTACGGAAGACACCTCAAGCTGCGCTCGACCGTGATTTTCGGGGGCGTCGGCTTCAAACCCCAGGCCGACGAGCTGCGCCGCGGCGTGGACATCGTCGTCGCGACGCCCGGGCGCCTCCTCGATCACGTCGAGCAGCGCACCATCGATCTGCGCCAGGTCGAGATCCTGGTACTGGACGAGGCCGATCGCATGCTCGACATGGGATTCATACCCGCGATACGCCGCGTCCTCGCCCTCCTTCCCGCGAAGCGGCAGAACCTGCTCTTCTCGGCGACGTTCCCCGACGAGATCCGCAAGCTCGCCGCTTCGTTCATGCACGACCCGGTGACGGTCGAGGTCGCCCCGCGCAATCGCCCCGTGGAGCTGATCTCCCAGGTCGCTTACCCCGTGGACCGGGATCGCAAGCGCGAGCTGCTCGCGCACCTCGTGAAGAGCAACAACTGGCAGCAGGTGCTGGTGTTCACGCGGACCAAGCACGGCGCGAACCGTCTCTCCCAGCAACTCGAGCGCGACGGCATAGACTCGGACGCGATACACGGGAACAAGAGCCAGGGGGCCCGCACCCGGGCGTTGAAGCGGTTCAAGGACAGCGAGCTGCAGGTGCTGGTCGCGACCGACATCGCGGCGCGCGGCCTCGACATCGAGGACCTGCCGCACGTCGTCAACTACGATCTGCCGCACGTCGCCGAGGACTACGTGCACCGCATCGGCCGCACCGGCCGCGCGGGAGCCTCGGGCGAGGCGGTGTCGCTGGTGTCCGCCGACGACCGGCCGCTGCTCGCTGCGATCGAGCGGCTGATCGGCAGGCGCATCGAACAGAAGACGGCCGTGGGTTTCGAAGCCGGCTCGCGGTCCCAGTCTCCGGCTCCCCAGCAAGAGCAGCCCCACCACCAGAGACAGGAACGCGGGCGGCAACATGCGGCTCCCGCGCGTCACGGGGGAAACGGGCACCGCAATCCGGATGGCCGGCAGGAGAACCGGGCCGAGTCCCGCGGTCCCGCTCACGGTCAGAACGGGCAGCGCCAGCGGACAAGGCATCCGGATCAACCGGGCAACGCCGGTGGCGGACACCGGACGCAGGATGACCGGAACGGAAACCGGCACGAGCCTCGTTCTCCCGTGCAGGGCAGGCGCGACGGGCAGCACCGCCAGCGCGCGCCCCAGCCCGGGCAATCGCGCCACGAACCCGACGGCAATCGCAGCCCGCGCCGGCAGGAGCCACGAGTCCCGGCCTACGGCCAGTCATTCGCACAGCAGCCATCGCAAGCACCCCGGGACGACGAGCGGCAGCCGGCGCCGGAGCGCGCCAGAAACCAGCTCTTTCCGGCGTTTCTCGGTAACCTGTTCGGCCGTAAGGGGCGCTGAGACCTCGCAATACCTCCCTCTCCCCGTGGAAACGGGGCACCCTAGCCCTCTCCCCACTCGGGGCGAGGGAACGCACCTGCCGAAATCTTTCTGTTCCCGGCGTAAAATTGTCGCTTTCCTCTGTTCTCTGTGGCTGATACCGAGTGAAGCTCGACGATACCCAGCTCGCCCTGCCCCCGCAGCAGGTCACCCTCGACGTGCTGCTGGAGAAGTACGCCAAGGGCGGCGAAAAAAGCGTCGAGGACGTGCGCCGGCGGGTGGCGCGCGCGCTGGCCGCGGTAGACATTGACCCCGGGCGCTGGGAACCCGCCTTCTACGAAGCGCTGGATAACGGCTTCATTCCCGGCGGGCGCGTCAACTCGGCCGCCGGGACGCAGCTCCAGGCAACGCTCATCAATTGCTTCGTTCAGCCGGTCGGGGATTCCGTCTCCGAGACCGTGGACGGCAAGCCCGGCATCTACGTCGCGCTCCAGGAGGCGGCCGAGACCATGCGCCGCGGCGGGGGCGTGGGCTACGACTTCTCCGCGATTCGCCCCAAGGGGGCGCGCGTGCGCGGCACCGAGAGCACGGCGAGCGGTCCGGTCTCCTACATGCGCGTCTTCGACAAGAGCTGCGAGACCGTGGAATCCGCCGGCTCGCGCCGCGGCGCGCAGATGGGGATACTGCGCTGCGACCACCCGGACATCGAGGACTTCATCCACGCCAAGGATCACGGCGATCTCAAGAACTTCAACGTGAGCGTCGCGGTGACCGACGCCTTCATGCGCGCGGTCGAGTCCGACGGCGACTGGGAGCTCGTGCACAGGCAGCCGCCGGGAGAGGAGCTCGAAGGCACGCCTCGACAGCGGGCCGATTGCTGGTGGATCTATCGCACGATCAAGGCGCGCGAGCTGTGGCAGCAGGTCATGCAGTCCACGTACGACCACGCCGAGCCGGGCGTGATGTTCCTCGACCGCGCCAACGCGGACAACAACCTCTCCTACGCCGAGCGCATCGAATCGACCAATCCGTGTGGCGAGCAATTTCTGCCTTCGTACGGCTGCTGCTGCCTCGGCAGCATCAACCTGACGCTCTTCGTGCGTGATTCCTTCCGGCCCGCGGCGCGCTTCGACTTCGAAGCCTTCGGCAAGGTCGCGCGCACCGCGGTGCGCATGCTCGACAATGTGCTCGACGCGACGGTCTGGCCGCTCCCGGAGCAGGACGCCGAGGCGCGGGCCAAGCGGCGGATCGGGCTCGGCTTCACCGGGCTGGGCGATGCGCTCATCATGCTCGGGCTGCGCTACGACACCGAGGACGCGCGGCGCATGGCCGCCCGCATGTCGGAGGCGATGCGCGACGAAGCCTACGCCGCGTCGGTGGAGCTGGCGCAGGAGAAAGGCGCGTTTCCGCTGTTCGACGCGGAGCGCTATCTCGCGCCTCCGCATTTCGCGTCGCGCCTGCCCGAGGGGCTCAAGCACGACATTCGCCGGCACGGCATCCGCAACAGTCACCTTCTCTCCGTCGCGCCGACCGGCACGATCTCCCTCGCGTTCGCCGACAACGCTTCGAATGGCATAGAGCCCGCGTACTCCTGGACTTACCAGCGCAAGAAACGCATGCCCGACAGCTCGATGAAAACCTACGACGTCGAGGACCACGCGTGGCGGCTCTTCCGGCATCGCGGCGGCGATACGGGGAAGCTCCCGCCGCACTTCGTCACCGCGCTCGACATCTCCGCGCTGGACCACATGCGCATGGTCGCGGCGGTGGCGCCGTACGTGGACTCGGCGATCAGCAAGACGGTCAACGTGCCCGAGAACTATCCCTATGGCGACTTCAAGGATTTATACCTCGAGGCGTGGCACGCGGGCCTGAAGGGCATCACCACCTACCGCCCGAACCGGGTGCTCGGATCCGTGCTGTCGGTTTCGCCCCCGGCTCCGGCCCAGGCGGAGCAGCCCAACGACCTCGACCTCTCCGCCGACCGGCGCATCCGGCTCGAGGCGACGCCGCAGCCCGCGCTCTCCAGCCTGCGCTGGCCGGGCCGGCCGAAGCTCCCGAGCGGCAATCCGTCGTGGACCTACATGGTGGAAGCGCCGTCGTGCCAGTTCGCGATCTTCGTCGGTCACGTAGAGAACGGCGAGCGGCACCCGTTCGAGGTCTGGGTGAACGGTGCGGAGCAGCCGCGCGGCCTGGGCGCGGTGGCGAAGACGCTGTCGATGGACATGCGCGCGCAGGACGGCGCGTGGCTCAAGACGAAGCTCGACATGCTCGCGCGCACCGCGGGCGACGACGCTTTCGACTGCCCCATGCCGCCCGACGGCGCGCCTGAGCGCGTGCCGAGCATGGTGGCGGCGTTCGCGCGCATCGTTCGCTACCGCGTGGATCGGCTGGGCGCGCTCGCGAAGACGGACGGCCCGTCGCCGGTGCTCGACGCGCTCTTCGCAAGGAAAGAGCCGAAAACAGGCGCGGACGGCACGCTGTCGTGGACCCTCGACGTGCACAACGCGCGGGCGGGCGACGATTTCGTGCTGATATTGAAGGAGCTGGTGCTGCCCGGCGGGCAGCGCCGCCCGTACTCGATCTGGATGGCGGGCGAGTACCCGCGGGCGCTCGACGGGCTGTGCAAGCTCCTCTCGCTCGACATGCGGGTGATCGACCCGGCGTGGATCGGGATGAAGCTCCGGAAGCTCCTCTCCTACGCCGAGCCGCTGGGCGACTTCATGGCGCGGGTGCCGGGCGAAAACCGCCAGCAGCATTATCCGAGCACGCTCGCCTACGTCGCGCGGCTGGTGATCCACCGCTACGCGATGCTGGGCGTGCTGGACGAGCGCGGCTATCCCGTCACCGAGATGGGCGTGCTGGAAATTCCCGAGGACGACCGGGTGGAAGCGCGCAGCCAGCCCTACCGCACGCTGACAGGAAAGAAATGCCCCGAGTGCGGCAATACGGCGGTCATCAACAAGGACGGTTGCGAATTCTGCACGGCATGCGGGGCGATCGGCGCTTGCGGTTAGCCCTGCAATCTCCCCTCCTGCCCGAGGAGGGGTGTCACGAAGTGACGGGGTGGTGGGAGTAGCCACCGAGCCGCTGGCCGGGTCCTGTCGGCATGTCCGGCCTCCTGGATCCGACTCTCCCGCACCTACTGATCATAGATTTGGCCATCTCCGTTTTCTGGAGACCGACCAGTACCGAGAGTCGGCCCACTCGTCCAGCCATCCCGCCACCCGGCCGCCGCTCGAGTCTTGCCGTGGTGCCTGCTCCTGGCACGCCTTTTAAAGGGTGAGCCACCATCCGCCCCCGACCTCCCGCCCCTGCCTTGTTTGATGCTCACCATCTGCCCGGTGAGGAACGCAGGGACCAAGTCTTGCATGACCGTACGTCAAGCCAAGACCTGAGCCCTTGGTGTGCGCGTGACCCCTTGGTGTGCGCGGTGGATGACGACGGCGAACGGAGAGTAACCTCCCATCTAGGCTCATTTCGGAGCCCCATCGAACGTTGGGCAGCGTACTGCAGCCATTCCGGCGAGACGACCGGCCTAAGGAGGCGGACATGTTCAAGATCTTGACCTCGGCTGCGGCTGCCCTCGCGCTCGTGGCAGTAGTCCTAGTTTTGTTCCTTCTGCCGTTCGTCCACGCGGCGGACGACTCAATGACGTATATCGAGTACCGCGTTCTCGCGCCAAGCATCAAACCTGGAACGTTCGAGGGTGCGGTCCGTAAGCTGTGGAGATACACGGATAGCTACGCTCGAGTTGAAGAGGTACCCAATCCGCAAACAGGAATCCACGGCTTGCTGATTTCCAACGCTCCGAACTCCTATCTGATCAACCGGTATAACAACGTGGCCCAGCACATTGTTGACTCAGGTCCAACCTTCAATGTCATCGTCCCGGTCTTTCCGTCCGAGCGCTCCCCTCAGTTCAAAGGGCTGCAAATGGGTCGAGAGCTTGCTTTCCTCACAAGCAATGGCGCGACGGAAGGTTCAGATGAAACGATCGACGGCGTGTCATATCGCGTTTTCGTACTGAAGCTCGAGGACTCAGAGATCAAGCTACTTCTTGACAAGAGAACGAAGCAACCCCGCCAACTCTCGATCCGTAACCCACGAGTCCAGTACGCTCTCCGCTACGACGCGTACCGCACAGACGTGCCGGTTGATCTCACTCTCTTTTCGGTACCCCAAGATGTTCGAATCATTCGTGCGAATTGAGGAGCTGACGCCCAACCACCGGTTGCATCGGACCCGCTCCGGTGCGCTTCAACCCCTTTCGCGGGCCACTGAACCAGAACGTTTTAGCCAGTCCTCATGATTCTCGAAGTCGTGTTCCTGCGAGCTGCTGCATCACTTCTGCGATTCGTCCTGCTGGGGCTTGCTGCGACGTGGGCCGGGGCGGCCGTGAGCCAGGACTATCCCACGCGCCCGGTGCGCATCGTCACCTCGCCCGCCGGCGGGGGCAACGATCTGCCGTCGCGGCTCGTCGCGCGGGGCATCTCGGGGCCGCTCGGCCAGCAGGTGATCGTCGACAACCGGCCGGCGATCCTTGCGCCGGAGATCGTGGCCAGGGCCGCGCCCGACGGGTACACGGTGCTCGTCGCCGGCAGCACCCACTGGGTCGGACCGCTGATCGAGAAGCTTTCGTACGATCCGTTGAGGGATTTCGCCCCGGTTTCGCTCCTTGCTCGCGTTCCGGTTCTGCTGGTGGTGCATCCGTCCATGCCGTTGAAATCGGTCAGGCAACTGGTCGATCTCGCGAAGTCCCGGCCCGGCGTGCTCAATTCGTCGGTCGGCGCACCCGGCAGCTCGAACTACCTTGGCGCGGTTCTGTTCGACTATCTCGCGGGCGTGAAGATCACGCGTATCCCGTACAAAGGCGCCGCTCCGGCAATGGCCGCGCTCATGAGCGGGGAGGTGCAGCTGATGTTTCCGTCTGCCGGCGCTGCGGCGCCGCACGTGCAATCGGGACGCCTGCGCGCGCTCGCGGTGGGCAGTGCGCGGCCGTCCCCGCTCGCTCCCGGGCTAGCGACCATCGCTGCCTCGGGCGTGCCGGGCTACGATTCGGATTCCCTCTCCGCCGTTTTCGCCCCCGCCGGGACGCCGCCCGTGATCGTGGCCCGCCTCAACCAGGAGATCGCGCGCTACCTGCAGTCGGCGGACGGGAAAAGCGCTTTCCTGAAAACTGGCATCGAGACCGCATCCAGCACGCCCGAAGAGCTGACGACGATGATCAAGTCCGAGATAGCGACCTACGGTAAGGTGTTGAAGGCGGCAGGCGTCAACCCGCCTTAGCCGGAAGTGCGCGCAAGGGTGTCGGGAACGGGGGCACGCATGACCCATGACCCCTGACCGGGGTTAGCCCCGCCGCGCCGCCTCGATCCTGGCGATGTCAATTTTTCCCATCGTCATCATCGCGTCGAACGCACGCTTGGCCGCCGCGCGATCAGGGTCGGAGATCGCGGCGATGAGGGCGCGCGGCGTGATCTGCCACGACAGGCCCCACTTGTCTTTACACCACCCGCAAGCGCTTTCCTGACCGCCGTTTCGGACAATCGCGTTCCACAAGCGGTCGGTTTCGGCCTGGTCGTCCGTCGCGATCTGGAAAGAGAACGCCTCGTTGTGCTTGAACTGCGGCCCGCCGTTGAGCCCGATACAGGGAATGCCCGCCACGGTGAATTCGACCGTCAGGATATCGCCCTGTTTCCCGTCAGGATAGTCGCCGGGGGCGCGCATCACCGCGCCTACCGCGCTGTCGGGAAAGGTCTCGGCGTAGAACCGCGCGGCGTCCAGGGCAGTGCCGTCGTACCACAGGCAGATCGTGTTTTTCTTGGCCATTTCCATACTCCTATGAGAGTTAAGAGGGTTCACCCTCCCAATCTTGTCGAACGGGGGCATGTGGAATCGACATCCAATTGAGAATAAGTGGCGCGCCTCGAAGTTCCCTTGCCGTGCACTGCATGAGCAAGCGGTCAGAGCTGGATGGCGGCCAGAACTTCGAGCCGATCAAGGCATGCGGGAACACGGCGGTGAAGCTGATGGCGGTGACCGGTCACTGGTCACCGGTCACTCGTTCAGGTAGTGCGCCGCCGCCCGGTACACCTTCCCTTCGGCGTCAAACCAGAACACCTCCGCGCTGGCGCCGCGCGGGCCTCGATAGCGGATGACGACGCTGTCCGCACCGGCGTAGACCTCGAGCAAATCGAAGTGCAGGTCCGGCAGACGGGCGAGTGCCTTCGACCAGTAATCGCGCACTGCAGCCCTGCCCTTGAGCGTGCCCGATGGCTCGCCCATGAGCTGCACGATGACGGGCGAAGACATCTCGAAGTCGTCGGTGTAGTGCGACAGGATGCGCTCCAGGTCGTGCGCATTCCAGGTCGCGATCCATTCCTCGGCGAACCGGAGCGCGAATTCGCGAGTCACTTTCGTCACCGGCCGATGATACTAGAGCTGGTTAAGATCGAAAAACAGTATGCCGTTTTACTGCGTGGCGATCTCGATGAGTTTCTGCCGCCGGGCCGACTCCGAGATCGTGTCGTGCACGAAGCGCAGCTTGGCGAGCGCCGGCTCCGACAGGACGAACGGATAGGCGTCCGGCAATCCCATGCCGCGGTTCAGATTGTTGAGCAGATAGGTCACGGGAAGCCAGGCGTCCATCAGCTCCTCGAAGGACGCGAGCTCCGGGTTGCCCGGAATCGCGGCGGTCTCGATCTTCGGATCGCCGTCGAGCCACGGCTGCAGTGAAACGCCGCAGGCAGCGGCCATCTCCAGCGTATCGGTCATGTGCAGGTAGTGCGCCCACGTCTCCGCCCAGTCCTCCCAGGGGTGGACGCTGGCGTAGGCGGTCACGTGCCGCTGCTGCCAGTCCCGCGGCGGGCCGTTGTCGTGGTGCTGCCTGAGCGCGCTCGCATAATCCGCGCGCTCGTCGCCGAAGAGCGCACGAAACGACTCGAGCCGGGGACCGCCTTCGATCAGCCACGTCCAGTAGTAGTGGCCGATCTCGTGCCGGAAATGGCCGAGCACGGTGCGATAGGGCTCGCGCATTTGCAGCCGGCGCCGCTCCCGTTCGGCGTCGTCCACCTCGGCGATGCTGAGCGTGATCACCCCGCTCGAATGCCCGGTCAGCACGGGCGGCGCATCGCCCCCGCCCGGGTCGGCCAGGAACTCGAAGGCGAGGCCGCGCCTGGGGTCGTCGCCGCGGCTGACGATGGCAAGCCCGAGATGCATCAGGCTGTAGATCAGGCGCCGCTTTGCCGCTTCGAGCCTGTACCAGGCCGCCCTGGCGCCGTCCTGGTTGAGGTCGGGAATGACGCGCGTCAGCCGGCAGGAGCGGCACAGCGGATTGGGATCATCCGCGGGTATGGCCCAGTTGCAGATGTCCTGTTCCGCGTAGTTGCCGCACAAGCGGTAGGTCCGTCCCGCGGCCAGGCGCAGCGGGGATCGCCACAGGCCGTCGCCGGCGGGGTCGAGCGATCCCATGGCGCCAAGGTCCGGAAGGTAGGAGAGCGCGCGCTCGCACTTCACGCAGCGCGTATTCTCGAAGAAGACCAGGTGCTGGCAGTGATCGCAATGAAACACTCTCATCGGCGACGGGTCACTGGCCGTTGAGCGCCTATTTATCGAAGCGCACCAGGACGCTGGGAACAATCCGGACCCGCTTCAGGCACGCGCCTTCCTCGAAAGTAAACCGGTCGAGGTCGCCCATCGTGCACCGGTCGCCGCCGGAAACCTGCAGGCGGGCGACGTCCTGGCAGGAGATGCCCCGGAAGAGGATCTCCCGGCTCTGGCTGTCGCCCGGCTTGAGCGTTACGAATCCGGTGGTCACGCTGTCGTAAGCGACGTCGTTCGACCGTATCGCAGAAAATGTCGGCACGAAACTCTGGATGGGGTGGGGAAAGCTGTTCAGCAACCGCAGCCCGAAAATGCACCCTCCGCGGCCGTCTTCCCTGCGCTCGAGTAGCAGCACGGCCTCGCCGGCGACCTTGGGCTTTTCCTTCGCCGCTTCCCCGCCTTTGCCCTCGACGTACCGCCATGTCCCGTCGTCCTTGAGCAGGATCCGCCGGCCATCCGGGCCGGTGACCTCGAAGTCCGCGGCCACTGCGAGCGTGAGCGCCAGCGCGGCGGCGGCGGCGATGACGCATGCACGCGCCCGGCGGTGTATTTTCTTCATGCTGCGCATTCTACCAACAGCGGCGGAAAGCCCGTGACAGGCGACGATTTCCCGGTAGAATCCGCCCGTGCCCGCACTCACCGACTCCTCCCTCGAACGTGATCCCATCGCCATGTTCGCCACCTGGTTCGCCGACGCGCGCGCGTCCGTCAAGCCTCTTCCGCACGCCATGGCGCTCGCCACGGTGGGACCCGGCGGACGCACGTCCGTGCGCATGGTCCTGATGAAGGACTTCGATGCCGCCGGTTTCGTCTTCTATACCAACTACCGGAGCCGCAAGGCGGGCGATCTCGTGCGTAACGCCCGCGCGAGCCTGCTCTTCTGGTGGGGTTCCCTCGAGCGCCAGGTACGGATCGAGGGCAGGGTAACGAAAGTCACGCGGCGCGAGTCCGACGAGTACTTTGCCACGCGCCCTCGCGGCAGCCAGCTCGGCGCCTGGGCGTCGCCGCAGAGCGAGAAGATAGCGGACCGCGCGGCGCTCGATCGCCGTTACGCCGCCGCCCACGCCCGGTACGCGAGAGCGGTACCCCGTCCGTCGTACTGGGGAGGCTACCGGCTCGCGCCCGAAGCGATCGAGTTCTGGCAGGGACGCGAAGACCGGTTGCACGATCGCATCCTCTACCGCCGCGCGCGCAACGGAAGCTGGGTGACGGAACGGCTCGCGCCCTGACTGAATCCCGGATCCCGGGTCCTGAATTCCGCGATTGCTGATGGCTTATCCGTACACGTATATCACGCTCCAGGTGCTGTCGCGGCTCGCGCCACCCGTGGTGCTGCTGGCCCTGGCGTTTCTCCTGGTCTACGTCGGAGACACGGTGACGCTGGCGCGGCCGAGCGTTTGGGCCGCCTTCGTCCTGGCGGCCGGAGCGGCGATCGCGCTCTTCTTCCGCAGTGGCCGCGCGCTGTTCGCTCTCGTCACCTTGCTCATCGCCTACGCGTCTCAGCAATTCTGGCTGCAGCAGGGTCTCGTCACGCCGGGGGCGCGTTCGGTCTATTTCGCGCTTGCGGTTTTCGTGCCGCTGGACCTCGCCCTCCTCGCAGTGCTGCCCGAGCGGGGCACGATCAACCGGAGCGGGGCATTGCGACTCGCCGTAATCGTCCTCGAGGCGGCCGTCATCGCCCTGACCATCGCGGCCGGGGGCGGCTTCGGCTGGGCTTCGGGCAAGTTTCTGCCGTTCGGCGTCGGTGCCCTTCCCCACGCGGGCGTCCTGGTGATCGTCGCCTCCGTGATCGCCGCGCTCGTCGGTACATTCCGTTCGCGCTCTGCGGTGAGCGCGAGTTGCGCCGGCGCCATAGGGGCCTTCGTCGTGGCCGCGCATGTGCCCACGGCGTCCTACACCTGGTCGATCTTCAGCATGGCGGCCGGCCTCATGGTGACGATCGCGGTGCTGCACGACGCGTTCCGGGTGGCGTTTCGCGACAAGCAGACGGGATTGCCGAACCGCCACGCTCTCGACGAGCGGATGGATGCGCTGCCGCGCAAGTACGCGCTCGCCATGGTCGACATCGACCGGTTCGCAGATTTCAACAGCGCCCACGGTCCGGAGCTGGGCGATCAGGCGCTGAAAATGGTCGCTGCGCGCATTCAGCACGCCGTCGGCCGCGGCAATGCGTACCGCGTCGGCGGTGAGGAGTTCGCCGTGGTATTGCCGCGAGTGAGCGCAGCCCATGCGCTGCCCCGCCTGGAAGCGATGCGCGAAAACGTAGAATCCTACCTGCTCGCCCTGCGCACCCCCGAGCGCGCAAGGAACACCCGGCGCGCGCGGCGGCCCGGCGGCTGGAAAGGCAACGACACCGTATCGCTCACCGTCAGCGCGGGGGTCGCGGACAACAGTGACGGGCCGACAACGCCGCAAGCCGTGCTCGAGGAAGCGGGACGCGCGCTGCAGCGCGCCAAGGTGCTGGGGCACAACAAGGTCAGCCTGTAGGTATATGTCCGGCCGCGGGTTCGAGGCCCTGGGCGAGCGGCTCGCGGCACGCCAGTGGGCGGGCGTGGCGATCGGCCTCGCGGGCGTCGCGCTCATCGTCTGGCACAAGCTGGACGTGCGCGAAGCGACGGCTGCGAGCCTCGTTGCCATCACCGTGTCGCTCGCGGGCGTCACCGCGGGTACGCTCCATCGCCGGCATCGTGGTGACCTGTCTGGGCGTCGGCCTCACAACCTTTCGCACTTCTGCGTCCAAAGACCCCTGACACAGGGTTGGCCTTGGATCAGTCCTCGGGGCCGCGGAAACAAATCAAATGAAAAGAGACCTTGAGGAAACCTAGAGCCCGAATTCTGCCAGCGATATCGGTGTTCCAGGAATTTCAACGCGCGAACGTGGTACTTGCGGTCATCGGGCCGTCATCCCGACAGCCATCACCCGTTACCGGACTGCTGCTGGAATCGTTCGACCCTACATGACTCGGCAGTTGGGGCGGCAACCATCGCGATAACATCTCGGCGACTGAAAGTGCCACGTTAGCGCGTTGAATCTAGTGGAGTGTCGACAGCACCGATAGAAATAGCTTCCAATCCCCCCGAGGCCATATTTCATTGAATTTTGTCCGAGGCCGCGTCGTCTCGACAAATCCTCGACGTAGCTGGTAGATTGACAACCCGCCGTCATCAGTGACGGACAAACACAGCTCGACGTTTTCCCTTCCAACGCCCCTTTCTGATGCTCGACACCGCGCGGCGCGTCGCCACACCCGAAGGGATAGAGCTGACGCTGCGCCTTGCCGGTCCGGTGCCGCGCGCGCTCGCCTGGGCGGTCGATCTGGCCATACGATTGATAGCGCTCTGGGTGCTGGCGCTCATCTTCGGCTCGTTCGGCGGGTTCGGCGTGGGCATGATGTTTCTCGCCGCTTTCTTCCTGGAATGGCTCTTTCCGGCATGGTGCGAAGCGCGCTGGAACGGCGCCACCCCCGGCAAGCGCCTGCTCGGGCTCATGGTGCTGAACGACGACGGCTCGCCGGTGCGCTGGGCCGCGGCGCTGACGCGCAATCTCCTGCGCACCGTGGATTTCCTGCCCCTGCTCTACGCCACCGGCCTCGCGGCCATGCTCGTGAACCGCGACTTCAAGCGCCTGGGCGACCTCGCCGCGGGGACCGTCGTGGTCTACCGCGAGGGCGCACACCGCGCCGCGCTGATCCCGCCCGCATCGCCGCTCGCACCGCCGGCGCCGCTTTCGCTCGGCGAGCAGCGCACGTTGCTCGATCTCGCGGAGCGCGCCCCGGTGCTGTCGCCGGCCCGCGTCGAGGAGTTGGCCGAACTGGCGCGTCCCCTGGTCGGCGACACGCGCGGGGATCCCGCCGAACGCGTGCTCCGGGTAGCCAACCACCTGGTCGGGCGGCGATGACGCAAGCGGCCTTCGTCGAGCGCCACGGCCCCGAGTGGGAGGCGTTCGAGGCGTGGTTGAAGCGCCGGGACGAGTTGCGCCGCACCGATGAGAAGCACCTCCCGCAGGCGCCGATTGCCGACGCCGCCGTGCCGGAGCGCTACCGGCGCCTGTGCCAGCACCTCGCGCTCGCCCGCGACCGCCAGTACAGCCCGGATCTCGTGGACCGCCTGAATGCCCTGGTGCTCCGGGGCCATCACCTGCTGTACGGCGCGAGCGGCGGACGGCGGCAGCGCGGACTCGAATTCCTGCAGCGCGGTTTCCCGAGGCTCGTGCGCGAGGAGGCCCGGTTCGTCTGCGCCGCGGCGGTCCTGTTCTTCGGCCCGTTCCTGGCGATGCTCGCGGCGCTCCAGTATTTTCCGGACTTTGCGTACTACGTGCTCGCGCCGGAGCAGATCGCCCAAATTCACCAGATGTACGACCCCGCGAACAAGCGCCTGGGCACCCGCGACGCGGACAAGTACTTCGCGATGTTCGGCCTCTACGTGTGGAACAACGTGCAGATAGGCTTCCAGACCTTCGCCGGGGGGCTGCTGTTCGGCATCGGCACGGTCTACTACTTGGGGGCCAACGGCGTAGTGATAGGCGCCGTGGCGGGCTACCTCACGCAGATCGGTTTCGGGGAGTCGTTCTACTCCTTCACCTCGGGCCACAGCGCGCTGGAGCTGACGGCGATCGTGATCTCCGGCGCCGCGGGGCTCAAGGTCGGCTCCGCTCTTTATGCTCCCGGCGCCCGTTCCCGCAAGAACGCGTTGATCGTGACGGCCCGCACGGCGGTGCGGCTCATGTGGGGCGCGGCGGGGATGTTCTTCCTGGCCGCGCTCGTGGAAGGATTCTGGTCGCCGCTCACGGCGGTGCCGTTTCCGGTGAAAGTGGCGGTCGGGCTCGCCTTGTGGGTCATCGTGATCGGGTATCTGGCCCTCGCGGGACGCGGCCATGCAGATTGAGAGCACCGCCATCGCGCTGCGCCGGCGCGAGCCGTGGGAGGCGATAGACCTCGGGTTCGCGATGCTGCGGCAGTGGTGGCGCCCGGTATACGCGGCGTGGGCTGTGACCTTCCTTCCTGTCGCGGGCCTTCTCGCGTATGCGTTCCGGGACGAGCCGGTGTGGGCCGTCCTTTGCCTCTGGTGGCTGAAACCGGTGTTCGATCGCGTCGTGCTGCACGTGCTCTCGCGTGCGGTCTTCGGGGACGTGATGCCGGTGAAGCGCCTGGCGGGGGACTGGCGCGAGTACCTGCGGCCAGGCCTGGTTGCCGGCCAGTTGTGGGGGCGCGTCGATCTCGCCCGGTCGTTCGACCTGCCGGTGTGGCAGCTGGAGCGCGTGAGCGGTCGCGCCGCCGGCAGGCGCCGCGCGGTACTGCAGAGAAGGGCGCGTTACTACGCGGTCTGGCTGACCGTCATGTGCCTAATCTTCACAATCGTGCTGAGCTTGGGGGGCCTGCTCCTCGCCGATCTGGCGACCCCGGCAATGGCGAGCTCCGGATGGATGTTCGAGCGCCTTTTCGGCCCCGGCTCCGACGCCGGGGGCTGGAGAATGGAGCACACGCTCGCCGTAATACTGGCGACCACCGTGACCGAGCCCTTCTACGTTGCCGGGGGATTCTCCCTCTATCTCAACCGGCGCACGCTCCTCGAAGGCTGGGACATCGAGCTCGAGCTGCGGCGCTGCGCCGCGCGGCTTACGGTCGCCAGGACGCGGGCCGCGGCATTGACGGCAGCCGTGCTCGTGGCGGTCCTGTCGTGGGCCGCGTTGCCGCAACCCGCCGTCGCAGCGGAGCCCTCCCCCGCGAAAAGCGCCAAGCGCGAAATCGTGGAGGTACTGAAGGAGCCCGAGTTTCCCCACACGCGTGAAGCATGGACCTGGCGGGTGCGCTGGCCCGAGTGGGACTGGCCGGACTGGCTGCGCTGGCCGGAGTGGCTGCGCTTCAAGGGGGGCGGCGACAAGACCGAAGGCGGGGTACCGTGGGGCGAGATCCTGGCGAACCTGGCCAAGGTAGCGTTCTGGATTGCGGTAGCGGCGGCGCTCGTCTGGGCGCTCTACCAGCTCGCCCGCAGGCTGCAGTACCTCCTCGAGCCCGAGGGCGCGCGGACCGAGCCCCCGCCCGTGCTGTTCGGCCTGGATATCGCGCCGGAAACCCTGCCGCCGGATATCGCCGGGACCGCCGCGCGATTGCTCGGCGCGGGACAGGTGCGTGAGGCCTTGTCGCTCCTGTATCGCGGCGCGCTCTCATCGCTGGTGCACGCCAAAGGGGTGGACTTGCACGCGGGTGATACCGAGCGCGACTGCCTGCGGCGGGCACGCGCCGTCCTGCCCCGGGAGGGACAAACCTATTTCGTCGAGCTGATCGCGGCATGGGAAGCGACCGCCTATGCCGGACGGCTGCCCGATGCTTCCCGCGCACAGAGCCTGGTCTCGTCCTGGTCGGCCCATTTCGCGCCGGCACCCGCATGAACCGGCGCGCCGTCCTCATAATGGCAGGAATCGCCGCAGCCCTGGCACTCGCCTGGCTCGCCTCGCGCATCGAGCACGTGCCGGAGATGGAGCAGGTCGGTTATACGGGTGAAGCCCGCCGCAATCCCTACCTCGCGGCGCTACGCCTCGCGCGGCGCATGGGTCTCGCAGCGAGCGAGTTGAAAGCGGCGCCCGACCTGGATCGCCTGCCGGCGGCCTCCGTGCTGCTTCTCCCCAATCGCCGGCAGGCGCTCACGCCGACGCAACGTGCGCGGTTGATGAGCTGGGTCCAGGGAGGGGGCCATCTCATCCTGGAGACCGAGGACGTCCCGGTAAGCGACCCCTATGCCGACGCGGTCGGCGTGCGCCGCATCAGTACAGAGCGCGAGGCCACCAAGCGTGGGCCCGTCCAACTGCCGCACGCGGAGGCTCCCGTGCAATTGGCGAGCACTGCCCTGGGCATCCGGACGCGGCTCGTCGCGCCGGACACGGGCGTCCGCGTGCGCGTGGAAACTGCCTGGGGGCTGCAACTGGTGCAGATCGAGCGCGGCCGCGGTCTCGTCACCGTGGCGGCCGACCTCGCCTTTGCCGAGAACCGCCTGATCGGCTCCGCGGACCACGCGGAATTCCTGTGGCAGCTCGCGCGGTCGCTGCCCGAAACCCGCGAATTCCTCGTGTGGGGCCGCATCGATCGGCTTTCGCTGTGGCAATGGCTCACCGAGCACGCCCCGGCTGTACTCATTTCCAGCGCGGCGCTCCTCGTCCTCTGGTTGTGGCGCATCGGACCGCGCTTCGGGCCCGTGGCCGCCGACCTGCCGCCGGCCCGCCGGCGGCTGCTCGACCACCTGCGTGCGAGCGGGCGCTTCCATTGGAACAACCGGGGCCGCGACCGGCTCGCCGAGGCGGCGCGCGAGGCCTGCCTTGCCCGTCTCGCGCGCGCACACCCGGGATTTGCGTCGCTCCCGCCCGGAGAGCGGACGGCGCAACTCGCCGCCTACGCTGGAATAACCGAGGCCGAGGCGGCACACCTGATTGCGCCGGGAACGGTGGAGCGGGGCGCGGAGTTCATCGCGCTCATGCGCGCGCTGCAGCAGGTGCACGCGAGGCTCGACCACGGCGCTTGAGGACAAGAAATTTGAACGGGAGATCGCAGAGGAAACAGAGATAAGGCGCATTGCCCTTCTCCGTTGTCTCTGTTTCCTCCTGTTCGATAGTCAATAAAAAGGAAGCCAATGGACCAGAACAAACCCACGCCCGAGCAGCTCGAGCAGTCGACGAAGATCGTCGCGGCGATGCGCGCCGAGATCGCCAAAGCGGTCGTCGGCCAGACGGACGTAGTCGACCAGGTGATCGTGGCGCTGCTCGCCGCCGGCCATGTGCTGGTGGAGGGGGTGCCGGGCCTGGGCAAGACACTCCTCGTGCGCGCGCTGGCGAAGACTTTCGCCGGCACCTACTCGCGCATCCAGTTCACGCCCGATCTCATGCCGGCGGACGTCACGGGGCACACGCTCTACGACCAGGCGGCGCGCGAGTTCGTCACGCGGCGCGGGCCCGTGTTCGCCAACCTGCTCCTCGCCGACGAGATCAACCGCGCGCCGGCCAAAACCCAGGCGGCGCTCCTCGAGGTGATGCAGGAAGGCCAGGTGACGATAGAGGGCAGGAGCGAAACGCTGGCGCCCCCTTTCATGGTCCTCGCCACGCAAAACCCGATAGAGCAGGAAGGCACCTACGCGCTGCCCGAAGCGCAGCTCGACCGCTTCCTGCTCAAGGTGCGCATCGACTACCCGGGCGCCGAAGAGGAGGCGCGGATGGTGCGGCAGGTCACTCTGGGGCAAGTGGGCGACCGGTTGAACGTGGACGCGGTGGCCACCCTCGTCAACCCCGCCTCCGTGCTGGCGCTGCAGACGATCACCGCGTCGCTGGCGGTGGACGACCGGGTGCTCGACTACGCGGTGCGGCTCGCGCGCGGGACGCGCAACTGGGCGGGCGTCGCGGCCGGCGCCGGCCCGCGGGGTGGTATCGCGCTCACCCGCGCGGCGCGCGCGGCCGCCCTCCTCGCCGGGCGTGATTTCGTGACCCCCGACGACGTCAAGAGCATGGCGCTACCCGCGCTCCGGCACCGGGTTACGCCCGCACCCGAGCTTGAGATCGAGGGCCAGTCGAGCGACATGATCCTGAAGTCCCTGATCGAGCGCGTGGAAGCCCCGCGCAAATGAACCGGACGCGCTGGCTGCTGCCGTCGCCGCGGCTCCTGGCCGCGGTCGCCGGCCTGCTCGCCGCCGGCATCGTCGCATCGATATTCCCGCCGCTCGCCGGCCCCTGGACCGCGCTCCTTGCGCTCGCCGCGGCGGTGGCCCTGGCCGATGCCGCGCTGGTGACCCGCGTCCCCTCCCCGGCGGCGCGCCGCGCCGTGGCGGGCTCGCTCTCGCTCGGGGTAGCGCAGGAGGTCGCGCTGCGGCTCGCGAACCAGGGGCGATCCACGCTCAGGATGGCGGTGCACGATCATCATCCCGAGGCGCTGGAGTCGGAGCTGCTGCCGCAACGCGTGGCGCTCGCCCCCGGCCGCTTCGCGGAGCTCACCTACCGCGTGCGGCCGGTGCGGCGCGGCGATTTCCGCTTCGGCGGGATCGAGCTGCGGCTCGCCTCGCCGCTCGGGCTGTGGGAAGCGACGCGCTACGTGGGCGCCGAGAACCCGGTTCGCGTGTATCCGAATTTCCGGGCAATCGCGCGCTACACGCTCCTCGCGACGGACAACCGCCTCTCGCAGATCGGGATCCTGCAGGCGCGGCGGCGCGGCGAGGGCCTGGAATTCCACCAGTTGCGCGAGTACCGGCAGGGCGACAGCCTGCGCTCGATCGACTGGAAGGCGACCTCGCGCACCGGCCGGCTGATCGCCCGCGAGTACCAGGACGAGCGCGACCAGCGCATCCTGCTGCTCATCGACTGCGGCCGGCGCATGGGCGCGAAGGACGGCGATCTCTCGCATTTCGATCACGTGCTGAACGCGGCGCTCCTCCTGGCTCACGTCGGCCTGCGCCAGGGCGACGCCGTAGGGGTGCTCGCGATGAGCGGCGAGCCGCGCTACCTCGCGCCGCGCAAGTCGGTGGCGACGATACACTCCATACTGAATCGCGTGTACGACCTCGAGCCCACGCCGCTCACCTCCGACTATCAATCAGCCGCGCAGGAGGTCATGCGGCGGCTCACGCGGCGCTCGCTCGTCGTGCTCCTCACCAACCTGAGAGACGAGGACGACGACGCGATCCTCCCGGCGCTGAAGCTGATGGGCACGCGCCACCTGGTGGTGCTCGCGAGCCTGCGCGAGGCGATCCTGTCGCGCGCGTTGTCCACCCGCATCGACAGCTTCGACCGCGCTCTCACGCACGCCGCAACGGCGGACTACCTGCGCGCGCGCGAGCGGGCATTCCAGCGCCTCGCCGGGGCGGGCGCGGTCTGCCTGGACGTGGAGCCCCAGGTGCTCGCCATCGCGCTGGTGAACCGCTATCTGGAGCTCAAGCGGTCGGGCCGCCTCTGACGAGGCGGTTTCGAAACAAAAACGGCCGGTCACCGCGCGAGCGGCACCGGCCGAACTGTGTGCAGCGAACTATTTCAGGTGATTGCTGACCAGCTTGGTCATCTCGAACATCGAGACCTGCGAGCGGCCGCCGAATACCGGCTTCAGCTTGTCATCCGCATTGATCATGCGCCTGTTGGACTTGTCCTGCAGGCCGTTCCTCTTGATGTACCCCCACAGCTTCTTCGTGACCTCGGTGCGCGGCATCGGGCTGCCGCCGATCACCGCCGCCAGCGTCGAACTCGGGTTCATCGGCTTCATGAACGCTGCATTCGGTTTGCGAGCGCTCTTCTTCTTCGCGGGTTTTTTCGCCTTGCTGACCTTCTTCTTCGAAGCCTTGCCCTTCTTAGCTTTCGCCATATTGCTCTCCCGGTGATTTGCGCTGTCAGCGCCTATGGTTGGAAACGCCGTCTTAAGAATGAATTCGGCGTGTAGAGAATGCCAATGTCCATGCAACCTTGCAAGCGTTTTTTCGTCTTCGGGACGGATTTTCCCTCTGTACAGCGCCGATGCGACACACCGTTTCCGCCGACGCGCCGCACCGCTCGCGCGGAACGAACACGCGCTCGTCGCGCCCGCTCGCAATGCGCGGTTGTCCAGGGAAACGCGGGGGAAACGCACCGCACTTTGCCCGGGCGCAATGCTTACGCATGAAGTCAAGGACTTAGAACCTATCTCATATATAGGCACGTGTGCGACGGAGGCGAGGTGGGATGCAGTTCTAGGAGGATCGCGACGACGCATAGACTCTATGTTAGGAGCGACCGACAACGAAATGCGCCCAGATCGCCCCGTCCCC
>Ga0111538_10001193_pt1 | contig 36665 bp, 30 predicted proteins | sample SoiMethybrSBSTD1_FD_79669 | JGI IMG/M metagenome (GOLD analysis project Ga0111538, IMG submission 79669) | Bulk soil microbial communities from a Populus tree surrounding site in Tennessee, USA - Soil MetaG P. TD hybrid SBSTD1 (version 2)... | ecosystem: Environmental > Terrestrial > Soil >...
CAAGCTGGCGCTGGCATCGGACAGCGCGCCCGATGTCGTCATCGGCAACCTCGGATGGTCTCTCGACGGTCCATTGATCAAAGCAGGCATGCTGCGCGCACTCGACCCATGGGTGGCGCGCTATGGCTGGGACAAGCGCTTCCCGGAGGTCGCGCAACGGCAGATGCGCTTCACCACCGACGGCAAACAGTTCGGGCGCGGCGCGGTTTTCGGCATCCCCTACGCCGCCGATGTCCTCGGCTGGTTCTACAACGTCGGCAAGCTCGGGGCTCTCAACATCGGCGTCCCGTCGACGCTGGACGAGCTCGATGCGGCACTCGAGGCCGCTCGCAAGGCCGGCGAAGTGCCGATCATGCTGGGAAACAAGCCCCAGTGGCCCGGTCTGCATCTCTTCTATCTCGTCAGCGACCGCCTCGCGTCTGACCACGAGATCAACGGCATCGTGTTCGGCGACCGCTCGGTGCAGTGGACTGCGCCGGGCTTCGTCGCCAGCGCGCGCAAAGTGGCGCAATGGAACGCCAGGGGCTACATCGCGGCCGGAGCCAACAGCATGTCTCCCGCGGATGCCCTCGCAAAATTCACCCGCGGCGCCGGCGTCTTCCTGCCGGCCGGATCCTGGAACGCTGCGGAGCTCGCGGCGGCCATGGACGACAACGTCGCGTTCTTTCTGATGCCTCCGCTTCGCAAGGGCGACGTGAATCGCGCGACGGGCAGCGTCGGCTATGGCTGGCACATCACGGCAGCGACTCGCCAGCCAGACCTCGCCGCCGAGTTCATCGACTTCATGACGCAGGAAGCGTTTGCAATCCAGCTGACAGCCGGCGGCGACATTTCACCCATCGAGCTGGGCGAGCGCGCGCCTCCCATGTCTTCGCGATTGGCACGCGAAATATTCTCGGCCTGGCACAGCCTCCTCGAGAACGGAACGCTGCAGCCGTATCTCGATTTCTCGGCGCCGAACGCGGGCGAAGTGCTCTTTCCGACGATGCAGTCGATCATCGCGGGACAAGTGCCGCCCGAAGAGGGACTCGCGCTCATCGAGCAATCGCGCAAGAAATTCCTGGACTCGCTGTGATGAGCGCACGCGGCCGCACAGCATTGCCGTATCTCTACCTGCTGCCCGCGTTCCTTTTCTTCGTCCCTTTCGTGCTCGTGCCGTTCGTGCACACGGTGGGCCTGTCCTTCTACGATTGGGATGGACTCACGGCGGCTGCATTCACCGGATTCGACAACTATCGTGAGGCGTTCGACAGCGCGCTGGTGCGGTCGGCCTTCGGTCATGCGCTCGGTCTCGTATTCTTCTTCGGTGTGCTTCCCGTCCTGCTGGCCCTGCCGCTGGCCGTGAGCAGTGCGCGTGCGCGCATCCCGGGCGGCAACGCGCTTCGCACCCTGATCTTCCTGCCGCAAGCGATACCGGTCGTCGTGGTCGGGGTGAGCTGGGGCTGGATCCTTGCGCTCGACGGGCCGCTCAATGCCGGACTGCGTGCGCTCGGCCTCGAATGGGCTGCGGTCGACTGGCTCGGGAGCTTTACCTGGGCGCTGCCCAGCCTCGGCCTTGTCGGCACGTGGACGCTGCTCGGGTTGTGCGTCACGCTGTTTTTCGCGGGCCTGCAGCAGATTCCAGGCTCGCTCTACGATGCGGCGGCCGTGGATGGGGCCGGACGCTGGCGGGAATTCTTTGCCGTCACCCTGCCGGGCCTCAAGGGACCGATCACCGTCGCACTGAGCGTCACCGTCATCGCCGCGCTGCGCGCATTCGATCTCGTGTTCGTGACGACGCGCGGCGGACCGGGCACTGAGACCGTCGTGCCGGGGATCCTGATCTACCGGCGCGCTTTCGAAGACGGCCGCCTGGGCTCCGCGGCGGCGATCGCCGTGATTCTGAGCATCGTCGTGTTCGCCGTGACCTTCCTCATCAACCGCATTTCGGAGCGGAACGCGTGACTGTTGCGCATACAACAGTGACACGCAGCGCCGCGATCCTGATTTCGTTCGCAGTGATCACAGTGTTGCCGATTTTCGGTATCGTGCTGCTCAGCCTGCAGCCGGAACAGGCGCAGCTGTCCGGATTCGAGCTGCCGGACCGCCTGCACTTCGAGAACTACGCGCGCGCCTTCGCCGTCGCGCACTTCGCGAGCTACCTGCAATCGAGCCTGATCGTCAGTGTCGCGGTAGTTGTGGGCACCGTCATCGTGTCGACTTTGAGCGGCTACGCTTTCGGCACCATGCGTTTTGCCGGAGAGAAGGTCCTTTTCTATCTGCTGCTGGCCGGCCTCGTCATCCCGTTCGAGGCGGTCATCGTGCCGCTGTATGTCGAGCTGCGTGCCGGGCGCCTCACGAACTCCTACTGGTCGGTGATCCTGCCGCTGATCGCCATCAATTCCTCCTTCGGGACGTTCTGGATGCGCGCGTATTTTCGCCAGGTGCCGCGCCAGTTGCTCGAAGCGGCGACGCTGGATGGCGCGGGCTCGCTGCGCATTCTCTGGAAGGTCCTGTTGCCCGGAGCTCGCCCGGCGTTGCTGACGCTGGTGGTTCTCGTGTTCATGTGGTCGTGGAACGAATTTCTGTTGCCGCTCGTCATGTTGTCGCGCGAGGACCTGCGCACGGCGCCGCTCGGTCTCGCGTTCTTCTCCAGCCGTTACACCACGGACCGCGTCGGCATGGCCGCAGCAGCAGTGATGGTCGCGCTGCCGGTGGTGGTGCTGTTCATGGCGACGCATCGGCGCTTCGTGCACGGCATGTGGGTGGGAGCTTTGAAGTCATGATGCGGTTGACGGACGCGCAGGTGGCAGCGTTCCGGCGCGACGGGTTCCTGCGCGTCGACGCGCTCACTGACGACGCCGAGGTCGAGGAGCTGCTGGGGATTTACGACGAGTTGTTCGATCGGGACAGAGGCTTCGCTGCCGGCGACCGCATCGAGTTGAACGCAGACGTGGCTCGTGCGCCGCTGCCGCAGATCGTCAACCCCGAGCGCTATGCGCCACGACTGGTTCAGGGACAGGCCTATCGCAATGCCGCCGCGATCGCCCGACAGTTGCTGGGATCCGAGTGCGTGCCGACCGGCAATCACGCGATCCTGAAGCCGGCTCGCATCGGCGGCGCGACGCCGTGGCACCAGGACGAAGCGTACTGGGATCCCCGCTACGCTCACCGGGCACTGAGCATCTGGCTTGCGCTGCAACCGGTCACGCTCGAGAACGGCTGCATGAGGTTCGTCCCAGGGAGTCATCGTGGGCCGATATTGCCGCACGAGCTGCTGTCCGCTGATTCGCACGGACTGCGCTTGAGCGAACCGCCGCCCGACGCCTCCGAAACGATCTGCGAACTGCCGGCGGCCGGCGCGACTCTCCACGATGGACGCACGCTCCATAGCGCCGGGCCCAATTTCTCCGAGCAGCCGCGGCGCGCACTGGTGTTCGGGTTCGGCCTCGCTCCGGTGCTACTCGACACGCCCCATCCCTATCCCTGGCAACGACCGGAATGGTTTCATTGAGGACGCTGACATGCTGCGACTTGGAGTACTCGGACTCGGTAGCGTCTTTGTGGGCCCGTATCGCCAGCTGATTCGTCAGCTCGAGCAAAACGGCCAGGCGCGACTCACCGCCGCCTTCGACGTCGATCGCGACAAGACCGCGGCGGTCGCAGCCATGCATCCATCGATCGCGACGCCCGCCAGTGCGGCGGCGCTCATCGCGCACGACGATGTCGATGCGGTTCTGGTTCTGACCAGCATGAATGAGCACGCTGCGCTGGCGCGCACGGCCCTCGAGGCGGGGAAGCATGTGTTGGTCGAAAAGCCGATGGCGACCAGCATCAGCGCCGCGCGGGAGCTCCTGCGCGCCAGCAAGAGCGCGCAGGGCCTGCTGGTCTGCGCTCCGCACATCGTGCTGTCGCCGACGTACCGCGCCATGCATACGCAAGTCCACTCGGGAAAAATCGGCAAGGTCGTGCTCGCTCGCGCACGGTATGGCTGGGCCGGCCCGTGGTGGGGGCAATGGTATTACCGGCCGGGCGGCGGCGCCCTGTTCGATCTCGGTATCTACAACCTGATGAGCCTCTGCGGCTTCATGGGACCGGTGCGGCGCGTGTGCGCGATGGTCGGCACGGCGATTCCGCGACGCATGGCCGAAGGCGTCGAGATCGCCGTTCAGTCGGACGACAATGCGCAGGTGTTGCTCGATTTCGGTGACAGCCGCTTTGCCTGCATCACCACCGGCTTCACGATGCAGAAGTATCGCGGCCCGGCGATCGAGCTCTACGGCACGGACGGCGTCCTGCAACTGCTCGGCGACGATTGGGCGCCGCAAGGGTTCGAGCGCTGGACCCGCGAACGCGAGGTGTGGGAGATCAACGAGGAAAGCGCACCGCTGTGGCCGTGGACCTTCGGCTTGCAGCATCTCGTCGAGTGCGTTGCCGCCGGAACGCGGCCTGTCACCCAGCCTGAACATGCCTTGCACAGCCTGGAGGTCATGTTGGCTGCTCAAACCTCGGATCGCGAAGGACGCTACGTGCCGATCGAAAGCGAATTTCCGCCGCTCGACTATCAGCACATGCCAACGGACGAGGCGGACAGTCACCGGCGCAAGCACGATCCGCGAACGGCATAAGAAGCGCGCACGCCGATGGCATCGATCTGCGTCGAAAGCGCCAGCCGCACGTTCCCGGACGGTACCCGCGCTCTGGATGGCGTGAACCTCGCCGTCGCAGATGGCGAGTGCCTCGTGCTCGTAGGGCCATCCGGTTGTGGAAAGTCGACGCTGCTGCGCGCAGTGGCGGGCCTCGAACATCTCGACAGCGGTCGTGTGCTGATAGGCGATGCCGACGTCAGCGGCAAGCCCGCGGGCGAGCGCGATATTGCGATGGTGTTCCAGAACTACGCGCTGTACCCGCAGATGACGGTGCGCGAGAACATTGAATTCGGCCTCAAGTCACGCCGCATGAGCGAGCGCGAGCGACGCGAGCGCGTCGCCGATGTCGCAGGCTTGCTCGGGCTCGGCGCGCTGCTGTCGCGACGCCCCGCGGAATTGTCGGGTGGCCAGCTGCAACGGGTCGCAATGGGGCGCGCCATCGCGCGACGGCCGCAGGCGTTCCTGATGGACGAGCCGCTCTCCAATCTGGATGCGCAATTGCGCACGTCCATGCGCGCAGAGTTGTCGAGGATGCGCGAGCGGCTCGCGGTCACGACCCTCTACGTCACGCACGATCAGATCGAAGCCATGACGTTGGGCGAGCGAGTCGCCGTGATGCGCGAAGGCACGATCCAGCAATGCGACACTCCGCGCAGACTCTTCGACCGGCCGCGCAACGTATTCGTGGCGACCTTCATGGGTTCGCCGCCGATGAACCTGTTGAAGGCGACAATGACGGCAGGCGGAATTCGCTTTGGCAGGTACGAGCTCCCGCTCGCAACAGCCGTCGGCAGCTCGAACACGCTGCCCTCGACAGTGCTCGTCGGGCTGCGACCCGGCGATGTGGCGCTCGATCGCAACGCGCCCAGCCATTGGCCGCGGATCGACGTGGTGCCGCATGCAGTCGAGGAATACGGACACGAGCGCATCGTGCGCTTTCGCGCCGATGCGCCAGCCAACGGGAATGCCGAGATTGAAGTGAGTGTGCTGTTGAGCGGCCGCGATGTCGTCGCACTCGGCGAGCGTCTGCGCCTGGGCGTCGACACGACGCATCTGCATTTCTTCGATCCGGAAAGCGGCAATGCACTTGGAGACTGAAATGATGCGAAGACTGTGCGCCACAGCCACGTTGTCTGTCTTACTGGTTTGCCACGCCCTGGACGCACATGCTGCCGAGCCGTTTCCGACGACTGCCGCCAGCACCGGCATCTACGACCCGAGTCTCGACGCTCGCGTCGAAACCCTGCTGAGCAAGATGACGCTCGAGGAGAAGGTCGGCCAGTTGGCGCAGTTCTCGGCGGGTCAACCGACGGGCCCGGGCACTGGCCGCACGGACTACGAGGACATGCTCGCCAAAGGGCAGATCGGCGCGCTGTTCAATCTCTCCAAGCCAAAGGAGATCAACCGCTATCAGCGCATCGCAGTCATGAAATCCCGCCTCAAGATTCCGCTCGTTTTCGGACTGGACGTCATTCACGGTTTCCGCACCGTCTTTCCGGTGCCGCTGGCGCTGGCATCGACCTGGGATCCGCCGCTCGTTGAGCAGGCGGCCAGGGTGGCGGCGCAAGAAGCCTCGGCAGCAGGGATTCGCTGGACGTTCTCTCCCATGGTCGACATCGCTCGCGATGCTCGCTGGGGCCGGATGACGGAAGGTGCCGGAGAAGATCCATTTCTCGGCTCGCAGATGGCAGCTGCTTACGTTCGTGGCTATCAAGGAACGCGCCTCGATGCGCCGGACAGCATCGCTGCGTGCGCCAAGCACTTCGTCGGATACGGAGCCGCCGAGGCCGGTCGCGATTACAACACCACCGAAATCTCCGAGCACACGCTGCGGCAAATCTATCTTCCACCTTTTCGCGCCGCCGTTGATGCCGGAGCGGCCACCATCATGAGCGCCTTCAACTCGCTCAATGGAGTGCCGGCATCAGCCAATCCGTTCACGCTGCGCCAGATCCTGCGCGCCGAATGGGGATTTCGCGGCGTAGTCGACAGCGACTGGGAATCGCTGCGCGAGCTGATTCAGCACGGCATCGCCAACGATCGCGAGACGGCCGCCCTCAAGGGCTTTCTGGGGGGCGTCGACATGGACATGGCCAGCAGCGTCTATCACGATCACCTGGTGAAGCTGGTCCGTGCCGGCCGGGTTCCGCAGGAGCGCATCGACGAGTCGGTGCGGAATGTCCTGCGATTGAAGTTCGCGCTCGGCCTGTTCGAGCGCCCCTATGTCGACGAAGCACGTGAGGCCGAAGCCATGCTGCGGCCGGAGAGCGTCTCCCTGGCGCAAAAGGCGGCCGAGCGCTCCTTCGTGTTGCTGAAGAATTCTCCCGGGCCGAATAAAACACCGCTGCTTCCGCTCTCGGAGCGCGTGCAGCGCATCGCTCTGATCGGGCCGCTTGCCGACGATCTGCCCAGCGCGCTGGGACCGTGGGCGGGGCTGGGTCGCAACGAGGATGTGATGTCCTTCCACGCTGCACTCGCCAAACGCGTGGGAGGGCGGAATCTGATTCATCTGAAGGGAGTCGGCGTCACCGGCGGGTCAGATAAAGACATCGCTACCGCTGTCGCTGGTGCGGCGACAGCGGACGTCGTCCTCCTGACGCTCGGAGAGAGTGGCGGAGAAATGACGGGCGAAGCCACGTCCCGAGCCCATATCGGACTGCCCGGGCGTCAACAGGAACTGCTCGAAAAAATCGTCGCCACGGGCAAGCCGGTGGTTCTCATCGTGTTCAGCGGACGTCCGCTGACTCTGCCCTGGGCGTTCGAGCATGTGCCGGCAGTGCTGGCAGCGTGGCTGCCCGGTATCCAGGCGGGCCCCGCTCTCGTGCGCACGCTCTATGGCGAGTCCAATCCCACCGGAAAGCTGGTGGTGAGCTGGCCGCGCAGCGTTGGACAGCTGCCGCTCTACTACAACGCGCTCAATACCGGACGGCCGGCAAACAAGAAGGACCTGACGAATCCTCCCGGCGACGACGACGACGCTTACGTCTCGCGTTACCTCGACGAGCGCAACGATCCGCAATTTCCGTTTGGCTACGGCCTTTCCTATACCACCTTCCGCTACGGCTCGACCGAGATCAGCAAGAGCCAGATCAAGGCCTCTGAACTCACGACCCACCTGCACGACCGCGCAGCTCGGACCAACGCTGTGCTGACGGCCAGCGTTGACGTGACCAACACAGGTTCACGAGCGGCCGAAGAAATCGTGCAACTCTATGTCCGGCTCATCGGCACGAGCGTCTCTCAGCCGGTTCGTGCCCTGAAGGGCTTTGAGCGCATCGCGCTGGCCCCGGGCGAAACGAAAAAAGTGACCTTCGAGCTGTCGCCCGAAGCTTTCGCGCTCTGGAACGATCACAATGAGTGGGTCGTCGAGCCGGCGAAGACGGCCGTGTGGATCAGTCCTGATTCGGCGCGCGGCTCGCCTGCCACGTTCCAGATTCTCCCGTAGCCAGCAAGGGATCACATATGTCGCGATTCGCGAAGCTGATCTTCATCGCTCTCGCCTGCTCGTCCGGCGCTTCGGTCGCGTGGGCGGGCCAGACGCAGAACGTGTTCTTCGTGATCACCGACGGCGTGCGCTGGCAGGAGGTGTTCACGGGCGCCGATCCGGCGCTGCTCACCGACGCCGGCGGCAACTGGACTACGACCGATGAGCTCAAGCACAAGTACTGGAACGACGACCCGGCCGTGCGGCGCAAGCTCCTGTTTCCTTTTCTGTGGGGCACCGTTGCGGAGCAGGGGCAGCTTTTCGGCAATCAGCAGGCGGGCAGCGTTGCGCAGGTCGCGAACACGATGTGGTTCTCCTATCCCGGCTACAACGAGATGTCGACCGGAGTGCCCGATCCGCGCCTCGATTCCAACGAATACGGTCCTAATCCGAACGTCACCGTGTTCGAATGGCTCAACAAGCGACCGGGATTCGCCGGCAAGGTCGAGATATTCGGCACCTGGGCGGTGTTCGCCGACATCTTCAACGGCAAGCGCAGTGGCCTGCCGATCCGAGCGGGCGCAACGCTCATCGATGCGAGCGACAAGAGTCCGCAGGGCCAGCTGCTGCATGAGCTCTACCGCACGACCACGCGGCTCGAGGGCGACGATCCGCTCGACTCATTCCTGCACGTGGCGGTGCGAGAACACCTGCGCACCCACCAGCCACGCGTCATGTTCATCGGCTACGGCGACACCGACAGCTGGCAGCACATTGGGCGTTACGACAACCTGCTCGAAACCGCGCACTCGTTCGATGGGTTCATGGCCGATCTCTGGCAGCAGATCCAGTCGAGCCCGCAATACAAGGATCGGACGACGCTGATCATCTCGACGGATCACGGGCGCGGCAGCGCACCCGTGGAATGGAAAGAGCACGGCACCGACCAGAAGGGCTCGAACAACATCTGGATCGCGGTGATCGGGCCCGACACGGCGCCGCTCGGAGAACGACGCGCAGTGCCCGCAGTGACTCAAGCGCAAATCGCCGCGACCATTGCGGAGCTGGTCGGCGAGGACTTCCGCGCCTTCAATCGCGACGCTGCGCCTTCGTTGATCGAGGCCATGCGCAAACGCTAGGCGCTGAAGACGGCGAGATGCTCGATCAGATGCGCTATGCAGCCGTGCTGCTGAGCCTCGCAGCGCTGCCGGTCACAGGATGCCTTGCGAGCGAACGAACTCCCGCCGGCAAATGGACCCGGGTCGTCGCAGCGTCGGATGAGTTTGACGGTTTCACTCTCGATGCGGTCAAGTGGAAGACGGGTCTTTGGTACGACGCATCGGGCGTCCTGGCGTTCAGGCCGGAAAACATCACCGTGAGCGGCGGCAATCTGGTGCTGACCGCGAGAAAGGAAGCCTTCAACGAAAAGTCGTACACCTGCGGTGCTGTGGAATCCCTCTTTGACGTGCCCGGTGAGAAAAGTTACGTCGAGGTTCGCGCCAGGGCGCTGCCTCGCGATGCGAATGTACTGAGCGCCACCTGGTTGCAATCCTCACCCTTGACCTCCGCCAACAATCCAAATCCCGAAATCGACATTCAGGAAACCTTCAACTACTCGGCCGTGGTCAGCACTCTGCACACCTGGTCAATCGACGCGGATGCTCCGGCGCCGACTGACCCGAGTGAATATGCTCATACCCAGACTGCCCCGCATGAATTCAATACAGGCGTGGACGTGAGTGCGGGCTACCATGTTTATGGCCTGGAACGAAGCGATGGGAAACTTCGCTTTTATTTCGACGGAAAACTGGCGTGGGAAGTCACGCCGTCGCACCCCTCGTTCGTGAGCTTGCCCCGCCATGTGGTGCTGAGTCTCGAAGGTCACCTGGGCGACCCGGTGGACAGGTATCTGCCCCAGAGTTTTCTGGTGGACTACGTGCGGACCTACATCCCGGCGACAGAAAACTAGCGGGCCAACAGTTTCTTGAAGTCGTCGTAAGCGGCTTTCTTGCCGAATGCGCCTTCGGGCCCATACGTCAGCCCCCAGCCGTCGTCTTTGCCGGCGAGCGCCGGATGGTGCTCGTCGTTGAGCTCGTAGTTGAAGATCACTGCTACGGCTGGATCGGCCGCGAGAATGCCGCGGGTCCGGTCATAGTGACTGCGGATGTACGCTCGCTGCGCCTGCTCGCCGCCCTCCTGATCGGCCGTAGTCCAGCCGGTTTCGGTGATCCAGAGCGGTTTTCTGCCGGCGACGACTCGTTTGACTTCCGCGAGCTGCAGGCTTTCATGGAAGACGTAGTAGTGCACGGAAATGCCGTCGATGAATTCCAGCAAGCCCATGTCGATGAGCGCTTGCAGATAGGCGACGCCCTCTGAAGTTGCGCCGACGGCGGGACCCACCAGACGGGCGTCTTTGTTCGCGGCCTTTACGATCGCGTGTGCCTCGCGCAGCATGTTCATGTAGGTCGCGGCGGGAATCGGACCTCCCCACCAGGTCATCTCCGGCTCGTTGGTAATTTCCCAGGCGGGCACAGTGGGAGTCGCCGCCACCTGTTTTTTCACGTACGCCTGCCACCCCGAAGTGTCCGTGGAGTACCAGGGCAGCAGTGCCAGCACCTGGATTCCCTTGCGCTGCATGTCTGCGGCGAAAGGAGCATCCTTCGCCGGATCCTGAAAGTCGCCGCGGATCCAGAATTTCCCTGCGGAACGCAGGTCATCCAGAACGGCGGCTGCCGCCGGCGTGTACTCGTCGCCGTAGGCGCCGTGATGAAAACAAACGCCGAACTCCGTGGGTCTGCGCTCGGCTGCAGTCGCCGGCAACATGAAGCACAGCGCAACGAGGCATAGGGCGCAGAGCTGACTTCGTACGGAAGAAGTCATGCCTCCAGCACTCGCCGCGGCAGCAAGCGCGCCATCAATGCTCGAGGCCCGACAGGACGCAGCTCCGGATGCTCTGCGAGAAAGTTTCGCCGCGCACTGGCCGCAGTGTGCGAGTCATCGCCGGGCGCCCAACCCGGCGGCATCACCACGTAAGCGAGCCGCGTGCGCCAGTCGGGTGCGCGGCGCACGTCTTGCGCCAGCAGCAGCAGCTCGCCGAAGTAGAAATCGACGAAGCTGGTGACATCGCAGTCGCGAGTGATGCCGTATTCGATCTTCACTTCATCGCGCAGCGGCTGCAACGTGCCGAACATCCAGTCCCAGAACGGCAGCAGCGAGCAGAAGTTGGTGTCCATGTAGAGCGGGTTGCGGGCGTGATGAACGCGATGGTACGACGGCGTGATGAGAACAAAGCGCGCCGGCCCGAAGCGGCCGGTGCGAAACGAGCGCTCGCCGGCGTGGATGAAAGTTCCCCACGTGACCTCGAAAGCCATGAGCACGACCAGCATGGCGGGCTCGACGCCGAGCAGCATCAGCAGCGGCGCCTGCACCAGCGCCGAGTAATAGCCTTCAGCGAAGAAGTGCACCCAGGCCACGGTCATGTTCAGGTTCTGGGGCGCGTGGTGTGGGGAGTGCAGACACCACAGCACGCGAACCTTGTGTGCACCGTAGTGCCAGATCCACATGGACAGGTCCCACATCAGCAAGGCATAGAGCCAGCTGTACCAGTGGTAACCGATGCGGAACAGTGCGAGCTGCTGGAAGTGCGGCACCAGCAGCCAGAACACATCGATCACGATCAGCCGCGGCAGCAAGCCGAGCAGCAGCCCGGCAAAAAAAGTGGGCTGATATTCGAGCGCCGTCGCCTTGAACAACCGCGCCGCCATGCCCGGGCCGCGCCCCTGCGCGCGCTCCTTGCCAACCTGCGTGACCAGGAAGCGCAACAGCTCCCACAACGTGAGCAGCGTAATCAGCAGCCCGACCACCGCCAGCACGCTGTCGTGATAGTTGCCGTCACGGAATGGCTTGAGCAGGTCGGAGATGAAACCCTGACCCGCGGCCGTCGCGCGCGCATAGTGCACGAGCCCAGCGGCAAGGCCCCAGGTGGTGTAGACGAACACGCCGGCGAACAGCAACGCTTCGGTGTTCCGCCAAAGCGGCGGAGTGTTGCGCCATCGCGGAACATTACTCTGCGTCATTTGCTGCGCGAAAACTCGACCGCGTCGATGTAGATCGCTCCCGGCTCGTTGGACGCCTGGCCGAAGGAAAGCGACAGGCGGGCCTCGACCGCGCCGGGCGGCACGACTGCTTCCAGTTCGTGGCCGCGCCAGACATCAGTGGGCGTCGCCGCGTCGGCAACTATGCGCTCTTCGAATCCGAGCAGCGCCGGGCCGCCGAAGTAGTCGCCCCAATGGTTGTAAAACTCGATCTTCATCGAGACGAGATCCTGTGGGTCGAGCAGATCCTCCTGCGAACGCACGAACGCTGCAAGCTCTGCACGAACGCGCTCGCCAGCGGCGACACTAATGCTTTGAGTCACACCGGAATAATTGGCCTCGCCGATCGACTGACCGGAGATCTTCAATGCGTGGGTGCCATTGCGCACCGCCTCGCGATGCACCAGCACATTCGGCGTGTCATCGATGCGATTGCCGAAGATGTGCCAGCCCGCCGCCGAGCCGCCGTTTTCGTCAAAACCGCCGTTGCGGAACGTCCGGGTGCCCGGTTCCGCGGCGAGCTCATAGATGCGAACCCAATCCACGATCGCAGCGTCGATGATCAATCGCATCGGCGCGGAGAGTTTCGGCAGGAAGTATCCGACCTCGTCGTTGTAGAACGTCCCGTGGTGCACATCGTCGACGTAGAAACGCAGTTGGTTCTCGACCCACTCGCAAGCGAACGTATGGAAGCCGTCGGCGTACGACACCAGCTGCTCGCCGATGGCCATCTGCTGCTCGACCGCGAAGGATTCGTGCGCATCGGGATTCTTCGCCGGCCAGTGAAACGCACTCGATGTGATCGTCGGCCGGTCGCCGCGATTCACCATGATGTCGATCGCGCCGGCAGTCGGAAACGCAGCATCGGGCAACAGGCGGATCGTGGACGACGCGCCGGCACCGCGAGGGAGTTTGGCGCGTACTTCCCAGCGTCCGAGTCGTTGTGCGGGGCTATTGACGGCTTTGCCGGAGTCATCGCTCCACACCAGCTGCCACTTGGGCGGCGGTTCGGGAATCAGTGTCAATCTGACGAGTGCGCCACCCGACGCAGCGAGACGGAGGCTGAGCTCGTCGACCGGCATCACTTTGCGTGTTTCGCGCTTGAAGCCCTGCTCGGCGGCAAGATCGTCGCGATAGATCTCCGCTTGATACAGACCGGGCTGCAGGAATGAAAGCGGGATTCGTACTTCTCGCGCATGTCGATCGGTCATCGCACCGATCCACCAATCGTTGCCGCTGCGGCGCGCGATGGCTACTTCTTCGCCCACTCGCGCAGCCAGCGCCCGCGTGTCATCCCAAGTGGCAGGCATCGCGGCGACGACGCGTGTGAGCGGATTCGAGCGATAGGCCGACGGATAGTCGGCCATCATCGGCAAATGGTTTTGCAGCACCACGTACGAAGCCAGCATGCGTGAGGGCGTGCCGATCACCACCGGCGCAGCCACTCTCGGCTTGAATTGCTCGAGCGGCACGCCGCGGAGCGTGCCCTGGTGATAATCGAGAGGTCCAGCCAGCATCCGCGTGAGTGGCACAGTGACGTCGTGCTCCGGCGTCACGCCGTCCTCGTCCCATTTGTCGTACTCCAGATTTCGGACCGCCTCGCTGTTGAGCAGGTTCGGAAAGGTGCGCTCGAGTCCTGTGGGAGCGGCAACGCCGTGAAACGTCACGGTCAGGTGATTGTCGGCCGCAAGCTGCAGCAGCTCGCGTTGCCAATTGACCATCTCCTGATCGTCACGATCCATGAAGTCGATCATCACGCCTTCGATGCCCCACGCGCGATACAGCGGGAATGCCCGCGCCATGTGCTGCTTCGCCGCTTGCCAGTGCATCCACAGCCGCAATCGCACTCCCTTCTGCCGCGCGTAGTCGATGACTTCCTTGAGATCGAGCCCATCGATGCCTTTGGTGATGTCGGTACCTTCGTACGGCGCGATCCGTCCGCCGTACCAGGCCAAGTCATTCACGCCATCGAGCGTGTGATACGGGATGCCGTACTCTGCGCAGAAATCGATGTAGTACTTGGCGGTCTGGGTGTTGAGACCCATCTTGAACGGCACGCCCACTTCGTAGAAATCGTTCCACCACGGAAACGTCGTCTTGCCGGGCTTGATCCACGAAGTGTCCTTGATCGCGCTCGGCGCATTGAGCTTGAGCACGGTGTCCGATTCGAGCAGTTGCCGTGCGTCGTTGTTGATCAAGACCAGCCGCCACGGCGACTCATGCGGCAAAGTCGCGCGGACGGCAATCTGCGGCTCATCCGGCCGGGGCGCGAGCCGGCTGACCAGATTGCCGCCGGTGCCGCGCGCAAGGTACATGCCGGCATAGTCGGTCAGGTTGGCTTCGAGGACGGCGGCCCAACCGACTCTCGGCAGCTGCAACAAGAGCGGCAACCCTAGTAGCTTATCGGCCGGAATTTCAGCGACACGCCGCCGTTCGTAGCGATTCTCGTGTGACGTGGTGAAACTCGCCAGCGGCAACATCGTGGCGACTGCATCTGCCGGGAATGCAAACTCCGTCAATTCGCCGGCGAGTTCCAGATCCGACCAACCGGGTTGTTTGGGAAAGCGATACCGGAACGCAACGCCGTCGTCATACGCGCGCACGACCAGCTGCCATTCCAGTGGCTTCGCTCCGCGCTCGCGCAACGTAAGCGTCGTTTCGCTCGCGCGATCGATCACGTGTCGCCGCTTGCCGGGGTATTGCTCGAACGAGGAGTCGATCGCGATTGATTTGGAGCCGACGACAACGCTATTGCGACCGAGCTCCGTACCGTCTTTCAGGCGAACGCCCAGGTTCGACGCAGCGACGACGGGCTGATCGGACAAAGAAACACGATATTGAAGGTGGCCCGGCGTAGACAGCTCGATCTCAAGTCGACCATCTGGAGATTGGACGACAACGGGATCGCTCTGGTCCGCCGCGGCGGCCGCGAAGGACGGAGGCAGTGCGCCAGATAGCAGCAAGCAAAGGCAGGCAAGGCGCGGAATAGGCATCGCGAGCAACGGTCGGACGGCCGGCGCGCATGATCGCCCAGCCGGATCGGCTGCGCTACCCGTGTAAATAGCGCAGCCTGCTGCAGCTACAGACGGCTCAGTTGCGTACCTGCAGCGAGTTCTTCACGTCCTTCACGCCGCCGACGTCTCGGGCCAATTCCGTGGCTCGCGAGCGAGCCTCTTCCGAATCGACGGAGCCGCTCAACTGCACGGTGCCTTTGAAGGTCTCCACGCTGATCTGGTAGGCCTTGGTGACCTCGTCATCGACCAACTTCGCCTTCACTTTTGCAGTCACGACCGCGTCGTCGACGGCTTCACCGGCCGTTTGTTGATCAGTCGCGGCCGGCTGACTCGCTGCCGGCTTGTGGGCCGCGGCCGGCTGGTGGGCTGTGGTCTCCATCTTGCCGTCCGATGAGGCACAACCTGCCATCACCGTGGAACCCAATACGGCCGCTACGAGCAGTGCTCTGGTGAGAATTCGCGTCACGGTGGAATCTCCTATCGGTACGTCTTCGCCGCTTCCTTCACCTGGTCGAGCGCGCGATCGGCGTTGTCTTTGCATTCTTTCTGTGCCGGAGCCGTCAGGGCTTCGCACTTCTCGACGGCGACCTTGTGGTCGGCTTCCGCCTGCGCGATCGTGATCTTCGACTTGCCCTTGTCGAACGTCTCATTGGCATCGTGCGCCTCCTTGGCTACGTCCTTCTCATCCTGATCGGCGATCGCATCAGCCACCTGCTTGTCGGCGTCTGCATTGGCCTGCTGCGCGTCGGCACGCGCATCGGCAACGTCTCGCTGCCCTTCCGCCTCAGCTTTCGCTACGTCATGCTGAACTTCGGCCTGCGATTCGGGCTTCTTGCTGCATGCGGTGAGTAGGAATGCGGCGGCCGCAACCGCGCAAAGCGCTTTGAGATGCATATGTACATCCTCAGTGAACCTGCTGAAACAACGCTGGCGGCTGGGGGACGGTTCCTACAGGGCGTGGCGCAACGCTGCCGTTGACCACACACCGGGACACAGCAGGCGCTGTGTCTGTGAGGTAAATGAGGACTCAGTCGGAGAGCCGGATTACTCGGCGCCCTCCTCGAAACGGATGCCTCGCATCCTCGACGAGCTGAGATCAAAGCCGGTCACGTGCCCGGAGCTGTCACGCACGAAGTGAATGAACCCGGCTTCGCTGCTGAATGCATCCCGCATCGCTGGCTCGAGCGGTTCGGTGGTCGCTACAAACTTGCGTTGCTGTCGACTCAGCGCCGGGCGCCCTTGATCGACGACGATTGACCACGTGACATCGAGCTCGGGGCTGTAGAACGAGCCCGCATAGGCGCTCGACGCGCGCGCGTCGGGAACCATGGGCGCGAAGCGCCGCGCGATCGTCGGTGGATCATCGTCCACTACGAAGCGCAGCTCCCGAGCGGTACTGCCCTCGTCTGCCGCGAACTCGACGCTCACCGGATAGTTGCCGACCGCGAAGCGCGTCGGTCCCACGGGCGCGAGCGGCAAGGACGTCGACCCGATCCTCAGGATCAGCGCCCCGGCGTTCTCGGAGACCTGAAACACTGTCTGCGTCTCGTCGGCGAAATAGCTGCCCACGAAACGGCCGTAAGAGGATGGTCGTGCAGCGCCCTTCTTTTCCGTCTCTGCAGGCGCTGCAGCTTGCAGCGCTCCGGCGAGCAGGACATCTGCGACCTTGTTAGACAACGCGGCTGCCTCGGCGCCTTCGAAGTTACAGAAGACGGCGATGGACGTGCGCTGATCTGGGAATCGCGCGAGCATGGCGTTGTAGCCGACCCAGTTGCCACCATGCTGCACGCGCCTTACGCCGCGGTATCGATCGACGCTGAGACCCCGCGCGTAGCTGATGGCCTCGCCGTTCGCCAGCATTCCGGTCTGCTCCAATCGTTCGACGAACGCGTGCCCGCCGATCTGCGGGTTGCGGAAATTGTCGGTCCACTTGAGTGCCTCTTCGACCGACAGGTGCAGCGAGCCATCGCCCGTCTGCTCCCAATTCGATAGGGCATTCACGAAGTGCGCGTCGCCTTCGCCCTGTACGGCTGCATAGCCGAGCGCGCGGTCGGGAATGATCGTGTCGTGTCGGTCACGGAACTGCGCATGGGGCATCCCCAGCGGCAGAAACATGCGCTCCCGGGCGAACTGCGCGAGCGATTTCCCGCTCACGCGTTGCACGATGACGGAGAGCAGGAAGTAGCCGGTGTTCGAATACTCGTAGCGCGATCCGGTGGGAAAGTTGAGCCCGCGCTGCCGGGCTATCAGGGCCAGCGCCTGTGCATCGTTGCTCAAGTCCTTCTCGCTGATTCCGGCCAGCGACAACAGTGCGTTGTAGTCGCGCAAGCCACTCGTGTGGTGCATCAGGTGATCGATCGTGATAGTGCTGCCGTACGATGGCAGCTCCGGCACGTACTTGCGCACATCGTCGGAGAGCGCCAGCTTACCCTCCAGCTCCAGGAGCACGACCGCCCCTGCGGTGAACTGCTTTGAAACCGAACCGATGTCGAAGAGCGTAGCGGGCGTAATGCGCACGTTGTGCTCGATATCCGCCAAGCCGTAGCCACGGGCATAAACGGGGGCGCCATTGCGCGCCACTGCCAATGCACATCCCGGACGCGGACCGACTTCATACTCCTTGAACAGGGCGTCGATCTGCTCGCGTTCCGAAGTGCCAAGCGAGCCTGCATGGACAGTCGGCAGCCCGAGCAGCCCCACGGCCAGAATTCGACGGAACATCGCTGACGCTCTCATTAATATGCCTCGATCATGCCTGCAGGCAGGCAGTCACCAGATCGTCGAAGGCCAACCCGCCTCGCATCGGGTCCGCGCAGGGCAGACCAATGTCGGCGCTTCGTTTCGCCAACAGTCGGTAGGCATCCTCGGCGCTGAGCTTCGCGGTATTCAGGCTGACGCCTGCGCACCGTGCAGCGGGATTGGTGAGCCGGGCGTGATGCAGATTCAGCGCTATGGCTTCCTCGAGGCTCGGCAGCGCGAAACCTGCAAGCCCGTGCACGCATTTCCTGCCGGCTTCGTGGCACATCACGATGACGTCCGGCTGCGTCCCATGCAGCAGCCCCAGCGCGACGCCGGCGTAAGCGGGATGAAACAGCGAGCCCTGTCCTTCGACGATATCCCAGTGATCGTGCGCAGCATCCGGGCTGAGATCCTCGGCGGCGCCTGCGACGAAGTCGGCCACGACGCAGTCCATCGCGATCCCCGCGCCCGCGATCATGATGCCAGTCTGCCCGGTGGCTCTGAAACTCGCTGCGACATCACGCAGCCCGAATGCTCGGGCGATGGACAGCGCCGTGTATTTCTTGCCGAGCGCGCAGTCAGTCCCGACCGTGAGCAACCTGCGGCCGCTACGTTTGCGCCCGGTCGCGACCGGAAAGCTGCGGCTCGGCTGACGGACATTGATCAGCCGCCGGCCGCAGCGGCGCGCCGTGTCCTCGAGCAGTGCGATCTCTTCCAGTCGCACATGCATGCCGCTCACGAGATCCAGCCCTGCCTCCAGCGCCGACAGCAGGGCCGGGATCCACGCGGGGGCGATGTCTCCGCCGTCCGGCGCGATGCCGATGACCAGAGCTCGCGCGCCACGCTGGTGCGCCGCTGCTGGCATCAAGCGTGGCAGCCCAGTGGTGACCGTCGCCTGCGGCAAGACAAACTCCCCCACGCAAAGCTCCGGGGCCCAGTCGCGTAGACCGAAGGCCGTCTTGGCGTCGATCTCATCCGTGACGTCGCCGAGAAATAGCAGATAGGGCTGGGGAAGTTGCATCATCACAGTATCTGCGGATCGGCTCCGCGAAACTGCAAGTCGTGAGGCTCGAGGCTGCTCGAAGTCTTCGTCTTCAGCGGCCTGCGCCGAGGATTCCTTCGCCGACCCACACAGAGGAGAAGAAACTGCATGACTCGAAGCTCATTGCCCGGTCGCGTCGACCGCATCGATCTCAGCATCCTGGCGACATTGTTCACCGATGCGCGCATCAGCAAAGTGCAGTTGGGTGCCCGCGTCGGCCTGTCGGCCAGCCGCTGCTACGAGCGGATGCGCCGGCTCGAACAGGCAGAAATCATCCGCGGCTACCATGCGGACGTCGACATCGCGCGTCTCGCCAGCTGCCTGCAATTCGTCGTGCAGGTAAAGCTGCAGGACTACACCGCGGCGCACGCCAAACAATTCGAAAAAGCGCTCGCGAAGATTCCGGAAATCGTCTCGTGTCAGAGCGTGCTCGGCCATATCGACTACGTCATTGTCGTGGTCGCTGCCACGGTCGAGCGCTACCAGGCTGTGATTGCCGAGCTTCGTTCGGCCAGCGAGAGCGAATTCGACTTCATGACGTTTCCGGTCTCGAAGGTGATCAAATCGACCGGGCAAGGAGATCTGAAGCTAATCGTGGCCCGACTGGCGCGCGAGGATGTGGCGCCGGAGTGACGGCAACGAGCGCCTGCAACGGCGCCGGGGCTCACCGATGCAGTGAATAGCCGGCCGGTTGCAGCAAGCGGTCTGCGTCTCCGCGCGCGTCGCCCCTAGACTGAATTTCTCGATCTCAACGTGGGGACGTGAGATGAAGATGCGCGCTTTGACGGTCGCCCTCCTCCTCGCCGCTGCTTCCGCGGCGGCACAGGACAGCGCAGTGAATTCCGCCGCCGATGCCTTCGGCGAACGCGTGGGCACGGAGCAATCGGGCCTCTACAGCGAAACGCAGGTTCGCGGTTTCGATCTCAACGACAGTGGCGCCTATCGGATTGACGATGCGTACTTCAGCCGTGCCGCGGCGCTGAACGATCCGGTGCTCGCGGGCGTGGGGGTACGAGTGGGCGTCAATGCCGTACGCCTCGCGTATCCCGCACCCTCCGGCGTCGTGAACTATCGCTTGCGCCAGGCCGGTCCCGTGAATGAGCTGCGACTCGGCGCCGGCCTGCGCGATTTCGGCACGCAAGTGATCCAGGGCGACGGCTCGTTTCGCGAAGGCGACTTCAGCTTCGCCGGCGGGTTCGTCTGGCGTCCGTTGTGGCGACTGGCGCAGGGCTACGAGGGCCACGGACTCGACGTCGGTGGAGTCGGTGCGTGGCAGATCACACCCGATCAGCGGCTGGGCGCTTTCGCATCGACGTTCCACCGCGGATACGACGGCGACTACGCAGTCATCCCCAGCGAGTCCGCCGTGCCCCCGAATCTCAAGAGGCTCCACCAGTACTCACCGTCCTGGGCGTGGACGGAAGCCACGAGCTCGAACTTCGGTGTTCTCTACGACGGACGGATCGGCGGCTTCGCGGTCGACGTCGCGGCCTTCCATTCGATCTTCGACATCGACCGCACGGACTTCACTCTGATCTCTGCCGACGCTGCGGGACATGCCTCGGCCACCACCTTCCGCAATCCCGACCGCACCAAACGCGCGGACTCCGCCGAGGCACGCGTGAGCCGACAGTTCGAAGCGGGCAGCATCACCCATCTGGCCACCGCATCGCTGCGTGGCGGCCGAACCGTCGTCGACCTCACGTCCACTGTCGCCATTCCTCTCAGCGACTTCGACCTGCAAGATGATGAGGCGCCCAGCGGAACGGAACTCACTTGGTCGGGGACGCGAGGCACGGACACCGTCGAGCAGGTCACTGCCTCCGCGGGCTACGGGCTCGCGTGGCGTGACCGTGTCCAGCTTCGCTCCGCGATCCACCGGACGCGCTACGCAAAGAATGTGCTGTCAATCGCCGGCGTGCACACCGAAGGCATCACAGAGACCACGCTCTACAACGCCTCGCTCATTTTCAATTTCACGGACCGCACGGCCGTGTTCGGCAGCTGGGTGACCGGCCTCGAAGAGGCCGGCGTTGCGCCGACATCGTCGATCAACCGCGACGAAGTGCTGCCTCCAGTGGAGGCCGAGCAGTTCGAGTTGGGCGTGCGCCAAGCCCTCACGCCGGAGCTGACTTTCATAGGCGCTCTGTTCGACGTTGCCAAGCCCACTAACGGTATGCGCGCCGATCGCACGTTCGGACTCGTGGGAGAAGTGCGCCACCGCGGCATCGAGGCTTCGATCGCAGGCAAGCTGGGCGAGAAAACGCGCGTGGTCCTGGGCGCCGTGGCCTTCCAGCCCGAGGTTACGGGGCCGCTAGTTGACGCGGGCGTGGTCGGCTCGCGCGCGGCTGGCATCTCCCACGTGATCGTCAACGCGAATGTCGAGCGACAAATCTGGAACGGCTGGTCGCTGGACGCGAGCGTCAGTTACGCAGGCGAACGCTGGGCTGACACGGCCAACACTTTCAAGACGCCGGCGGTGACGACTGTGAATCTCGGCGCGCGCAATCGCTTCGTGCTGGCGGGACGCCCGGCGGAGTTTCGCGTGCTCGCGTCGAATCTCACCGGAGTCGAAGGATATTCGGCCACGCCTACGGGGCTGCTCTCGCCGATCCCGCCGCGGACGGTGCGGGCGATGTTGAGCGTTGCGTTCGGGGGGAAGGAGTAGTGCCGGACGGCGGCTTCCTGAACCTGCTGACGAACTTGTCCGTCTTGCCGCGGATTGCCGCATCGAACACCAGCAGCGTGTGATCGTCGCCGGCCACGTGCAGTAGATCGCTCTGGCCCTCGAACACGAAACCGGCACGCTCGAAGTCCGCCCGGGCACGGGCGGGGTCGATCCGATGCAACTGATTCACGATGACGCGCGGGTCGCCTGGCTTGCCGACGAAGTCGATGACACCGACGGTGCCGCCGGGCTTCACGGCGCGATAGAGAGCGGCGAGCACGTTTTCCGGGTTGATGTGCGGCGCGCCGGCCTTCGCGTCCTCCCAGTAGACGTCGTGATACATCATGTTCAGCAGTACGAAGTCGAAGCGGTCTGGCGCGAGGGAATCGGCCCTGAGCGAATGCATCGGCAAAGCCTGGAACGAGAGGTTGGGGTTGCGCGCGCCGAGCGGCGCAAAGTCCTGGCGGGCTTTCTCGTCGTAGACGAGCGCGACCACCGCACCCTCAGGGCCGACGATGCGCGCCATGATCTCGCTGTAGTAGCCACCGTCGGCGATGATGTCGAGCACCGTCATGCGCGGCTGGAGGCCGAGAAACTCGAGCACCTCACCCGGCTTCCACGTTGCGTCGAACTTGACCAGTTCTGCTGGGCGTCCCGGCGCGGCAACGGCCGCTGCATAGTCAACGGCCGTGCTCGCCTCTGCCACGACGCACGCGCTCAGAAGCAGAACCGATACCGGGACTCGCATAGGCCGCCGAGCCTAAACAATCCGTTCGGCTACGGATATCACAAGCGGCTGGTGCTACGAGTGAGCTCGAGCAGCAGGTTCATTCGCAACCGTACAAAAACTTAATCCTCCGCTGAGCCCGCTACGCTCAGTCGCCTCCGAGTTGGCGGAACCTTCCGCATTCGGCGCTGGCACTCACTCGCGCATCTTGATTACGCCAACAGAGCTCTGCGCGATCGCCATCGCGACAGAACGAATGAGGAGGAAACGCCATGAACGCATCCCAACGGAAGAGTGTTGGTCGGAGCGAACTGCAGATTGCATGCCGCGCTGCACTTGTCAGATCTGCACTCGTCGGCATCCTTGGAGTCGCGGTAATACCGCTCTGCAATGCCGATGGAGCTCAAACGCAGGACGCAGACACGCTGAGTGTACAAGCCCTCAGCACTCGGCCCGACCTGCAACACTTGCCGGCGCCGCTGCTCCAGAGGCTGGGCGAGCTCTCGGGGCATCCGCACACGTTCAATCCAATGCGCGCGTTTGCAGAAGCCGACAAGCCGAGTCAGTTGTTTCAGTACTACCTGCTCGACACCAAGGGCTTTCAGTCGAACGTCTTCACCTCGATCATTCCCGGCACCAACGATCACGCCATTCCGACGGCGGCCAATGCTGCTAACCACCAGCTGCCGACGATCGGTGCAGTGCGCGTCGTGCTCGAACCGAAACCGGGGTTGCCGACCGATCCGAAAGATCCCGGGGCATTCATCGACATCTTCACCGACATCTCGGGTCTGTTCGTCATCAACAACGAGTCCGGGTGGTACGAGGGTTGGATGATTCACGACCTGGACGTGCCGCGAATCGCGCCGCCACGCGCCGATGGCCACGCGCAATTCGGGACGATCACGACGGCGGATGCGGCAGCTATTGCTGCGATTGGCGACCACCACAACACTCCGGGCAGACGGTTCACGACCGACGGCAAGGATGTGAGAGTGCCGAATTCCGGGGATCGCTTTCCGGGCATGCAGAGCAATGTCGTACCGTTGACTCTGAGCATGGGAGCGTACAACTGCCTGCAGCAGAGCGACTGCCATTCGTACTGGGAGTTCAACGAGTACACGAACTGGATCTTCCCGCTCTACGAACTGCCCTTCACCGGAGGCGTTCCGGGAAGCTTCAGCGGGGGCAAACAGTACGACCTGTCCTCGGTGATTCCGGGATCGGGTCCTTCCGGCGTGTCGAACAACGATCCGCCTCTCAAGCTGACCTACGGCGACGATCCCAACAATCCGCGCGATCCGGATCGTGGTCCGAACGCCAGCCCGCAGGACCCCGATCGGCCGGTGACGAACGACGACGATCAGAAGGAGACGCGGCTGCGGTTCATTCCGAGCGGCCTGGCGAATGAAGTCCTGCTCGACGTGTACATGCGATTGAAGTCGTTCGAGCCGGGCGTCGCCAACTTCAACAGGCGGCTGTTCGATGCCTACGCCGCCGAGGTCAAGCGAGTGGACGCCAACCGCGACGGCGTGCTGACCTTCGTCGAAGCGGACGAAGAAGACGAGTCGGACGGTCTGCCCAACGAACGGCTCTATCTTGCGCCGACGCAATTCGATCGGTTCGCCGTCACTCGCGAGATCGACGATGGCCTGCTGGCTCCGCGGTTTGCGCCAAGTCAGCGAGCCTACGTGTTGAGCGGCAAGCTGACTCTGGTCAGCCCGTCAGTGCCGGCTTCAATCCCGCGTGACGCCGATGATCGCTAGATGAGGAGGGGTTTGGCACTCGCGTGACCGGCAGTTGGCGACTGCATGGAACGCGAGTGCCTTCAGCATTCCCCATTAGTATCGCGCAGGGTCGATTTTCTTACGCCGACGTGCGCGTCGCGATCTGCCACACGTTGCCCCACGCGTCCTCGACGGTGCAGCGTCGATCCCCATAGGGCATGTCGGTTGGCGCTTCGATCACCTTCACTCCTGCGTTCACTGATCTCTCGAAGACCTCATCGACGTCATTCACGTAGACATACAGGCAAGCAGTCTGCCGGGGCCTGAACTCAGTGCCGCTGATCATCACTATCGAATCCCCGATGCGGATCTCCGAGGGTCGAGTCGTTTGATAGTCGCCCGTGGCTTCTAAGGCTTGCTTGATAAAGCCAACCAGCCCCTCGGGGTCGTCCGCAAAGATCCGTGGAGTGACCGTGTGCCAGCCAGGGGGAGGATTACTCATCGCTGTGGCCTCGCTTGCGACATCGCTGCAGACCAAGCGTTATACACTGCCTCGCGAGAACCCCCTGGCGAGGACGTGACATGAAAGGTTTTCGGACATCTGAGACGCATAGTGGTCGTGGCGTGCGCTCGCTCTTGATCGCGAGCGTTTCGCTTGCCCTTGGGTTGAGCTTGAGCTCGTGCGCCGAGATGTCGCAGGTCCTGCAAACCGGTGCAGTGAGTGCCGGTCAACCTGACGAAGCTGCTCTGACACGCGCGGTGAAAGAGTCGCTGGAACTGGGCAGCAGTCGCGCAGCGGATCTGCTCTCACAGGTCGGCGGGTATCAGAACAGTTCGAGATATCGCATCAGATTGCCCGAGGCCGTGCAGCCGATAGCAACCCGGCTGCGACAGTTCGGCCTGGGTGGGCAAGTGGATCGAATCGAAGCACTCATGAACCAGGGCGCCGAGCACGCGGCAATCGAGGCAAAAGGGGTGTTCATCAGTGCCGTGCGCAGCATGACCATTACGGATGCCATGGGCATCGTGCGCGGCGGCAACACGGCTGCGACCGACTACTTCCGCCAGCACACCGAGGCCGATCTGCGACAAAGATACCTGCCGATCATCAAGAGCAACCTGCAGCAGGTCGGTTTCTACAACCAGTATCAGCAGCTGCTAACCGCCTACAAACGATTGCCGCTGGCCGACAAGCCCGATCTGGACCTGGAACAGCATGTGCTCACACAAAGCCTCAACGGGCTGTTCACGCAGGTCGGCGAGGAAGAAAAGGCCATTCGCAAAGATCCTCTCGGCCGCGGCAGCGCGGCGATAGCAGCCATATTCGGGCGGTAGTCGACTTCGGCAGTCAGTGCTGCACGGGCTCACAGAGGATTCTCTGCAGAGCTTCCGGACTGACGGGCTTGACGATGTGATCATCCATGCCGGCGCTTCGTGTGCGCTCCCGGTCCGCTTCCTGTCCCCAGCCTGTCAACGCGATGATGCGTACGCTTCGACCCTGGGGCAGGGCCCGGATACGCCGGGTTGCCTCTACGCCGTCGACGCGCGGCATTCCGAGATCCATGAAGATGATGTCCGGGCAGAATTCGCAGGCCTGCTCGATCGCCTCCGCCCCGTCACTTGCCATCCGCACTTCATGGCCAGCCAATTCCAGCAGCGTCATCAAGGACGCAGCCGCATCGGCGCTGTCATCGACCACGAGAACACGCCTGGCGCCGTGTTCCGCGGCCGTGTGTGCAGTTGCCGAATCGGGCGAGACGATCGGGGTTGCGGCTCGCGCCCCTGCGAGCGGTAGTCGAACCTTGAAGGTACTGCCAGCTCCCAAACCATCGCTGAGTGCAGTGACCGATCCGTTGTGCATCTGGACCAGCGTTCGCACGAGGGACAGGCCTATGCCAAGGCCGCCGTCGGCACGCTGCTCGCGAGAGTGTGCCTGCGAGAACATCTCGAACACGCGCTCGAGCGCCTGCGGTGGGATGCCGATCCCATTGTCCTGGACGCTCACGACCGCCTCGCTCCCCTCGTGATCCAGCGTCAGCGTGATGCGCCCGCCCTTGTCCGTGTATTTGGCGCTATTGGAGAGCAGGTTCGAAAAAACCTGCACGAGTCGATCGGGGTCTCCATCGACCTGCAGCCCGTCCGCACCGGGACGAATCTCGACTATCAGCTCGTGTCCCCGACCTTCGATGAGCACGCGCGAGCCATCGACCGCGTTTGCCAGGACGTCGGTGAGAAACAGTCTGCGCTGCCGCAGCTCGAGCTGCCCGCGTGTGATGCGGCTGATGTCCAGCAGATCGTCCACCAAGCGCACCAGGTGACTCGCCTGACGATCCATCATGCTCAGGGTACGCTGGAGCATCGCGTCGGCAGCAGTCCGCAGGCGCAGGATCTGCACACCGTTGCGGATCGGGGCGAGCGGATTCCTGAGCTCGTGTGCCAGCACCGCGAGAAACTCGTCCTTGCGTCGATCCGCTTCCAGCAGCGCCTGCTGCGCGCGACGCCTTTCGGTGATGTCGATCGAAACGCCGACGAACTGCATTGCGCGGCCTGCGGCATCGCGCTGCACGACGCCGGCACCTTGCAACCAACGCACCTTCCCATCGGGACGCAGGATGCGGTACTCCATCAATGGGCCGTGCGTCGCCGCGGAACGCCCGGCTGCGACGTACGTTGCAGCCAATGCCGCCTGCATCATCGACCTGTCCTCCGGATGCAGCAGCTCGCAAAACGTTCCCGCCGGCCACCATGTGCGCGACGCGTCGAGACCTGCCATTGCACAGGCATGCGCATCGAAGCTTTCCATTGCTCCGCGCGTGTAATCGATGATCCACGTTGCGGCGCCGGTCGCTTCCAGCGCCAGACGCATGCGCAGCTCTTTCTCTTGTTGATGCTGCTCGGCGCGCTTGCGCTCCGTGACATCCACCAGCGTCACGAGAACGCGGTCGAGCGGTTCGCCCGGTTGGGGGAAGGTGATCGTAAACAGGCACTGACGCAGCTCGCCCGCCAACGTGCGCTGCTCGATGTCGGCGGCCAGCGAGGCTCGACCCTCTGCAAGCGCAATGAGCTCTTCCTCGAAGACGCGCAGCGAACTCTCGGTAAATACGCGCGCCAGAGACCCTTTGAGCTCCTCTTTCGAGCCGGCGCCGAACAGGCGCAGCGTTTCGCGGTTCACGTCGCGCACTTTCACGAGCGGCACCGCTGCAGCGACCAGGTCGGGATGACGATGGAAGTGGGCGCGGAAGTCGCGCACTCCCTGGCTTCTCAGCCGCTCCAGGAAGGCTGCCACCTCGGTGAAGTCTTCCTCCCACAGCGAGACTCCGGCGGCTTCGAAGGCGTATCGGTATCTTGCTTCGGCCGCGCTATGTCCGTCGTCCGGAACTTCCCTTCCGGCATTGCGCCCAGGTTGTCCGACTCCCTCGCGCATCCGCTTGCACTCCATCCTGAGTGCGAAAGATCGTACTCCAGATGCCGCGTCGTGGTCACACTACCGCACTGGGTAGTCCCAAACATCGGGCAGCAGCTTGTCCTTGAGCGATGCATACATGGCGTCGCGGAACAGTTTGACCGCCGGGAAAGGCCGAAGGGCGATGGTGCGCTCCACTATCAGTCCCTGCTCGTTGTCCACGATGACCTCCAGGCTCTCGATCTTGTGGCCGTCCATGGTTCCCACCCAGCGCAAGAAGGTGGTGCGCTCATCGAGCTTGAACTCGGCCGTATAGGTCCCGGAACCCCGCGTCGAGCTCGACTGAGCGAAAATCGCTGCGATGACTGCACGCCCCGCGATGGGCCGTACCAGGTTGGGCTGTTGAAGACGACGTTCTCGGCAAGCAGCTCGCTCACCTGCGCGGGGGTAGCTTTACCGGCTTCCCGTAGTTTGCGTAGAGGATGCATTGTGATCCTCTCATGCTGCCGATCACGAGGCGTTGATTGCAGCAGAAGCGGAATGCGCGCTCTATTGCACGATGGTATAGAACCAAGCGAGCGCTCTTACGAGCGGGGGCGGCGAGCGGAGCCCAGCGTCCGCTGATAGATCAGGTTGCCGCGAACGTAGCAGGCACAAGAAACCTTCTGCAGACCTGACGGATCGAGGATCGTGATCGCTCCGCGGCGATAGTCGATCAGTTTCCGTACGTGCAATGAGCGCGCAGCGTGAGTCACGCCCGCCCGCCGTACCCCGAGCATGTAGGCGAGAAACTCATGCGTGAGATTGAACCGATCGTCGCCGACGCGCTGGCGGGTCATGAGTAACCAGCGCGCCAACCGGCTCTCGACCGGATGGAACGCAGCGCAGGCTGCGGTTTGGGAGAGTTGCTCCAGCAACACGTGCACATATCGATTCATCACTTCGCGCAGGTCGCTATCCCGCTCGCAGTGCCGTCGGAACACCGCCGCGCCCATGGACAGCGCCGATCCGCCGCCCTGCACGACGGCGCGCTGCGGAGAGACGTTCACACCCAGCAGGACGGATGTTCCCATCATGCCCTCGTTGCCGATGATTCCGACCTCGAGCCGCGGCCCGTCCGCAAGCGTGGTCACCAGCGAGATGACGCTATCCAACGGAAAGTACACCCGCTGCACGGACTCGCCCTCGTCGCACAGAACCGCCGCGAACCGCAGCTCCACCTGGTCGCAGCTGGCGAGAACTGTGTCCTGGCTGCGCCGCGGCAGCGCCGCAATCAGCTTGTTGGCGCTGACGTCGGAGGTGCGCTGCGTAAGGAGTGTTTTCGATTTCACCGGCGCAGCGTGCGCGCCGCGATAGTCGCGCGCTGTGCGGCAGCGTACGTCCGCGGTTCGCGGGATTCGCTCTGCATATGTTCGACACCGTACAGAACGGCCTCTCTGCGCGGCGGAACCTAGGGGGCCGAACCTGTCGGCGAAGCCAGCACAATTCGAACGCGGGAAGCTCAACGTGAATACCGCAACGCGCTTCCACACAGGAGATCGAGCGCGCGATCTCACTACCCTCGCCACGGCCTTGCCCGGACTCCAGGGCTCGCCAAACCTGCGCCTGGAAGCGGACGCATGGCGTCAGCTGGCGGGGGCACTGACTGCAGATCCGTCCACAGCCCTGTCCTGCGCGCTCGACATCGCACTCGCCCTTTGCCACGCGGGAACGGCAGGCCTGAGCCTGCTCAAGACAGACGCAGCGAACGGCACGACCGTGCGATGGGAGCTGGTGCACGGAGCGCTCGCACCCTACGAAGGACTCGACACTCCGGTCAGCTCCAGCCCCTGCAGCCTGTGCCTCGATGCCGGCGCGACGATTCTCGTGTCACGACCGGCAAGGGCGTTCGCCTGGCTCGAAGACACCCGGCCAGCAATTCTCGAGGAACTGATCGCGCCGCTCCGCGACAGCCATGGGGGTGTTGAGGGCACGCTGTGGATCGCCCATCACGACCGTCGTTCCCGTTGCTCTGCGAATGATGTGCGCATCCTGGAGCAGCTCGCGCAGCAGATCGTACTGGCGTTACGGCTGCAAGAGCATGCAAGGGACCGCGAGCATGCCTTGAGCGTGCTGCAGTCGCTGCAAGCAGCACAGCAGGATCTTCTCTCGCACGACCTGACCCATGAGCGGACCCAACGCCAGCAAGCCGAAGCGGCCGAACAGGAAGCACGACGCGCCTTGATGTTCAAAGAGGCGATGATCCATGAAGTAAACCATCGTACGAAGAACACGCTGCAAACGGCGGCGAGTCTGCTGTCGTTGCAGGCCCGCATGGCTACCTCTGCGGAGGTGAGACGAGTGCTGCTGGACAGCCGTGACCGTTTGCAATTGCTTGCAGAGGTGCACGCAATGATCTCCGCCGCGCGCGACGGCGGTCATACCATTTTCATGCCGCAGCTGCTGCAGACACTCTGCGATGCGCTCCGAGGTTCGTTCGCCAATATCTGTCACGGCGTTAGCCTGGAGCTCACGTCCGATCCGATATCGCTGCCGGTCAACGACGCAATCGCAATCGTGCTGTTCTCGAACGAGACGGTTACCAACGCGTACAAGCATGCATTTACGGACGAGTCCGCGGGAGCGATTACGCTGCAGCTGCACCGTACGCCCGAGCACGCATTGGTCCTGCGAATTGCGGATTCCGGCGTGGGCGCAGACCTCGCTCACATCGAAGGCGGCATGGGCCTGAAACTGACGCGTATTCTCGCGGCGCAGCTGTGTGGCACGCTGGAGATCGAAGGCCATGCCGGCAGCGCCGGCACGCGAGTCACGTTGACGATGGATCGTCAGTCCGTCGTGCAGCCCGCTCCCTGAGTGTGGAATCCGTCGTCGCACGTCCAACTGTTGCCCGAATAGTCGAGGTGCGCGTCCGCTGGCAGCTGCACGGCGACGCACGCCGCAGCGTCCTTGCGGAACCCCCGCTCGCACTCCCAGTTATCGCCAGAGCGCGACAGGAAGCCATTTGCCGGTACCGCGACCGGCACGCACGCAGTACCGACGAGGCGGAATCCACGGTCGCATTCCCAACCCAGCCCGTATGAGGAGCCGCTGGCGTGCGCGTTTGCGGGCACCTCGATGCGCACGCACGCCTCCGGTCCCTCGCGGAAATTGCGATCGCAGCGCCAACCCTTGCTGTTGCCGTCGTCCAGGTAGGCATTTGGCGGCAGCTGTATGGCGAGGCAGCTCTCGTTGACGTTGCGGTAACCTCTATCGCAGCGCCAGCTCCTGCCGGACGCGTCCAGGTATCCGTTTGCCGGCACGACTATGCGCACGCAAGTGTCCCCGTCGCGTCGAAATCCCCTGATGCAATCCCAACCGTTCCCGTAGCGACTCGCCCGTGCGTGATCCGGCAGATCGCTCGGCGTGGCCGCAACGGGCAGGGAAGCGAAAACCGCCAACCCCAGCAAGAACGGCGCGAGACAAGAGACTCGTCGGGCAATCCGTTCAGCTGCTGCTCGCATCACGTACGAGAATCCTTGCAGCCGCCCGTCGCGAAGGACGACCGCTTCGAGGACGAAGTGACTCCAGAAGGTCGTTCCGTCCGTCCGCCGTCGCCACCCCTCCCGGCTGATGGTGCCACCGACCGTAGCAGAACGCAGGTCACGAAGCGGCTGATTGCTGGCAATCTCCTTTGGGAGATAGAACTGCGAGACGTGACGATCCACGACGTTCTGGCTCGATGCGCCGGCCTCGCCGTACCAGGAGACCACCACTCCGGTCTCGTCCAGCATGGCCAGCGAAGAGTGCTCGGACTCGCGAGCCAGTGCGGCGTGCATTAGCGCGCCGCGTCTCTGCAGCACTCGCCGGCGCCAGGACCGAACGCGGTCGCTGCTGCCCTGCATCGCACGACTCCAATTCACGAGCCTTCTCCTACCACACTGTGGACTTGATGCTGCGACTGCCACATCCCGCCGTCCGTGCGCTGACGTACAGATGGCGGCTGCAAGGTCGCAGAACATACATGCTGCGATCTCTTGCACACCGTAAGGAGTGGCTTTGCAGGCGGCCGAGGACAAGACTGCATGGAAACACGCCGTCACGCGCTACCAGCGCGCCTCCACGAAGCGTGCGCTCTGGCAGCTGACGAACACGTTCGGCCCGTACGTGCTCTTGTGGTATGCAATGTATCGGGTGCACGAGGTTTCGCTGTGGCTCACCGTGCCCCTGGCGATCGTGTCCGCTGCATTCCTGGTGCGCATCTTCATCATCTTTCATGACTGCACGCACGGCTCATACTTTCGCTCCCGACGCGCCAACGACGTCGTCGGCTTCATCGCCGGCGCCTTGACGTTCACCCCGTACCAGCAGTGGCGGTGGGAGCACGCGATCCATCACGGCAGCTCGGGCGATCTCGACCGACGGGGCACCGGCGATATCTGGACGATGACTGTCCAGGAGTATCTGAGTGCGTCTCCCAGGCAACGCCTTGCCTATCGGCTGGCGCGCAATCCGCTGGTGCTGTTCGTGCTCGCCCCGCTCTTCGTGTTCGTCGTCAAACAACGCTTCGCCTCAGAGAAGGCGGACGAGCGGCGACGCCGCGACGTGTGGAGACTGAACTGGGTGCTGCTCGGCATTGCGGCGCTGCTCAGCTGGGCCTTCGGCATCGCCCCTTATCTGCTGATTCAGTCGATCGTCATCACTATCGCCGGCGGCATAGGACTCTGGCTGTTCTACGTGCAGCATCAGTTCGAAGGCGTTTACTGGGAACGCGGCGACAACTGGGACTACACCACGGCCGCACTGCGCGGCAGCTCCTACTACAAGCTGCCGAAGGTGCTGCAATGGCTCTCGGGCAACATCGGCTTTCATCACATCCATCACCTGAGCCCGCGCATCCCGAACTACAACCTGCAGCGCTGTCATGAGAGCGACCCGCTGTTTCAGGAAGTCACGACCGTCACGCTTACCTCCAGCTTGCGATCGCTCAGGCTTCGCTTCTGGGACGAGCAACGCAGGAAGCTCGTCGACTACGCCCACCTGCGCCGGATCGCAGCAGAGCGGCGGCGCGTGCAACCTTGAGCATCGAAGCCGAACGCTGCCTGTTCATACGGCTGGGCAGGTGCGGTGAGTGGACCGCACAATGCATCGTGGCGGGCGAGCTGCGCCTGGACTATCCGCAGGTGTCCCACGAGTTCGCGCTCGACGGCCGCTGGACTCAGGTCGAGTCGCAACTCGCGGGGCCGAGCAAGGATCGCGAAACCAGCGCGCGACACACGAAGCAGATTCGTGCTTTCTACGAAGCGTCCGCAAGTACGCTGTGGATCACGTTCCATGCCGACTGCATGTGGTGGTCATTCGCAGCTCCGGGCGCGTCGGAGCGCGCGGACGGCACGAAGGTTCGTTCCACGATCGATGGATGGCAGCAGTATGACGTCGCGAACCAACCTCTGGCGGCCGATCGTCTGAGCGGCAGCCTGCTCGCCGTTCAGGCGTACCGGGGCACGATTTGTGCGGTCGAGCCCGGCTACGTGCTGCAAGTGATCAACTGCGTGGATGCTCCACGCTTGGCCGCCGCCGACCTTGCATTGGCAGCACTCATCGATTCCCTGCAGCCGATAGTGGAGCGCCTGCATCCGCGGGATCTCGAGGTGCTCGTCGACCTGATATTCAGGAACGCAGGGTGGCAGCGCGTCGGGGTGCTCGCCGAAACGGAGACCGACATCGACCTGGCGCTGGAATCCGCTGTGACCGGCGAGCGGATCGCGGTAGAGGTCAAGGCGCATGCCGACATCGAGGACTATCGCGAGTATGCGGCTCGGTATCGTTCGATGGTGGGGTTCGATCGCTTCTACTTCGTGACCCACTCGCCGATCGATACCGAAGTGGCCAAGGAAAGCGCCGCTGCATCGATCACGGGCATTCAGTTCTGGGGCAGTCGGTGCATCGCGCAGCGCGCCGCACACAGCGGACTTGCTCAATGGCTGATCGACAAAGCTACCTGATCGGTCCCCGACGGTAAGACAACAGGCGATCGAACTCCTTCTTGACGACCGCGTAGCACTCGCAGGTGCGCGCCTCGAGACCCACGCGATCGAGCACCGTGATGTGTCCGCGGCTGTATTTGATGAGTCCGGCGTTCTGCAGGTTGCCGGCAGCCTCCGTGACGCCTTCGCGCCGCACGCCCAGCATGTTGGCGATCAATTCCTGGGTCATGACGAGCTCGTCGCCGACCAGTCGGTCGAGACTAAGCAACAGCCACCGGCAGAGTTGCTGGTCCAGGGAATGATGTCGGTTGCAGACAGCCGTCTGCGCCATTTGCGTCAGCAAGGCTTGTGTGTAGCGCAGCAGCAGGTGCTGCATGGCGTCACCGCGGATGAATTCCTCCTTGAGGAGCTTGCCAGGCAGGCGGTAGGCGTGGCCCGCGCTCTGCACGACAGCCCGGCTCGGTGTCGTTTCCCCGCCCATGAACAGCGACACGCCGATGATGCCTTCGTTGCCGACGACCGCGATCTCCGCCGATGCTCCGTCGGCCAGCATGTACAGCAGCGAGACGATAGAGGTCGTTGGAAAGTACACCGCTCGCTGGCGGCTGCCGGATTCGTACAGGACATCGCCGAGCGGCATCGGCACCAGCTTGAGACGGGGGCTCACCCGCTCGAAGTCGTCCGCCGACAGCGCCGCCAGGAGGTGGTTCTGGCGAGGGTCATGATTGGGTGTCGACATCGGGGTTAACGCTGCCTGCGGCTCTGACACTATGTGCGCCATCGTACACAACGGCTGAGCCCGCGGCTAAGTTCGTTAACGCACCGACCCGCAACACAGACAGTCGCACACTGCAGGGCTATGGAAAGGCTCACCAGCGTCCTGCTGCTCGCACTGTGCGCATCCGTCCCAGCGGCGGCGCATGAACGAATCGCGGTGGACGCCCGCACGCTGGTGCAGGCCGAAGCCGACGAACAGAAGCGACAGCTGGAGGAAATGCGCGACATCAATGTCGACGCACGGCGCGACGCGCTGCAAATGCAACGGCAGATCGCCGGGCTGCAGGCCGAAGTCGTCGATCGCGGCTTGCTGCTGACGCTCGACGATGCCCTGTTCGCCGGAAGCTCGACGACACTGAACTCAGCCGGCATTGAGCGGCTCGACCTGCTGGCGAGCTTCCTCGAAGATCATCCGTACCGGACTGCGCAGATCGAAAGCTCTGCCGCTTGCAGGGCCAGTGCCGGCTACGACGCGACCCTATCCCAGCGCCGCGCGGCGGCAATAGCGCGCTATCTGATCCTGCGAGGCACTGCCCCAACCCAGATAGCACACGGCAGCCGACAGGTCGCGTCGATCACCGCGGACTGCGACGCCGAGAGCCTGCACCGGAATCGACAGGTGATCGTCGTCATCGAGAATGTCGTGACCTCGGCGGGTGAACCGTGAGGGGCACGCTGTCACTTGCATCCCGGCGCTCCTTCGTCGGTCCGCCGAAGCGTCGCCCGATCGACGGCACCTCGCGGCGTCAGAAGAAGCAGCAATGCGGCCCGGCCATCAATGCCTGGGAGAACGAAGGCGGCCGTACTGCGAAGACTTCGCCATGAATTAAGCAGGAACTTCGCTGCTGCTCACGGCTTTCTATCATCACTTCCACGCCTCTCCGTTTCGATCACGACTGCCTTTGCGCTCGCCGCGATCAATTTCGAGAGCGCCCGCGATCCACGGAGATTCATCATGGCCCAGAGCAAACGTGCGGCACCCAGTGCCGCGAAACCGCGCGGCAACGGTCGTCCGGCGAAAGCAGCGGCGAAAACTTCCGCCCGTTCCACTGCCAGCGGTCCAGCCAGGAACGCTGGACGTGAGGCGATTTCCGATGCGGCGACTCAGAAGCTGGCGGGCACTCAGCAGCTGGCAGCGGAATTTCCCTTCAACGCCGCCAAGCCCTCGGAGTTTGGCGATGCGGCTGCCACACCTGCGCGCGGGCAGTCCGCCGAGCCGCCGGATCCGTCAGTGGGCGCGAGCACGCTCACCGAAACCAATGCATCGCTGAAGGTCGGCAAAGGCAGTCCGCCGCTGAGCGTCAATCCCGGCAACGGTCCGCTCGATCGCGTACGAGTGGATTCGAGTGGACGAGCGCTTACGACCAACCAGGGTGTGCCGGTCGCCGACAACCAGAATTCGCTCAAGTCCGGATTGCGTGGACCTTCGCTGCTCGAGGACTTCATCCTCCGCGAGAAGATCACGCATTTCGATCACGAGCGCATTCCGGAGCGTATCGTGCACGCGCGCGGGTCCGGAGCGCACGGCTACTTCGAATGCTACAAACCGCTCACGAAGTTGACGCGAGCTTCGATCTTCGCCGAGGCCGGCAAACGCACGCCGGTATTCGTGCGTTTCTCCACGGTCGCCGGTGAGCGCGGCTCCACCGACACAGCACGCGATGTGCGCGGCTTCGCGGTCAAGTTCTATACGGACGAAGGCAACTGGGATCTCGTCGGCAACAACATCCCGGTATTCTTCATCCAGGATGCGATGAAGTTCCCGGATGTGATCCACGCGGTGAAGCCCGAGCCTCATCATGGGATGCCGCAAGCAGCTTCCGCGCACGACACCTTCTGGGACTTCGTCTCGCTCATGCCGGAAAGCACGCACATGCTGATGTGGGTGATGTCCGACCGTGCGATTCCGCGCAGCTACCGGATGATGCAGGGGTTCGGCGTCCACACGTTTCGCTTCGTCAACGCGGCCGGCGACTCGCAGTTCGTGAAGTTCCATTGGAATCCGCTCGCGGGCACGCATTCACTGGCCTGGGATGAGGCCGTCAAGATCTCCGGCGCCGATCCGGACTTTCACCGGCGCGATCTGTGGGAAGCGATCGAAGCCGGCGCCTATCCGCAGTGGGAGCTGGGCGTGCAGCTCTTCAGCGAGGCCGACGCCGAGAAATTCAGCTTCGACGTGCTGGACGCGACCAAGCTCATTCCGGAGGAGCTCGTGCCCGTCGTGCCGATCGGCCGCATGGTGCTGAATCGCAACCCGGACAATTTCTTTGCGGAAACGGAGCAGGTCGCCTTCTGTACGGCGCACATCGTGCCGGGGCTGGACTTCAGCAACGATCCTCTGCTCGCCGGACGAATCCACTCGTACGTCGATACGCAGATCTCGCGGCTGGGCGGTCCCAATTTCCACGAGATCCCCATCAATGCGCCGGTGGCCCAGGTCCACAACAACCAGCGCG
>Ga0111538_10001196_pt1 | contig 36629 bp, 36 predicted proteins | sample SoiMethybrSBSTD1_FD_79669 | JGI IMG/M metagenome (GOLD analysis project Ga0111538, IMG submission 79669) | Bulk soil microbial communities from a Populus tree surrounding site in Tennessee, USA - Soil MetaG P. TD hybrid SBSTD1 (version 2)... | ecosystem: Environmental > Terrestrial > Soil >...
GAGATCGAAGGGTGCCGGTCGCACTATTTGCAGAAAGAACGCTGCATCTACTGCGACATCATTCGCCAGGAGCTCAGCGAGCGCACCCGCATCGTGGCCGACAATCCCGAATTTCTCGTTGTCACGCCGTTTGCCCCGCGCTTTCCTTTTGAGATGTGGATTCTGCCGAAGCGGCATTCGGCCTATTTTGAGGAAAGCCAAAAAACGCAATTCGAGTTGCTCGCTCGAATTCTTTCCGAATCCCTCCGGCGTCTGGACCGCGCGCTCTCCAAACCGGCGTTCAATTTCATTCTGCACACGTCCCCGCTCCACGAGAAAACCGGCGATTTTTATCACTGGCACATTGAGGTCATTCCCAAACTGACTCAGGTCGCCGGCTTCGAATGGGGGACCGGCTTTTATATCAATCCGGTCACACCTGAAGAGTCGGCCAAATTTCTGCGCGACGTGGAAATCTAACGTTTCCACGTTTCTTGCACCAATAATAGTAGAATTGAGATATCAACCGGATCTAGCGTGACGACGTCTGTAAGGGTGGCATCACCATGAGATATCATGGCTGATCGGCGCTGGCTATCAACAGCGATCGCAACGATTGCGGTCACGCTGCTCACCTGCGGTCAGGGATTTGCCGAAGAACCGACCCTGATCAGGATCGGTCCGCGGACGGGATTTAGCGGCAAGTCTCCCCTTTTGGGAGAAGAGCAGAAGTATAATTTTCGACTCTACGACATCGCGGCGGTTTGGAGACTTCCATGGCAGTGGCCGTTGGGAGAAACCGGTTTGAGGCTTGAGACCAGACTCATTACCAGCGCCGGGGCAATCGTCGGCGGTGGAGACACCGGTTTCATGGGAACCGTGGTTCCGGACCTCGCCTTAACGGCATGGAATGGGCGGGTGTCTCTCGACGCCGGGCTCGGTTTAGGATTATTCCCTAAATATAAATTCGGCTCACAAGATTTCGGCGGCCCCGTCCAGATCGTCGGCACCCTGGGAATCGGGTTCAATCTGTTTCCGCATGGATACGCCGGATTCCGTCTCCAACACTTCTCCGACGCGACCCTCTATGGATCGAATACCCTTGGCGCCGACATGTACATCCTTGAAATTGCCTATAGATTTTAACGCGGCAGGAAAGGAGATTCGTTCGGCTGCTCCGAATGACTTCTCAACGATTCTTCGCCTGCGAGAAGTGATTGGAGTTGGTCCATACTCGGCCTGACATCGGTGTGACGCTGGTCGTCCAAACCAATCCTCGCGCCCGCGAGATATGCTTTGAGTCTTTCGGGGCCGAAAGTTTGCGATCCTGGTGCTTTTGAACCGACAACGCGCTTGCCGGCATTTTGCTTCTCCGTAACCACCAGCCGCATTCTATTTGCAATCTCAACGACGAGCGCCTTATCATCCTTTCCTATGAATGTGCACTTGAGCCACCCCGACCGCGACGTTGAGATCAAAGGTCCGAAACGAGTCAAAGACCTTTTGCGTGAATTGAATCTGGTCGTCGAAGCACATCTGGTCATTCGAGGCGACGACCTCGTCACCGAGGACGAGGTGCTGAGAGATGCCGATCAGGTCGAAATCCGCCCGGTCATCTCGGGGGGCTCGTAGCCATCGTCAACAATTCGCATTCGACATTCCACAATTCGAGATCAAAGGAGTGTACATTCCAATAATGAATCTGGCTGTTCAAAACGGCCTTCAGCAAGGCCGCAGGGAACGCGGCGACTGAGGCGTACCCTCAGGAGTACGTCGCAAGGAGACGGGAGACTTAGAACGCCGCTGAAGGGCGTTTTCGACAGCCTTTGTATGAATTGCACGAAGTGTAAAACCAAAGCGGTGATCGGCCTTCCCCGCCACAATGCGGCTTTTTGTAAATTGTGCATGACTGAGTTCGTGCACGAACAGGTCGCTCGGGCGATTAAATCCGAACGGATGTTCGGGCCGGACGATCGGATTCTCGTCGCCGTCTCGGGCGGCAAGGATAGTCTGACGCTGTGGCACATCCTCCTCGCGCTCGGCTATCGCGCGGACGCGCTATATGTCGATCTCGGCATACCCGGCTATTCCGACACATCGCACGAGAAAGTCGAGCGATTCTCCGCCAAGCTTGCGGAGTCGCACGAGACGAAGCTGATCGTGCATACGGTACAAGAACAAGCAGGCGCCGGCATTCGCGAGTTGGCCATGCTCATCCATCGCCCCACCTGTTCCACGTGTGGGACTATCAAACGCTATCAATTCAATCGCGCGGCGGTCGAACAGAATTATGACGTGATGGCGACTGGCCACAATCTCGACGACGAAGCGGCCCGCCTTCTGGGCAACGTGCTGCATTGGCAAACCGAGTATCTGGAGAAGCAAGGCCCCTGTCTGCCGGCCTCCGTCGAAGGGTTTGCAAAAAAAGTGAAGCCCCTGTATCGGCTCAGCGAACGAGAGATCGCCGCCTACGCGGTACTGAATCGAATCGATTACATTGTGGAAGAATGCCCGATGGCCAAGGGCTCGAAAATGCTCCTCTACAAAGAAGTGCTCAATCGTCTCGAAACCGAATCGCCCGGCACCAAACAGCGATTCTATTGCGGCTTTCTCGAACAGAACGCAGAGGAACGATCCCGGACCGGCTCCATGCAGGACAAGGATCGGGCGGCGCTCCACCCATGCACCGTCTGCAGCCAGCCCACCAGCGCGGAGATCTGCTCCTACTGTAAAATGATGGCGCGTGCGAAGGCCAAAGTGACTTCCGCATAGTCGGCATGCAGTCAGCATCGCAGCGTTGACAATACAATCCGATTGCTTGGATCGACCGGCCATGAGCAAGGATTCCTTCCGCCGATGATTCCACGAGCCGCTTCTTTCAAGCTTCTTCTCTGGGCTCTGGGCTTCGCGGCAATCGGCCTGATCGATCTTGCCTTGCCCCCCGGCATCGCGGTGTGGGTCTTGTATCTCGCCCCGATCTGGTTTGCATCCACTCCACGCCTCATGGTGATCACCGCCTGTATCTCCAGTGCGCTTTTGGTTCTTGTGTTTGCGACCACACTGCCGGGTTCGTTCAGCTGGAGTGTTGGCCTCAACCAGTTCATTGCCGTGCTCGCGATCTGGGGATTCACTCTGGTCGTGATTCGCTACCGCCGCGGGCCTCGATCGCGCGGCGAGACACCAGGATCGAATGAGATGTCCGGTTCTCTCAGCGCCGCGTCTTCATCCGCAGAGGATATGCGCGCGACGAAGTGGGCTCGTGCCGCGCTGGCCATGGCGGCGGTCCTATTGGGATACGTCGGCCTGCTGGTGTTTTTCAATCTCGTCGGTGAAGAGCAGACGGCAAAATGGGTCGAGCACAGCTATCAAGAGCTTCAATATCTAAAAGATACCCACTCCGCCCTGAAGGACGCCGAGACGGGCCAACGGGGATTTCTCCTGACGGGAGAAGAGCAGTATCTCGAGCCCTACCGGACTGCCATCGCCACGATTGACCGTCATCTGCGCGCGCTCCAACGATACGCCGTGGACAGTCCATCCCAGCAAGAAAGACTTCGGTCCCTTCTCACGCTCATTACGTCGAAGCTCGACGAACTTCGGACCACGATCGAACTGTGGCGATCCGGACAGGAGCAGGAAGTCCTTCGCCGCTTGCGAACCGACGTGGGGAAACATCTGATGGATGACATCCGGGAAACGATGGACCTCATGGAGCGGGAGGAGACGGCGGTCCTCACTCGCCGTACTCATGAGAAAAATGTGGCCACCAATGAATTGGTCGGCAATCTGATTCTTCTGACGCTCCTCGCGGCCACCATTGGGCTCGGCGCGATCATCACCATTCAACGTGAATCGGCTCGGCGTCGAACCGACGCCGCCGTTCGTGAAACGGAGCAACAGTACCGAGTCGCCTTTGAACGGGCCGTCGTAGGCTTTGCCCAGATCGGACTCGACGGCCGAGTGCTGCTCGCCAACGAGCAGCTGTGCTCGATGGTGGAGCTTGCACGCGCAGACCTAACCGCCAAGACGATACGCGAGCTCATCCATCCCTCCGACGCCGGACCGTACCTCGAATACACCGATCAACTCATCGACCGGCGTTTCTCGAATTACGGGACTGAACTCCGCTTCCTTCGGCAGAATGGCGCGCCGCTTTGGGTCCATATGAGCCTCTCACTGGTCCGCGAGGCGACTGACCAGGCTCCCCGTTACTTTCTGATGGTGGCCCACAATATCGATAAACGCAAACATGCGGAAGATGCGTTACGAGACAGTGAACGGTTACTCCGGTTGGCGCAACAGGCTGCGCACGCCGGCTCCTGGGATTGGAATGTCTCAACCGACACGTTTCACTATTCCCCGCATTATTATTCACTCTACGGACTTGATGCCCGCACCTACAGCCCTACGTACGACAATTGGTTGCAGTGCGTGCACAACGAAGACCGCGCGCGTGTGGATCACGAAGTGACCAAGGCGGTTGAGGAACGGCATGACCTTCATCTGGTCTTTCGAATCGTCACGCCGGATGGTCAGGTCCGTCACATGCTCTCCCTAGGACAGCCGTTTTCCGAGCCTGACGGCAAGGTGGTCCGTATGACGGGTCTCTCATTGGATGTGACCGAACGAATCGACATGCAAGAAGCCTTAGCCGCGACGCAGGAGCGATTGCTGCTGGCGCAAAAAGCCGGAGACATCGGAACATTTGAGTGGAATTTTGACAGCAATGAGATGCAGTGGTCTCTGGCCGAAGAACTCTTGTATGGACTGCAGCCCGGCGGATTCGGCGGAAAATATGCTCATTGGCTCGAAGCGATCCATCTAGACGATCGAACTCACACAGACGGCATGATGCAACGGGCCCGGTCGGGGGCCGAACTGAATACGGAATTCCGCATCGTTCGGCCGGACGGCACCGTTCGATGGATCGCCGCCAAAGGCAAAACGCTCCGCGACGAAACGGGCTCGCCGGTCAGCATGATCGGGGCGCATATCGACATCACCGAACGCAAAGCGGCCGAACACCGGATCGGCAAACTGCTCGAAGAGGCGGGACAACGGGAACGCGCGTTGCGTGACAAACAGGATCAGCTCATTCAGGCCGCCAAGCTCGTCAGTTTGGGCGAAATGGCCACGGGCGTGGCCCACGAAATTAACAATCCTCTCAACAACATTTCCCTCTTCGCCGGTAATATTTTAGACGGTCTTGAGCATGGGGGCGACGTGACTTCAGAAGTCCTCACGGGAAATCTGAAACGAATCCTGCAACAAGTGAAGCGGGCGGCCGCCATCGTCAATCATTTGCGTACGTTTGCACGGGCGTCATCACCCGGTCACGAGCAGGTGGCGATTGATACGATCGTATCCGCCGCATACGCCCTCATGGAAGAACAGTTACGGCTGGCCGGCATTCAGGTCACGATGGACCTCGCGCCTGGAGATCCGCAGGTCCGTGGCAATTCCATTCACCTCGAACAAGTGTTTGTCAATCTGTTCGGCAATGCGCGAGACGCGCTTGCGACCGTGCCCGTTAAACAACTGACGATTCGCACCACCGTCAAGCCGTCTACCGTTCAGATCTTCGTGCAAGACAGCGGGAATGGGATCGATGCCAACGCGCACGCGCGTGTCTTCGATCCGTTCTTTACCACCAAGCCGGTCGGCGAAGGCACCGGCCTGGGACTCTCGATCAGTTACGGCATTATCAAGGATCATGGAGGCGGGATTTCCGTGGTCAGTACTCCAGGCGAAGGCGCGACCTTCGTGATCGAACTTCCATTACTGTCCTCATCGTCACACTGACGACGCGAGCGCCTACTGATCCACCATCGTTCACTTCAACCTGATCTATTGATCTATACTTCCCACAGACCCGGCCGCCTAGTTGCAAACGGCACGAAGAGCCCGTAAGCTTTACGTAGACCTTCATGGAGCGTGTGAATGTCGACCACTGAACGAGATTATTACGCGGTCCTCGGCATTGGACGTGAAGCGAGCGCGGACGACGTTAAAAAAGCTTTTCGCCGTTTGGCCCGTCAATATCATCCCGATCTCCATAGCGGATCGAAAAAGGCCGAGATGGAGAAGAAGTTCAAGGAGTTGAACGAAGCGCACGAAGTGCTGAGCGATCCGGACAAGCGCAAAAAATACGACCGCTATGGACATCGTTGGCAGGAAGCCGAGGCCTACGAAAAGGCGCGCGAACAACAAGGCGCAGGCGGTGGTGGAGGATTCCAGTGGAGACAAGAATCCGCCCAGGGTGAAGGCCAGGATTTCGGCGATTTCTTCGAAAATCTGTTCGGCCGAGGCGGCGCCAGACCACGCGGTGGTGGAAATTCTCCATTTGATGGATTGCCCGTGCAAGGGGAAGATCTCGAAACGACCGTGCGCCTGACGCTCCGTGAAGTGCTCACGGGAGTCAGCCGACGCGTCCAACTGTCGGAGCCGGCGCCCTGTCCGACTTGCGGAGGAACGGGCAAGCAACGCGGCAAACGTTGCCCAACCTGTGGCGGAACGGGAACACGAACCGAAGTGCGCACGATCGACGTCAAGATTCCCGCCGGCGTGCAAGACGGGACGCGTGTTCGCGTGGCGGGGAAAGGCGCGCCCGGTCATCAGGGAGGAAAGGCAGGCGATCTCTATCTGCTGGTGCACATCGAGTCGCATCCGACGTTTCAACGGCAAGGCTCCGATCTGCTCGTGCAATTGCCTATCTGGCCATGGGAGGCAATCTTGGGAGCCGACGTGTTGGTCCCGACACTGACCGATCCCGTTCGCGCGAAGATTCCTCCCGGCAGCCGAGCCGGCTCTAAGCTACGACTCAAAGGGAAAGGTTTGCCGACGGCAGCGGGCGGCCATGGTGATCTGTTCTTCACACTGCAGATCGTGTTGCCTCCGTCGCTGACAGACGAGGATCGCAAGCTGTACGAGGAGTTGGCGAGGGCTCCGCATCCGGACCCGCGAGTGGAATTGCTGCGCACGGCCGGGCGCGCCTAGAGAAACTTCCCATGGTAAATGGTAAGAGGCAAGGAGAGACCGGTGTCGTTGTTCGAGTATGCGCTCTTTTCGTTCGGTTCGTTATTTATCATTATCGATCCGATCGCCGCGGTCCCGGCATTTCTGACCATGACGGCTCGCGAGTCGGTACCCGGCCGATTGCGGACGGCGCGAACGGCCTGCATAGTAGCGGTAGGCATCCTGGCCGGTTTTGGATTGGCCGGTCCGTCGCTCTTTCGCATCTTGGGCATCACCATGCCGGCCTTTCAGATTGCCGCGGCACTGGTCTTGTTGCTTGTGGCGCTCGATATGCTGCGGGCGCAACGATCGCCGGTGCAGGAGACGGCAGAGGAAACGGCAGAAGGGGTGACGAAGGACGATGTCGCCGTCACGCCGCTGGCTATGCCGATGCTGGCCGGGCCCGGCGCCTTGTCCACGATGATTTTGCTGGATACGCAGGCGCAAACCTGGGCGCATCGAGCTATCCTATACTCGTGCTTAGCAGCGGTTGGGATTGCCAGCTATGTGACGTTTATGGTCGTCGGACGCGGCGCCCATTGGCTGAGTCCCATTGCGATTAAGATCATCGCCCGATTGATGGGACTGCTATTGGCGGCCGTTGCGATTCAATTTATTTTCAATGCGATCAAGGGAGAGGGAGGACTCCTCACACGCTGACTTCAGGCGTTATCATCACACAAGTATTCACCACCCAGAAGGAGGAATGATGCACGCACGAACTGGAACATTGACTGTAGTGACCGTGGGAGTGGCCTTGCTATCGGCCGTCAGCTTACAACCGGCCTGGGCTGACCCCGAAAATCCGCATGACAAGGGATATGACAAGGGCGAGTATAGCCATGGTAAGGGAGATGCCGATCACGGCAAGGGCGAGCAGGGCAAGGGCTATGGAAAAGATGGCCATGGCTATGGCGGCGGCCACGGCATGGGGATGATGGGAGGCTGGCATGCCAGTACCACCCATCTCCTGCGTCATATGTTGAAACACTCGACCGAAATCGGCTTGAAAGACGATCAGGTCGCCAAACTCAAAGAGATGCAGCTCGCGCTCGATAAGACGCGGATCAAGGCGGAAGCCGACATCATGATCTCCGAACGCGAAATGCGCGCCTTGGTGGAAGACGACAAGTCGGACCTGTCGGCAATCGAGTCCAAGTTAAAGGAAGCCGGCACGCAGGAAGTGGCGTTGCGGATGGCGGCGATCAAGATGCGACGCGATGCGCTGGCCTTGTTGACTCCCGAACAGCGGGACAAACTTAAATCCGAGCATGAGAAGATGATGCCCTCGCACCGCGTGGAAGGCGGCGGCAATCCGCACGGCGACGCCGGCGCGATGGGCGGCACGAAAAAGGATGACGGACCGCGAGGGCACTAAGCGCGCTCACGCCTCGGTCTAGATCATAGGCGGGCCGTCGCTCGACGGCCCGCCTGTCCTTTCCTAGCCGCCTCATTTTTAAACGAGTCCCAGTTGCAGGCCATCCGAGGAAGGTGGTACATCTTCCCTTCTTTTCCTTTTCGCACCTTCATAGAGAGGACAGCATGCCAAGCGATCCGAGACATACGAGCCACATTCTCACGGACGGCCCAGGCCGAGCGCCGGCCCGCGCCATGCTCAAGGCCGTAGGTTTTACCGATGAAGACCTTTCGCGTCCCCTTGTCGGCGTGGCGAATACGTGGATCGAGGTCATGCCGTGTAATTATCATTTGCGCCGGCTGTCGGAACGGGTCAAGGCCGGCATACGATCGGCCGGGGGCACACCGATCGAATACAATACGATCGCCGTATCTGACGGCATTTCCATGGGCACGGAAGGAATGAAAGCTTCGCTGATCAGCCGCGAGGTCATTGCGGATTCCATCGAACTGGTTGCGCGAGGCCATCTGTTTGACGCGGTGGTGGCCCTCTCGGGATGCGACAAGACGATTCCTGGCACCGTGATGGCCTTGGCGCGACTGAACCTTCCCTCGCTAATGCTGTACGGCGGTTCGATTATGCCGGGCAAGTTCCAGGGACACGATGTCTCGATCCAGGATGTGTTCGAAGCTGTCGGCAAACATGCCGCCGGGAAGATGACCAACGCTGAGCTCAAGGATTTGGAAGATCATGCCTGTCCAGGACCAGGCGCGTGCGGCGGGCAATTTACCGCCAATACGATGGCAATTGCGTTCGAATTTTTAGGCATCTCCGCGATGGGCCTGAACGGCGTTCCGGCCATGGACAGCCACAAGGATGATGTCGCCTTTCAATGCGGGCAGATGGTGATGGATGTCTTGAAGCGCGATCTGCGGCCAAAGAAAATCATCACTCGTAAATCTCTGGAGAATGCGATTGCGGCTGTCGCGACGACGGGCGGCTCGACAAATGCGGTGTTGCATCTGCTGGCGATTGCGCGCGAGGCCGGCGTGCGGCTCTCGATCGACGACTTCGATAAGATCAATCGCAAGGTGCCCCTGCTTGCAGATCTGAAACCGGGCGGGCGTTTCATGGCCGCCGATTTATTTGCGGCAGGCGGCACGACCCTCGTCGCCAAACGTCTGATGGACGCGGGCATTCTCCATGCCGACCAGCCGACCGTCAGCGGGCGCACGATCGGCGAAGAAGCTTCTGAGGCTAAGGAAACGCCGGGGCAAGAGGTCTTGCGGCCGTTGTCCAACCCCATTAAAAAGACGGGCGGCCTCGTCATTTTGAAGGGTAACTTGGCGCCGGACGGATGCGTGGTGAAAGTGGCGGGTCACTCGATCATGAAGTTCAGCGGTCCTGCAAAAGTATTCGATCGCGAAGAAGACGCGTTCGCGGCCGTTAAGGCGAATCAGATCAAGGCCGGCGATGTCGTGGTGATTCGCTTTGAAGGTCCGTCCGGCGGGCCGGGCATGCGGGAAATGTTGGGGGTGACGGCGGCGATTGTCGGCGCGGGGCTCGGCGATTCGGTCGCCTTGTTGACCGACGGACGTTTCTCCGGCGCGACACATGGGCTGATGGCGGGTCACGTCGCTCCGGAAGCCGTCAAGGGCGGACCGATCGGCGCGGTCAAAAACGGCGATCGGATTACCTTCGATATCGCCAGGCGGCGCTTGGACGTCGACCTCACACAGACAGAGATCAAAGCGCGCTTAAAGAAAGTAAAGATGCCGGTGCCGCGCTACACGATGGGCGTGATGGCCAAATATGCTCGGCACGTGTCGTCGGCGTCGGAAGGCGCTATCACCACCTAGGTGAGCAGCGCGGGATGACGATGGAGCTAATGGGCTGCCGGGGAAGCGCTCATCAGCGCCTGTAACAGAACGTTGAGGGATTCTTCGCTGTAGTTCGATTGAAATGCCGACTTAATGTCGTTCAGCAAATGCTCGGCTTCCGGACCCAACCCGCGAATCGCACCGGCGGCATCTCCACTTTGTATGTGTTGCTGAATCGCCCCGTCGTTGATCTTCCCTTCGGCTGTTTTCTGTTGCAGTAAGACGGCCAGCGCTTGAATTTTTGAGATCAGTTCAGGTGGCAGCCCTCCTAACGCGCCCGCATTAGACTGCCCCATTTGACTATCAACGTCGATCTGCGCCTCGCTTGGGCTCTGGATCAGCATCAAGAAAACAACCAGACATGCCAGCATGACGAGTTTCATACGCCCTCCATCGTGTGGACAAAGTATAGCATCACTCTTGCCAATCCATTGCTAGTCGGGCCGGCGGTCTCGTATGATAAAAACGGTCTGTGAGCCGATCGTCAGTCACTGACATTGCATGAATTCCACGGATGCCCCATGCGAATCGCTATCAAAGTCCTAATCGGTCTGGCTGTGGTCGCGGGACTCGTGTACCTCTATTACACGGAAGTGAAGCCGGTGGTGATTTTTGGCCTTCGCTCCGATTATGCCCACGCCATTCCCTTTCAGAAAATCCCGGCCGGTCTCGACAGTTTGAAGGCCGAATCCTGCGGTCAGTGCCATCAGGCGATTTACGAGGAATGGAAAAGCAGTGTCCACTCGCAGGCATACAAGGATCCTTTTTTCCACGCCTATTGGACCAAGGACAAACGCTCGTGGGTCTGCCTCAATTGCCATGCGCCACTGGAAAATCAACAGCCGACGCTGATTAAAGACATTCCGCGAAACCGCGTCGAGAAGGCGCATCAAGAGACCAACCTCCAGTTCGATCCGGAGTATCAGAAAGAAGGCATTACCTGCGCCGCGTGCCACGTCCGGGATGGCGTGATTCTCGGTCCGTTTGAAGATTCGGCTGCGCCCCACCCAACTCGATTCGATCCCAATTTCCGCACGGCCCAAGTGTGCTACCGCTGCCATAATGTCATCTCGGGCCCGGCACAATTTTATAATGTCGGCCCGTGCGGGACCTATGCGGAATACGAAGGGAAGTACTTCATGAAGGAGCGGGGCTTCATCTGTCAAAGCTGCCATATGCCGGAGATCGAACGGCCTGTCGCGAAAGACGGACCTCTCCGACGTGGACGCCAACACCTGTGGCGCGGCGGACACGATCCCGAGATGGTCAAGCGAGCCGTCGCCGTACAGGTGGTCGCGGAGCCGGCCGCACCGAAGCCCGGTGAGGACGTGAAGGTCACGCTTACCGTGATCAACGCGGGGGCCGGCCACAAATTGCCGACGGGAGACCCTGATCGGCACTTTACCGTCGAGTTTTTTATCGTGGACAGGAACCAGCAGACGGTGGAAAGCCAGACGGACACGATGGGACGTTGGATCATGTGGCAGCCTGCCATCGTCGAACTCTACGACAATCGCCTCATGCCGCTGGCAAGTCGTGACTATACTTTTATCTATCGTCTTCCCAAGGACATCGACGGACTACGGCTGCAAACGAAAGTCCGTTACCACATCCAGTCGGAGCGGCAACACCAGATGCTCGTCAAAAAGTTTGGACTGACTGCGAATGATCCGTATTTCTTTACCGTCTATGAACGCGACGTGCCATTGAATGGAAATCTAACCGCCGGCTTTGAGGACGGGTCGGATGCTCGGCTTGGATGTGCAGCGCCTTTCGCTGACAAGAAGCATGGGTAGAGCAAAGCCGGCGCAGCATCATCGTTCTTTATCTTCTTCAAGGCGGCAAATGCACCGGATTCTCGCGTTCCATTTCCAACATCACGCGATCAGCATCTGCATACGAACACGGAGGACTTGATGTATCTTCATTGGAGTAAGAAAGTCGCGATCGGATTGCTGGCGGGATTTGGCGTGGGAGTGGCTCTCTTTCTTCTACCGGGAACCATAGATGGAAGCCAGACGACACCACCGTACATGACCATCTGGATCGTGCTGAATTATGTGGGGCTATTGGTGTGGCTTTTTATTTGGATCGCCGATCAAGCACGCATGCGGGGCAAAAATATTTGGGTGTGGTTGCTTCCCACCGTGCTCGCGCCGTTGCCGACGCTCATGGGATTCTTGATTTATCTTCAAAAACGAATGTCGTAATCCGTCAGACACGTGCTAGGATCTTCGCTTCGTTTCGGCACCTCAAACGCAAAGCGCAGCTGGCGGCCCAATATTCCTGCACGAAGCCGCTGCGATCCACCGGCCGATCCTGTTGGCGATACACGCTGAATTCGATGTCATGCCACCGGAGAGCGATTCCAATGATCCAGTCCAACTCTGTAGGGCGGACTGCACTAGACTCATCTCGATCGGTATTGACGTCGCCAAACAGGATCGCCCGTTCACGATAGAGATTCAGGTCGAAGTGCGCGTCATAGCGACGCGCCGCCACTAGGGCCAATCTTCTTCGTCTTGATGCGATACGTGGCCAACACATCGGAATAGATCTGCTTAAGACCGCTCTTGTCCAGCGGTGCATCCCGTTCATACTGCACGCGCCAATTGAAATGGCCGAGGACTCCGGTGAACGCATAAGGCAGGTCCCTGATGCGAGCGCAATGGCCGAGCCTGAGAGTCCTTGGAAAGCACCGCACGCCATTGGAGAAATGAAGCTGTACGAAGGCCAGGTCGACTAGGAGAGACTGAAGTGTCTACTTATCGGCTTCTATAGAAGGCGGCAATCATCTCGGCCACGTAGGAAAGGTGCTGCCCGGTAAGTTCCGCATAAATAGGCAAGGAAAGCACTTCTTCGGCCGTTTGCTCCGAAACAGGGAAAGAACCCTTTCGATACCCGAGTTCGCGATAGCAGGTCTGCACATGCATGGGGACGGGATAGTAAATCTCGGTGCCGATGCCCTTGTCTTTCAAATATGCGCGCAGCGCATCTCGCTGCGGCGCCCGCACGGTGAACTGGTTGAAGACATGTTCATTGCCCTTCTCGGTTGTCGGCAAGGTCACTCGATCGTTCAACCCGGCTTCTTTAAACAGGCGCTCGTATTGTGCGGCATTGCGTCGCCTGCCTTGCGTCCAGCGATCCAGGTACTTGAGCTTGACCTGGAGAACAGCGGCCTGCAAAGCATCGAGGCGGCTGTTGATTCCGATCCGCTCATGCAGATAGCGCACGTGGCTGCCATGCACACGCAGCATGGCCATCGCATCGTGGAGCGCCTGATCGCGGGTCGTCACCATTCCGCCATCGCCGAATCCGCCTAAATTTTTCGACGGGAAAAAGCTGAAACATCCGGTCTCGCCCATCGCTCCCGCCATCACGCCGTGACGTTTCGCTCCAATGGCCTGACACGCATCCTCGATGACGGCCACCCCGTGCCGCTTCGCCGTGGCAGTGATCGACTCCATCTCAGCGCACTGTCCGAACAAATGAACAGGAATAATCGCTTTTGTGCGCGGGGTGATCGCTTGCTCGATTAGCGAAGGATCCATGTTGAACGTATCACCGCAAATATCTACGAACACCGGCTTGGCGTTTAAGCGCGAGATCGCTCCGGCCGTCGCAAAAAATGTAAACGGGACCGTGATCACTTCATCCCCCGCTCCCACACCGACGGCCATGAGAGAAAGCAGCAAAGCATCGCTGCCGGAAGCCACCCCCACAGCATGCGCCGTGCCGACGTAGGCCGCTACGCTTCGCTCCATCTCCGTGACCTTGGGTCCTAAGATGAAGCCTTGCTCGTCACACACCGTTTCAATTGCGGACAAGACTTCCGACCGGATCGATTGGTATTGGGCCTTCAAGTCGAGCAATGGGATATTCACGTGTAGTTTCCGCGCAAAAATTGGTCGGGCCATACCGTATGCATGGCATAGCCCGTACCGTGGCTGGATGGGAGCAGGGAAAGATGTACGGCCGCCAGAGGAATCAGAACCGGCGGCAACATGTAGCCCGATTGGTTACAGCAAGACAATCCTATCCTTACTTCCTTTCACTTTCTTCGTGCCGTTTCGGGTATCGAAAACGACCGGCGCATTGCTGGCGACCATGTCATAGTCGAAAGCCGAATGCGCGGTCAGAAGCAATACGCAGTCACTCTGCTGCACACGCTCTTTGGTCAATGTGACGGCTTGATAGGAATGTTCTTCAATGGTCACGTTGGGCACGAATGGATCGGCGTAGCTCAGGTTCGCGCCTTCGCGTTGAAGCAATTCCATAACTTTCAACGCCGGGGTTTCACGCGGATCTTCCACGTCAGCCTTATAGGTCACGCCCAACACCAACACTTTGGCGCCATTTAGACACTTGCCATGCTTATTGAGGACTTTTTGAAGCTTAGCCACGACATAGTACGGCATGCCTTCGTTGATCTCACCCGCCAACTCGATGAAGCGAGTATGCAGGTCGTACTCTTTGGACTTCCAGGCTAAATAGTAGGGATCGAGTGGAATGCAATGTCCCCCCACGCCGGGCCCTGGATAAAAGGGCATAAACCCGAAATTTTTGGTGGCGGCCGCATCGATTACTTCATAGACATTCAGTTTCATGCGGTCACACAAGATAGCCAATTCATTAACGAGCGCGATATTGACCGATCGAAACACATTTTCAAACACCTTCGCCATTTCCGCCACGCGAGAGGAAGACAGCGGAAATATTTTGACGATGGATTGCTCGTAGAAGGCTTGGGCGACCGGCAAGCATGCCGGAGTCACCCCTCCCACCAGCTTGAACGTATTTTGCGTTTTAAACGCCGCATTTCCGGGATCGACGCGCTCCGGAGAAAATGCCATGAAGAGCGTGTCCCCAACCTTCAGTCCATTCTTGGTGAGGATCGGCATCATCACTTCATCAGTGGTCCCCGGGTAGGTCGTACTCTCCAAGACCACGAGCATATCCGGGTGGGCATACTTCGCCAACTCGTTGGTGACTTTCAGAATGGCACTGATGTCGGGCTCCTTGTTCCGCGTTAACGGGGTCGGCACGCAAATGAGTACAATGTCGCATTTGCCGAGCGTGCTGAAATCGCTCGTAGCGGTAAACTGCTTTTTATTCACGACATCACGGAGATCCTGGTCCTCCACGTCAGAGATGTAGTTTTCACCGCGGTTGATCCGCTCCACCTTTCCCGCGACTTCATCAATGCCATAGACCCGAAAGCCCGTCTTTGCCTGCAAGACAGCGAGCGGAAGCCCCACGTAGCCTAACCCGACGACCCCAACGACTGCGGAGTGATTGCGAATCTTTTCGAGCAGCGACATGCTATTTCTCCCCACTATTTAGAGACTCATATGCTAATGAATACATGGACTGACAACCCAATGCAAGTAGATCTCGATAGACGTACGGGACCGTTCGAGGGGACGACCATCAACCCTACTGGAAATCTCTTCGTTGAAAGATAATGGCGGCCACCGTGAGCATAAGGGTCGCGTAGGCCAGGCCGTAGCAAATAATCAACGCCATATCAGATGTGCCGACATTCAATTGATGAATCACATGTCCTTTAAGATTGAATCGTTCAAGGTTCGGCATCACATAGTATAGCGTGGTGAGAACCCCTTGGCTGACGCCGTCGAGTTTTTCTCCGAGGGCTTTGAGGTCGCCGGAGAGATGGCCGATGACGTACACCGCCAGAGTAAAAATAGCACTGAGCGTCGAACTGGTGAAGGTGGAAAACAACAGAGCCACCGCGGTTACCACCAAAAGCTCGATGAAGATCAATAGGAGCGATTTGAAGAGGACCAGCTCAATAGGCACCTGCATAATTTGCAAGACCGACAGCAAACCGACGACCATGATCGCAGTATTGGTCAGGAGCGTAATGCCCAAACCAACGTATTTGCCAAGCAAAAATTCGTAACGCGGGACTGGCTTCGATACAATTGTGTAGATCGTTTTTTTGTCAATCTCTTTGCTAACCAACCCGATTCCGACAAAAATCGCAATGACCACGCCAAACAGGTTGATGCTTGCCAATCCCAAATCAAGGATCAGTCGATTCGCATCGCCGAGCGTCAGTCGGGACAGCAGCATCGAACTCCCGATCATGAGCAATGCAAAGATGAGAAGGTTGTAAAGAAGCTTTTCTCGAAGGGTTTCACGAAAGGTGTTCAGGCCTATCGATAGGATGCGTCTCATTGTGCGCTCACGCCCTCTAGTTCTTTCACTTGCTTCATAAAGAGGTCTTCCAGCGAGCTGGCTTGAGGAGACAAAGAGATTAACGTGGCCTTGGCGGCGCGGATAATATCAAGCACTCCATCCACATGCTTCTGACCATTCAACACCAGAAGTACCCGATCACCTTGAAGGACGGATTTTTCAACTAAAGGCCGCACATGTGCAAGCCCTTCCTCCCCAAGTCCTTGCACCACGACTTCGATCGAAGATGCCGACGTGCCTCCAACCAGTTCATTGACCTTCCCCATCGCCACAAGACGGCCTTTCACGAGGATACCGACACGATCGCACAAGACTTCGGCGTCATGCAGAATGTGGGAACTGAAAAAAATCGTCTTTCCCGCCTCCTTCAGACTTAGGATGAGATCGCGCACTTCTTTACGCCCAATCGGATCCAACCCTGACATCGGTTCATCCAAGACCACGAGGTGAGGATCGTTGATCAACGCTTGGGCAATGCCAATACGCTGAAGCATGCCTTTTGAAAATTTCCGCAGCTGCAAATGGGAAACATGGGAGAGGCCGACCATTTGTAGAAGGTCATCAATCCGACGAGAAAGCCGCGCCCCATGCAAGTCGAACAATTGCCCATAGAAACGGAGAAACTCTAGGGCAGTCAGATAGTCATAAAAGTACGGGGATTCGGGGAGAAAACCGATCTCATGCTTGACGCTGGTCGTGCCGATTTCCTGCCCAAGGATCCAAGCATGGCCACACGTTGGATAGATCAGTCCCATTAAGATTTTCAGTGTGGTCGTCTTGCCGGCGCCATTGGGTCCCAAAAACCCGAACACTTCCCCACGTCGCACCTCGAGATCCAGCCCTTCCAACGCCGTGACTTGGCGGCCCCAAAAGCCGACCTTAAACACCTTTTGGAGTGCTTGGGTTTTCAGAACTACGTCGGTCGCACTATTGAATGTCATTTGGTCCACCCATACTGTAGAGGCGGCTTGATCGCTTCTTCGGGACGGATGACGCGTAATCGTTTCGGATGGGTGCTGCTATTTATTTGGCCCGAAGCCGCATCCAAAATGTATTCTCCCCCAAACGGTTCTTCCGGTATCCCACTGACCTCGCCCGCGCGGATCAGCTCTCGAATGTGTTTGGGAAATGTCCCGTTGCGATCTCGATAATGAGTCACGGCCGCTTCGAGATGACGAATATCGCGTTCGATAATCAGCTCTTTCATCCGGGTTTCGAGTTCGGCCTTCACATCTTTATTATCAGTCTGCGCCCACATCGCGGCCAGGAAGTCTAATGCGACATCCGGGTTCTGCGCTTCCGCGTACATTCGAGTCGCAAGGCCGGGAAGATACGCGGGCCTTCCCGGCAAACGGGCGGCTTGCGCGATATAATCCGCCGCCTTTCCTGGGTCTCCGAGATAAAAGAAATGGTTATATCCCAGATCAAACGGGAGTCGCCAGACAGTCGGATTCGCCTCGTGCCCTTTTTCGAGAATGCGATTACTCAAATCTACCCGATGGGCCAGTTCGGTCAATACAGTGCCACCGACTTCGTAGGCATAGGAGTATTGGGGATCGAGTGTCGTAATAACATCTAGAGCGTGATACATCCACTCATACTCGTCCGCAGTATTCCGCTTTTTACCAAGAACCTGGATGAGTTGCAGCCAAAGTACGTCCGCCACAAGATGTTGATATCCAAGTGAGGCGGGTTTGAGATATTGACCCTTGGGAAGTTGCGCGAGGCTTTCAATCTGATCAACAGGCCGGTCGTGACGCGTATCAAGAGAAAATTGAAGCCATCCGATGCCAGCAAGCAGTAGGATCACAACAATGCCAACGAATGATGACTTAAAAAGTAAAAAGCCTTTCATACTTTGAGGAAGCGCTGAACCTGTCATTGCAGTGCGGCATGATAAGACAAGGAAATCCCGGCAGCCTTCAAGGGCTGCCGGGACTTTGGCGACGCAACTAGACCAGCTTAAAACACACCGACAGTACAATCGTTGCTACCGTGGTCAACCGAGGAATCCCAGGTTGAAACGCTGGCATCGCCATCCAGATTGGATTTAGCGACCGCAACAAAGTTATTATTACCAGCGGCTCCAGTGGCAGCAGTCATGGCAGCAGCGGCGTACGGAGCACAAGAAGTGGCCAGTGTATAGAGTCCGGGGGGTGCAACCGTCGTTGCATCCACTCCATATCTGTACATCACATTACCGGTTGCCACGAATCCAATGTCGTTGAAGGTACCCGCAAACACAGCAGTACACCATAGAGTGCCTGGGGCAGATGGGGGTGCACCAGCGCCCCAGGTAAATGGAGTAGTTTTCGTACCACCGGCAGGCGCTACCACACCCTCAGCAGCAACCCCAACGAAGCAGCCTCGCTCAGCCTGAAACGCGACTTCGGACGTTTTAATGGCCCCGAGGTTTGTCTTGGCTTCGGACTGGCGCGACTTCAACTGATACTGCAAGAAGTTCGGAATCGCGATGGCGGCCAAGATTCCGATGATCGCCACGACGATCATCAACTCGATCAGTGTAAAACCCTTACTACTGCGTAACGACTTCAACATGGTGACCCTCCTTTTGTTAACTCACTGCCCCTTTATTGGCCTTGGATGACTTTCCGAAGTTAAGGAGGAGAGTTTGCACCTTTCATGCCGATGAACCGTCACGGCGGCATCACATATTTTCAATTACTTAGGATATTGCCATAGGTGTGGTTGGTACAGAATCATACACTGGTTTCCATTGTTTGATACTTAGGGACAAGATTTGGTATACGGCGGTCAGGGATTCGACGGATAAGAGGGGACAGGGATAAAACCTGCTTAAGGGGTTAATTTCTGTGAAGAAGTATTTTGCGACACCCGTCGCTTGGCGTCTCGTACGCGTTCTTCCAAAGTAGGGTCACCAAAACCGCTGTCCTTATAGCGCTCGATGAGTTTGGCGTTGGATGGATCAAGCTCCAACGAATGTAGCCAGGCTTCTTTCGCTTCATGCCGTAAATTCTGCTTCATATTAATTTCGCCCAGATGTTCATAGATCACGGGGTCGTCTTTTACCAGGGTCGCGGCCTTGATGATTTCCGCCCTGGCCGCATCCAACCGTCCCATTTTAAAGAGAGCCCAGGCGAGGCTATCCACATAATACCCATTATCTGGCTTCAACGACACAGCACGCTGAGTGAGTTCCACGGCTTCGGAAATTTTCATGTCCCGATCGGCGTAGGTATACCCAAGGTAATTCAATGCGTCGGCGTGCTTTGGATCCAACTTGAGGGTCGACTCCATTGTGCGAACGACGTCATCAAACCGATTCAACTTGTCGTAGACTGTCCCCAGATTAAAATGAAGGTCAGGATTGCCGGGATTATAGCGAATTCCTTCTTCGAAGGCTTGCGAGGCCGCTGCATATTGTTCCGATTGCAGATAGGTCAGCCCAAGCAGGAGATAGGCGTCGGATTGCTTAGGATTCTGTTTGACGACCTCCGCCAGATGGGGAATCGCGTCCGCCGATCGCTTTAAGCGATAATAGAGAAACCCTAAATGCAGATGGCCATCGGCATAGGTAGGCTGCACCTTCAAGTTCTCCTGATAGGCCTCGATGGCTTTGTCGTACTCCTTCAATTCCTCATACATGAGTCCTAAGTAATCGCGCACGCGCAGTTCGGCCGGTCGCGATACCAAGATTTTCGTCAGCTGGGTAATCGCTTTGGAATAGTCTTTTAGCTCGCCATAGACCAAGCCCAGACGAAGCTGCGTATCCAAATCGTCGGGATCTTCCCGCAACATCGTTTCCAGTTCGCTCAACGCTTCTCGATAGGATTTGTCCTGTAAGTACAGGCGAATGAGATGATGGCGGACTTCTTTGTTCTGAGGGTTGACTACCTGAAGGTATTTGCGATAGACGGCGATGGCGGCAGGGCGATCCTGTTGCGTTTCATAGAGTGCGGAGAGCGCCATATACGCCGGTTCGAAATGCGCATTGATGTGAATCGCCTGCTCCAAATGGCGGATTGCCCGATCGAACTGCTTGGCCTCGATTTCGATACGGCCCAAATAGTAATAGCCGATAGGCGAATCCTTGGAATGCTCGATGCCCGATTCAAAGGCGCGTTCTGCCTCATCGAGACGCTTCAGGTTAACCAGCAGCACCCCCTTGGAAAAATACGCCTCGCTTTGACCGGCATCCAATTCGATGGCTCGATCATAGAGCCGCAACGCTTTCTCGCTTTGCTCGGCCTTGGCATAAATGCCGGCGAGCAACATGCAGGTTTGGCCATCACGGCAGCCCGCCTGGGATAGTTGATCGGCAATCTCGACCGCATGCCCCATATCGCCCAGCGAAAAGTAGAGAACCGCCAAGCGTGACTTTATGAAAGCGGACGACGGATCGCTTTTTAACGCCAATTGGTATTCTCGAATCGCTTGAGTCGTGTCTTGATTGAGCTCCGCTTCATAGCCCAGCAAAAAATGGTAGTACGCGCGTGAATCTTTCGGAAGCGGTGTCGGCGGCGGCGCCGCCTGTATCGATTGGGACGTCGAAACCAGTCGCGTCTCAACGGACGGAGTGGTGGTCGCACAAGAGAGCACCGTGGAGAGTAGGATCGTGAGCGGGAATACGGTTGTCACCCATCTAGCCTGTGCCGAGTAAGCCACATAGACAGACCTGATCATCTCTACTCCTAACCTGGTGGTGAGTAAGGAAGGAAGGCCCGCACGATCAAATTATAAGGTTCAAGAGGGGGGGTGTCAAACGGTATGGTGTTCTTCTAAGTTTTCAAACTTCGCAAATTTATCCAAGAAGACAAGTTGCCGATCGCCGGTGGGACCATTGCGGTGCTTTCTCACCAAAATATCTGCGATGCCTTTTTTCTCCGACTCCGAATCATAGACTTCATCGCGGTAAATAAAGATGACAATGTCAGCATCTTGTTCGATGGCGCCGCTTTCCCGCAAATCGGCGAGCATGGGAATCGGAGGTTTGCGGGCTTCCACGGCTCGACTTAACTGAGAGAGCGCCACGACCGGGACATTGAGTTCTTTGGCCAGCGCTTTTAACGAACGTGAGATATCCGAGATTTCTTGTTGGCGTGACTCCGCATCGCTACGGCCTTGCATCAATTGCAAATAATCGACAATGATGAGATCGAGACGCTTTTGCTCCGCCTTGAGTCGCCGTGCCTTCCCGCGCATTTGCTGCACGGTTAGGGCTCCGGAATCGTCGATAAAAATCGACGCCTGTTCGAGTTTTCCGGCGGCTTCCGCCAGGCGCCACCAATCTTCCTTTTGTAATCTGCCCGTCCGTAATGCATGAGAATCGACGCGCGCCTCGGAACTCAGCATACGTAGCACGAGTTGCGCCTTTGACATTTCCAGGCTAAAAATACCGATCACCTGCTCGTGTTTAATGGCCGCATACTGCGCGATGCCCAACGCTAAGCTGGTTTTGCCCATGCTGGGCCGGGCGGCAATCACGACCAAATCGGATGGCTGTAATCCGGCGGTGAGTTCATCGATCTCCGCATAGCCGGTCGGCACTCCCGTCACGGTCTTGTGGTCACGCTTGGAGAGGACATCGACATAATCGAGACTCTCCTTGATGATTTCCTTCACTCGTATAAAAGAACGACCGAGTTTGCCTTGTGCGAGGCTGAACACAGAGCGTTCGGCAAAATCCAATAGATCGTCGACCGGCGCAGCCTCATCGTATCCCCGCGCAATAATATCCGTGGACGTCGTGATCAATCCACGGAGTAGCGCCTTATCCCGCACGATCCGACAGTGGTACTTAATGTTTGCAGCGGTCGGCACGGCTTGAAGCAGTTCGGCGAGATATGCCGAACCGCCCACGCTCTCCAGTTCACCCTTGACCTTGAGGTATTCGGTCAGCGTGATGTGATCGATAACCTCTCCTTGCTCGGAAAGGCCCAACATCGCATAGTAAATCTTCTTGTGAGACGTTCGATAAAAATCGTCCTCGGTAATCAGCTCCATAGCCTTGGCCATGGCGGGATTGTCCAAGAGAATAGCTCCGAGGATGCACTGTTCCGCTTCGAGATTTTGAGGAGGGAGTCTGGGGTCTGATTGATCGGAACGCCCCATCGCCATCGTCTTCATCGATCTATGACCTGTTCCAGTTACGGACGAAGCAAGTGAGGCAATTCTTTAATTTTGACGGTACGCGATGCAGCCTTAGACGGCGCTAGAATCATCGCTTCCTCTTTGGACCAACCCGCACCTCCGACCAAGACGGTCACTCGGGCTCCCAAACGCTGTCCCTCCTCGCGCATAAGACGGCGGGCACGAGAACCCGTCCCGAATACATGACCCAAGATGACGTTGCATCCTGCCTGTCGCAACACGCGCGCGGTCTCGAATGCATCCTGAGGTCGATCGGTCGCACTGCAGATCAGACAATTGATATCGGATTGCACCGGCTCACCATCCACCCGCTCCATACTTTGAAAGAGACGATCGACATCGAATGCAAAACCGGTGGAGGGAAGATCGCGGCCAAAACGACCGATCAAGTGGTTGTACCTCCCCCCGCCTCCAATTTCACAACCCAGTCCTTTGGCAAATATTTCAAAAACCAAGCCATCATAGTAATCGAATCCGCGAAACTCCCCCAGATCCAATAAGAGACGGTCTTGTAAACCCGACGCCGTTAACAGTTCATAGACCTGGGTGAGCCGGTCCAGTGGCCGGCGCAAATGAGGATCTCGCCCTGCGAGCATCCTGCCTCGTCTCAGCACCTCTTGCTTGCCATATAATCCCGGCGTTTCCAGGATGGCGCGCGCGCGAATCTTGGCTACCTGCTCCTTCAAAAGGATTTCTTCAAGGTGAGGCAAATCCTTGCGAGATGCTGCTTGCTCCGCACGTTTTTGCCCCTCCGCGGAGAGACCAGACTTGGCCAGCAAGGCTTTGAAAAATCCCACATGGCCGAGTGAAATTTTGAAATCATGTAGGCCCAACTGCTCTAGACAGTCGCTCATGAGCGCAATCATTTCCGCATCGGCTGCCACGGAATCGATCCCGATCAACTCGACGCCAACCTGAAAGATCTCGCGCTCTCTGCCGGCATGTTCCGGTTCGTGTCGAAACACCGTCGTTCGGTAACAAAGACGCAATGGCATCTGAGACCCAACCATACCCATCGCGACAATGCGGGCTATCTGCGCCGTCACGTCTGGCCGGAGGAGAAGAATGCGTCCCGTCGTACGATCGGAGAATTTGTATCCTTGTTCAATCAGATCGGGTTCAAGCCCCGCTTGAAGCACATCGAGGTATTCGAATGTGGGAGGAATAATTTCCTGATAGCCCCATCGTCCCAACGTCGAGAGCAAGATCGCTTCAAGATGACGCACTCGCTGCGCCGTGCGGGGCAAGATCGTCGCCATGCCCACGGGTATGAGGGAACGCTCGTGGGTGTGGGGGGAGGAACGAGCAGCGTCCGGAAACTTCCGGCGCCGATGGGATGAAGAGGACGGAAGCATCGTACGAGACCCGGACGCTAGGATGACTTCGAAAGATCGGCTAAGGTGACAGAAAGAATATGCTGCCCCCGCTTAATGGTCTCATGAACTCCGGCAGGCAAAGGAGCGTCCAAGCCGATAATCAAGAGTGCGTTGCCGCCGCGCTCTTCCCGTGAACACTGCATGCGGGCAATATTAATGTTGTGTTCGCCGAGTACTTGCCCGACGGCTCCGATCACACCGGGCTTATCAACGTTCAGAATCAGCAGCATATGGCCTTCGGGAATGACTTCGACCTGAAAATTATCGATTTCGATGATGCGTGGCTCTTTGCGATGGAATAGCGTGCCGGCGAGACGATGAGGCTTTTTCGCGGCATCGACACGAACACGGATGACGCTGGTAAAGTCTCCGGCATCGCTGCTCTTCACTTCCTTAACCTCGATCCCGCGCTCTTTTGCAATAACAGGCGCATTCACGAAGTTCACAGCATCTTCTAAGATCGGCGTGAGCAGCCCTTTGAGGACAGCAATAGTCAAGGGTGCGACGGATAACGATGCCACTTCTCCGCCATATTCGACCGTTACACGCTCCAATCCACCTTCATATAATTGGGCTTGAAGCAGTCCTATCTTCTCGGCCAGCGCCAAATACGGCTGTAAAGTCGGCAACAATTCGGGCGAGACAGATGGAATATTCACGGCGCCGCGCGCAATGCCCTTCGTGAAATAGTCCACGATTTGCTCCGCGATTCCGATCGCCACATTTTCCTGCGCCTCTGTGGTGGAGGCTCCGATATGCGGGGTGGAAATAAAGTTATCCAGTGCCAGCAGAGGATGGTCGGACTTGACCGGTTCGTCGTCGAATACATCGAACGCGGCAGCGGCCACTTTCTTGGACTTCAGCGCCTCAGCCAGGTCGGCTTCATTGACGATCCCGCCTCGCGCACAATTGACGATCATAACTCCTGTTTTCATCTGCGCAATCGCCGCGGAATCGATCAAGGACTTGGTCTCCGCTGTTAATGGCGTATGGACGGAAATCACATCCGCTCGACGAAACAGCTCGGGAAGGTCCACGATCTCCACGCCCATTTTGCGCGCGCGTTCTTCTGCCATATAGGGGTCGTACGCGATCACGTTCATCGAGATTCCCTGGGCCAATTTGGCCAGATATCCGCCGATCTGCCCAATGCCCACGATGCCGAGCGTCTTATTGTAGAGCTCTACGCCCATGAATTTTTCTTTTTCCCATTTGCCGGACTTCATGGATGCAGTGGCTTGCGGAATTCGCCGAGTCATGGCACAGAGCATGGCCATCGTATGCTCCGCGGTCGTAACGGTATTTCCACCGGGCGTATTCATCACGACGATGCCGCGACGTGTTGCCGCCTGTGTGTCCACGTTATCCAAGCCCGATCCTGCCCGACCCACGACTTTGAGCTTGTCGGCTGCAGCGATTACTTCAGCGGTGACTTTCGTCCCCGATCGAATTACCAGACCGTCGTACGACTTGATTTCCTTCAACAGCTCCTCTTTCGTGAGCTTGGTCTTCACATCGACGGTGAACCCGGCTTTCTGAAGAATCTCCACTCCCTGCTTGGATAGGCTGTCGCTGACTAAAATCTTCACATCTGCCTCAATGAGAAAGGTTATCTTTCGTTTGGGCTAGGCCATGAGGAGTTCTTGGGCTTTGGCCACGCCACTGCCTAGCTTCACGGAATGCCCCAGCCCTTTTAGCACCATCTCGATCGCGGCGATCGTCATGATCACATCAAAGGTGTCCATGTAACCCATGTGCGACACGCGGAAAATCTTGCCCTTCAGATGGTCTTGACCGCCGGCCGCGGTCATCCCATATTGCACCCGCAGGTTCTTATAGATGGCTTGTCCGTCTACGCCCTCCGGCGACGAAATTGCCGTCAAGGCGTCACTCGGCGAGTCCTTCGGAAACAACGACAGACCAGCGGCCTTCACCCCTTCACGCATGGCATGAGCCAGCCGAGTCTGGCGTAAGAACACGTTCTCCAAGCCTTCAGCCTTCAGCATCCTCAATACTTCTTGCAAGCCGAGAATCATCGAGACCGCCGGCGTATAGGCCGTTTGATTCTTGGTCTGCGCTTCCCGTTCTTTCTTAAAATTAAAATAGAACGCCGCGTTTTTTGCCTTCTCGGCCATTTGCCACGCCTTGTCGCTCACACTCACAAACGCAAGCCCAGGCGGTAGCATGAGCGCCTTCTGCGACCCTGTGACGACCACATCGATTCCCCATGCGTCTGTCTGGATGTCGAACACACCTAACGCCGTGATTGCATCTACGACAAGAATAGTTCCTTCATGTTGCTTTACTACTTCGGCCAACGCTTTCGTCGGATGCGCCACGCCCGTCGATGTTTCACTGGCTTGAACAAACACCGCCTTAATCGAAGGGTCTTTTTTCAGGGCATCGGCAACCGCCTGAGGATGAACGGCTTGTCCCCATTCGACCTTGATCTCCGTCACCTGCACCCCAAAGGCTTTACATAACTTTCCCCAGCGTTCGCCAAATTTTCCACCGTTGATGACGAGGGCTTTGTCACCCGGCGACAGAAAGTTAGCCACAGCTCCTTCCATACCGCCGGTACCAGAGGAGGCCAGGATTAAGACATCATTTCTTGTTTGAAAGAGCCATTTGAGGTCCTCGCGGACCTCACCGAAGATGGGGGCAAATTCAGGTGCCCGGTGATGAATGATCGGTCTGGCCATCGCCAGCAGCACTTCAGGGGGAACCGGGGTCGGCCCTGGGGCCAACAAATAACGTTTCAACATCGTCATTTCTCCTTACAATGGGTCCGGTGGATCCAGACTTGAGGAAGGGCGTAACGCTACCATACCCCTATCTGACTGTCAAGATTGCAAATGGTGAGTAGTGTCATGATTTCAGTGGCTTGCAGGATGCAACAGGGTTTTAGTGGACGATTAAACTGCTATCGCGACGCTGATTTCAGATCGTAAAGGGCAATGACGGATGCTTGACAACAAGGCATTGGACCGCTACTCTACGCGTTGGCGGTATGGGCTATCCTGTTATTTTCCAAGTAGATTTAGGGAGGTTTATGTCCTGTCCTAATTCCTCGAAGCCGCTGTTCTATTTATTGTTCATAGGCTTCTTAGGACTCGGGGTCGGTGTCTTGAGCCCACCACCGCCGGCTTTTTCAAGCCGGTTAACCCTCGATAGTCCAACTTTTGCGCCCGATATTACCGCGGACGATGAATACGATAACGCCGACAGTTCTGAGCCTGTCCACGAAGGATCAAATCTCGAAAGCGGATCTCCATCTTTAGAGATGGAATCAAGTTCGGACAACCCCTTGACGCTGCACCCCCGTTTTTCCCTTCCCTCTCGGTTCGACGAGCTTTTCAAATCTCAGGACCATGAGTTGAAAGGGCTCTCAGGCGTCCCCCTTCCCAAAGACGAAGTCGCTTCGATCCTCAATCTCGCCATCGTGCGGGATGATAAGGTAGAAAGCCATATACGATTCTTCCACATCGCCATCCGCCACCGGTTCGAAGAGTGGCTCACTCGGTTGGGTCACTATAAGCCGCTGGTGGAAAATATCTTCTCGCAGTTCAATCTCCCCAGCGATCTCGTCTACCTCTCCCTCGTTGAAAGTGGATTCAATCCTCATGCCTATTCGAGGGCGAGGGCGACGGGTCCGTGGCAGTTCATGAAAGGCACCGCCATCGTCTATGGTCTACGGGTCGATCAATATGTGGATGAACGCCGAGATCCCATCAAATCGACCATCGCAGCGGCTCGCTATCTTCGCGATTTGTACGACCTGTTCGGAGCGTGGCCGTTAGCTATGGCCGCCTATAACGCCGGGGAAGGTAAGGTCATGCGGGCGCTTCAGAAAACGCGCGCCGACAGCTTTTGGGAGATTGCGCAGACCAAACATATTCGCCGCGAAACAAAAGAATATGTCCCCCGCTTTATGGCCGCGACGATCATCGCGAAGAATCCCGATCAATATGGATTCGCTCAAGATCCCCCGGCGCCGCATCAATTCGACGAAGTCATTGTCCACCGTGCGATTGCGCTTCAACCGCTTGCGGCGGCCGCAGGCATTTCGTTTCTTGAGCTCCGTCGTCTGAATCCCGAGTTGCGGCGCGATGTCACTCCGCCCGACGACCAAAATTACCATTTAAAGGTTCCGGTCGGCAGCCAAGGCGTTGTCATGCAGAATCTGGACAAAGTCCCGGTATGGAGGCCGACTCCGATCCTCGTGAAGAAAACGAGGGGTCCAATCGCCTCGAAAGGCTCGTATCGCGTACAGGGGGGAGACTCTCTGTGGACGATCGCGAAACGCTTTCACCTCACCGTCGCCCAGCTTAAAGCGCGAAATAGCCTCTCCACGCGCGGCATTAAACCCGGCGATTTACTCACCATCGGCTCGGGACATTGATCGTCCGCATTCCCACCGAGTTCGCCTGACTTATTTCTTGGTTTCTATAGGTATTGGCGCCGTTGAGCCGGCAGCTCCGGAAGACGTCGTTTTCATTTCCAACGCCTTGGATCGAACAGTCGCCTCACCTGCGAAGGGAGAATTGGGGTAGGTCTTTGTTAGGTCTTGGTAGCGGACTAGCGCGCCTTCGGGACGGGATTGAGCCTCCTCGATTTTACCCAGTTCATAGAGCACCTGATCTTTATTCAAGGTCCCCGGCATATCGAGTGCCGCCGTAAACGCCTTTGTCGCCTCTGCAAAATCCCCTTTTAGCAAATAGGCGTAGCCAAGGCGTTGCAATACCATCCCGAGTAGCGGCTTGTTGTCGGGATACATGGCGACATATTTCTGATAGCTCTCGATCGCGGCGGGCACGTCATTCGCTTGGACCAAGGCATTGGCGAGCTGAAAAAGCGCAACGGGCGCGCTGGGTGTCCGTGGATATTGATCCAGCGTTTGCCGGTACAGAATAATAGCTTGCTTAAGGTTCGCGTCCGCTTGTTGCGGCTTATCGAGAGGTCGGTCCAGGTACAGTCGCGTGGCTTGATGCGTGAGATCCATCGCTTGCTGTGTATTGCGATGATCCATCCAGACCACCACCCCAACAATAGTGAAGGCTAGAAACAGCACCCCCACCGCGATGAAAATATGACGACTACGCTGTTGCAGAAACAGCCCAGCCCGCTCCAACCCACTCATCATATGAGCTTCATCGGTAGGTGTGATTTTATTGGGAATCCGAATTCGGTACGACATGGTGCGAGGCCTTATACAAGGTTGGCGGGGGGTTGTCAATCGAAGGAGTGCGCTAAAAAGTGCGGCGGAGTCGCTTCCATTGACAGCCATTTTACGTGCAGTATAGCGTACCATACGCTCACTCTCTCCACCCGGATCTCCTAAGCATGTTTGATGACACCTTGCGTTCCCTCGAAGCGCGCCATCTGCTTCGTTCTCTGCGACCGATCGACTCTCCGACTGGGCCCATCGTAACGATAGGAGAACGGCCTATCTTATTGATGGCCTCCAATGACTACCTCGGACTGGCGGCTCATCCGCGCCTTAAACAGGCGGCCATCGAAGCGACCGAACGATTCGGGGTCGGGTCCGGCGCATCGCGACTCATTTCAGGAACACTGACGCCTCACATGGAACTGGAAACAGAGTTGGCCGACTTCAAGCAAACGGAGTCCGCTCTGGTATTCGGCTCCGGATATCTGGCGAATATCGGCTTGATCCCCGCCTTGATCGATTCCGCTGGGCTCATTCTGGCCGATCGACTCTGTCATGCAAGCCTTATTGATGGATGCCGACTCAGCTGCGCTGAATTTCGTGTCTTTCGCCATGGGGATATGCGGCAACTTCGCGGATTGCTCTCAAAACGGCCAGCGGGCCAGCGGACTCTGGTCATCACAGAAGGTATTTTCAGTATGGACGGCGATGCTGCACCATTGCTCGACATCGCGGAATTAACGGAACGGCACGGTGCCCAACTTTTCATAGATGATGCTCATGGGACAGGCGTCATGGGTCAGACAGGACGCGGCACATTGGAACATTTTGGCGTCGCCTCACGAATCCCCTTTCACATGGGGACATTCAGCAAAGCGTTCGGAACCAGCGGCGCTTATGTAGTCGGTCCTTCAAGTCTGATCCAGTACCTCATAAATCGGTCGCGACCGTTCATGTACTCGACTGCCCCACCACCAGCCACTGCAGCGGCCACGACAGCCGCCATCCGCCTCCTGCGATCTGAGCCGCAACGGCTTGTCCGTTTGTGGAAGAACCGTACCTATTTCTACGAGAGACTCCAAGCCATGGGGTTTCGATTGTCTCCCACGGTCAGCCCGATTATGCCGATTCTCATCGGTGACGCCCAAAAAGCAATCGCATTCGCAGAGCGCCTTCTCGAACTGAATATCTATGCGCCGGCTGTGAGACCTCCAACAGTACCGTCGAAAACCAGCCGCATCCGAACCACAGTGACTGCGGAACATACCCTCGAACAGCTGGATCAAGCCCTTGCAGCCTTTCAACAGGCCGGTCATGAGCAGGGCTTGCTCGCATAGACAGAATCGAAACATACGTTATACTTACAATGGCCTAGGGCCTAGCTACTTGGATCAGGTTTGTCTGACGGAGGGAACGATGGACATCGCGCAGCTGTTGGGGTTTGGGGTTCAGCAAGGAGCGTCGGACTGTCACCTGAGCTCCGGAGAGCCCCCGATGTTACGGCTGAATGGGGAAATCAAAAAGCTCGACCATCCACCCCTCAGCAAACAAGAAGTCCATGCCATGGTCTACGACATGATGAGCGATTCGCAACGGCGAATCTTTGAAGAGCATCATGAGTGTGATTTTTCCTTCGAGATGGGAGACATCGCACGCTTCCGGGTCAACGTCTTCATGCAGCGACGAGGGGAAGGCGCAGTCTTTCGGACGATTCCGACGAAAATTCTTCCGCTCGAACAGCTTAATATGCCTCCCGTCGTGCGACAGCTCTGCGATAAAGAAAAAGGACTGATTCTCGTGACCGGCCCGACCGGCTCCGGCAAATCCACAACCCTCGCAGCCATGATTAACTATCTTAACGAAACATTTGAAGGCCACATTCTGACCATCGAAGATCCTATCGAGTTCGTTCACAAATCCAAAAAATGCCTCATCAACCAACGCGAACTGGGAGCGCACACCCACTCCTTCGCCAATGCGCTGAAGTCCGCGCTGCGCGAAGATCCGGACATCATTCTGGTCGGAGAAATGCGGGACCTCGATACCATTCAACTAGCACTGACCGCCGCGGAAACCGGCCATTTGGTCTTCGGAACATTGCACACGTCGAGCGCGTACAAAACCGTCGACCGTGTCATCGACGTATTTCCACCCAATCAACAGGCGCAGATCCGCGCGCAATTCGCCGAATCCATCGAAGGGGTCATGACGCAAACCTTGGTCAAGAAGAAAAACGGCGGCCGGGTCGCCGCCTTGGAGATCATGACGGCCACCACCGCGGTACGCAACTTGATTCGTGAGGCCAAGCTCCATCAAATTCCCGGCATCATGCAGGCAAGTCAGAAAGACGGCATGCAGACGATGGATATGGCGTTGGTTGATCTTGTGGCGCGAGGCTCCATTACCAAGGCCGAAGCGCAGTCCCGCAGCATGAGTCCCAATCTCTTTGTAGGAACCGCCATCGGCGCGGCCTAGTTCCCCTTTTGCGCCGCCTGGGCCGATGAGGCTTCTACCCCTTCGGAGGAATGCATGGCGCTCGACATTCGACAACTTCTAAAAGTCATGGTGGACCGCGATGCGTCCGACGTCTATTTGACGGTCGATCTTCCCGCCAATTATCGCATTCAGGGCACGATCCAGCCGATTGGAGACGAGATCGTCACCAATGAAAACCTCGAGGCGCTTGCGCTGGCCATTATGCGGGACCGGCAGCGGAAGGAATTTGAGGAGACGATGGAAATGAATCTGGCCTTGTACTATCCGGACCTCGGCCGCTTTCGCGTCAATGTGTTTCGGCAGCGCGGGAACGTCGGTATCGTCATTCGTCAAATCAAAGTGGAAATCCTCCCGATCGAAAAGCTCGGCCTTCCGCCGATCCTGAAAGATATTGCCATGACGAAGCGGGGGCTCGCATTGTTTGTCGGCGCGACAGGTTCCGGCAAATCCACTTCATTGGCAGCCATGATCGATTATCGGAATGAGCGCGGCCCGGGCCACATCATCTCGGTTGAAGACCCCATCGAGTTTGTCCATCGACACAAAAAGTCTCTCGTCACGCAGCGCGAAGTGGGGTTTGATACACATTCATATGAAGCGGCACTGAAAAATACGCTGCGCCAGGCGCCCGACGTCATTCTTATCGGTGAAATTCGAGACAAAGAAACGATGGAAGCGGCCATCACCTTTGCCGAAACGGGCCATCTTTGCTTGAGCACGCTCCACGCAAATAATGCCAATCAGGCGATCGAACGCATCATGAACTTCTTCCAGCCCGAACGGCATCAGCAAATTTATCTGCAGCTGTCCTTGAATCTTCGCGCGATTGTGTCACAACGTTTGATTCCTTCGCTCGATGGCAAACGAGTTGCCGCCTGTGAGGTATTGATGGACACACCGCGGGCGAAAGACCTCATCAAAAAAGGTCAGATCGACCTGCTCAAAGAATCGATGGAACAGGGTGTACAGGAAGGCTCGCAAACATTCGATATGGTGCTGTTCGAACTCTACAAGTCTGGGAAAATCAGTCTGGAGCAGGCGCTTATTAATGCGGATAGCGCGAATAATCTCCGTCTTAAGATCAAACTGGCCGGCCTGAAAACCGATGACGATGTCGTTGCTCCCGACCAATCGGGCGCGGCCAAGCCGCGTGGGTTGCAAATAAAAGGCGGCGCCCGCTTCTAACCTGCCATGACTACGCTCGACCGCGATCCCTTCACGATGATCAATCCGACAGCGACTCCAGATAGGCGGCGATTTTCTCAAGCGCGCCGGCGCTCAGTTTTTGCCCATACCATCGCGGCATCACGTGATCTGGAAAACCCGGTACGACATACGCGCCTGGCGACAAGATGGATTCATAAATATAGTCGTGAACAGTCTTCGCCTCGCCGCCATAATTGGGGTCGGCCAACCGTTTCGGTCCGTTCGAAGCGAGCGTCAATTTCGGGCCGACGCGGCCTTCTGCGGCAGGTATCCCAGGAATCATATGGCACACAACACAACCGGCTCGCGTGAAAAGAAGCGCAACAGGCTCATCGCCTGTGACTAGTGGAACCATCGCAGGCGACAATTGCGTGGCATCGACGAGAGCCGTGTCTCGCGCAAACCATGCTGTATTCTGCCTGAGGTAGGAAAGCCCGGTCACGAGCAGCACAACCATGCCCAAGAGAATAGTCCATCCCCGCTCGCTCAACCGCCGTTGACTTGGCGGCGGTTTTAATGCGCCCATTTAATCGTACAACCGATCGCGTGAGTCACTGGCTCTGGCGGCGTGATACCTGTTAGGAGCGCATCAATGGCCTGCCGAAGGTACGGCTGAGTCACAGCATCGGGACGCTGCCAGTTATCGTCGATCTTCCCGGTGTAGGCTAAACGGCGGTCTCGATCGAAGAGGAACAGATGCGGAGTGTGGGTGGCGCCATAGGCCGCCGCCACCTGTTGAGAGCCGTCGCGTAGATAGGGGAAGTTAAACCCCTTTGCCTGTGCGCGTGAGACCATATTGGGGAAACTATCCTCGGCATAGGAGCTGTCGTCATTGGCATTGATTGCGACCAACCGCACGCCGCGGTCCGCATAGTCACGCTGGAGAAGGATTAAGCGATCTTCATAAGCCTGCACATACGGACAATGGTTGCACGAAAATACGACAACGAGCGCAGACGCATCCGCAAACGTCGAGAGGGTGTATGTTTTCCCATCGACGCCCGGAAGGGAAAAGCTCGGTGCACAATCGCCGATCTGTAACGCAGGATGACTCATGTACGTGATATTCGATTATTGAGTTGCGTCCTTGGCGCAACGAAATCCCACGCTCGTATCTCGAAACTCGGGGTCTGCCGAAAATCGAGCGGTTACCCGAATATTTTTCGGCGAGTCGCCCCACGATCCTCCTCGGAGCACTTTTTTCTCTCCCTCCGCCGGTCCGCGAGGATTGTCCTTGGTCGTTTTGCCGTAGTATTCCCGATCATACCAATCCGCGACCCATTCTGAAGCATTCCCTGCCATGTGGTAGAGACCATACGGGCTTTTGCCGCCTTCCTTGAGCCCATGACGTATGCTCATCCCTTCAGTCCCACTCTTTACCGGCGACAAGGTAATAGGATAGCTCACCCAGGGGCCCCTATTGTAGTTGGCGATATCAACGAACGGCTGCATGTCCCCCCAGGGGAAGCGACGTTTATCCGTGCCTCGTGCGGCTTTTTCCCATTCCGCTTCGGTGGGTAACCGCTCGCCAGCCCACTTGCAATAGGCATTTGCATCTTCCCAATTGACACCGACCACCGGACGATCACCTGCGAAGGTCACGGCGTCTTCGTCCCATGAAGGCGGCGTGCCATGGTTGGTGGCTTGAATAAACTTCGCATACCGGGCAATCGTAACTTCGAACTGATCGATATAGTAACTTTTCAACGTCACAATATGTTCCGGGTGTTCGTTGGGGTTACCTTGCTGCCAACCCGATCCCACATCATCGGTACCCATCGTAAAATCGCCTTCCGCAATGAGGATCATGGGCGCCGTATCTGCCGTAGCACCGTCCGGTTTGGCGCCGCCTTGTGTGCCCATCGGTTCACTTGCTCCCAACAGAAATACGGAGACGAGAAAGATCGCTCCTATTGCGCTCCCGATCGTTCGCATGTTTTGCATCTGCCCTCCTTATCGGTCACAGATCCGGCCTTCAACTAATTCTACCCGCTATACGAGAAGGAACCAAGATGGCATGGGTGGGGCTTCCTTACCGCTCAGGCGGCGGACGAGCCTCACCCCATCGACCATGACCTGACACGCCACTCGGCGCAAGAGAATCGCCCCTTATTCGCTGGAGAAAGCCGCTAAACCTTGCTTTTCAGGCAACGTTCGATATAATGACCGCCTATTCGGCGATGGGGTTCGCCATCAACCGCTGCAAGTCAGCTGATGACCCCTACCCTGCACCCTGCACGGTAGGGGTTTTTTAATGCCCATGCATAAAGAAGTTCTCATGGCGATAGCGACGATTCTCGCAGCGAGCCTGAAAGGAGACTCATGGGGATATATGCGTTTCTGGCCGTGTTCGGCGGAGCCGGTCTCGGCGCGTGCCTGCGCTGGGCGCTCTCCATTAAACTCAACCCACTCTTCCCCACATTGCCTCTGGGAACGCTCGCCGCGAATCTCATCGGCGGCTATTTCGTCGGCGTCGCGGTCGCGTATTTTTCCTATAACACGGCGGTTGCGCCTGAGGCTCGGCTCCTTATTATTACCGGCTTCATGGGTGGACTGACGACCTTTTCGACTTTTTCCGCCGAAACGATGACGCTGCTTGTTCGCGGCCAATATGCGTGGGCCAGCGCGTTGACCGCCCTTCATCTTGGGGGCTCCTTAGTACTCACGTGGTTGGGCATACTCACGATTAAATGGTTGGTGGTCCGAGCGTAATAGTCCAGCCAATGCGAACGGGGCCACATCGGCAACTTGAGCCTCGCTCCTCCTGGATAGGAGGGAGTCGTCGGAAAGGAACTGCACGATGGAAGGATTACTCCTCCGATTTTATATTCATGAACGCGAGCGCCATCGAAATATTCTGTTATGGGAATGGTTGCTAAAAGAAGCGAATGAGATGGGCGTACGGGGCGGCTCCGCATTTCGCGCGATGGCAGGATTTGGCCGGCACCACATCTTGCAGGAAGACCACTTTTTCGAACTGGCCGGAAGTCTCACCGTGGAAGTGGAATTCATTGTGACCAATGAGGAAGCCGATCGCTTGCTCGATCTGCTTCGGAGGGAGAACGTCCGGGTGTTTTACGCTCGCATCCCCGCTCAATTCGATATCCTGAACCCGGACGCAGAAGACGAACCAAGATCGTAGACCGCTATCGCCCGCCACCGGCCCCCACTCCCGGCGCCATTGAACCCGACGAAGGCGTCGTTCCCATACTGGGTCCCGGTGAGCCCGCGCCAGGGCCTGACCCTGCTGAGGAACTATTTGTAGTTCTTCCCCCAGGCCCTGCTCCACCTGGAGCCACAGACAATGGAGATTGAGACGGAACGGAAGGAAGGGTGCCTCCGGCATCCGGTGAGGTTCTTCCCAACGCATTCGTTCCATAGCCGGTTCCCGAGAATGGAGCGCCGGAAGATAAGCCGGGGCCAGCGCCGCTTCCCACGCTTGGCGCAGCAGTGCCTGGCGCGTAACCAGGTGTCATGGCTGTCCCAGGTTGAGGCGTGACGCCAAAGTTTCCAGACACGGGTGGACTCATTCCCTGTGAACCCACGGGTCCACTCTGCCCGGGTGCAACATTCACAGATTGCGCAGCTACCGATATTGCGCCAGCGGCGAGCCATACGATGACCAGCATTGCCAATCGTGACTGTGGACTATTCATTTCTGTCCTCCTTTGCTCGCGCCTTCCTCACGATAGGATTTTGTTGCCGCCTCCTGGATAGCCTGCTGTAACTGCTTGCGCCGCTCTTCCTGTCCCGGCCGCTCTGGAAGCAGACGGAGGGCCGCTTCTAGTTCTTCGCGA
>Ga0111538_10001198_pt1 | contig 36610 bp, 32 predicted proteins | sample SoiMethybrSBSTD1_FD_79669 | JGI IMG/M metagenome (GOLD analysis project Ga0111538, IMG submission 79669) | Bulk soil microbial communities from a Populus tree surrounding site in Tennessee, USA - Soil MetaG P. TD hybrid SBSTD1 (version 2)... | ecosystem: Environmental > Terrestrial > Soil >...
CTGACGCATGCGATGACACCGGCAATGGCGAAACGTCGCTTCGGCCGAATCATCAATGTCACTGGAACGTCCGAACCGCCGGCCTTCAACGCCGCTTCAACGGCGAAGGCCGCTGTTCACGCGTGGTCCAAAGGGTACTCTCGCGAGTTCGCCAAGCATGGAATCACAACAAATTGCCTGCAGCCCGGGCGCATTCGAAGCGAGCAACAGGACCGCAAATATCCTGATGAAGCGAGCCGCCAAGCATTTGCGGCTGCAGAAATTCCCATGGGGCGCTTCGGGCAGCCCGAGGAACTTGCGGATCTTGCCGTCTTCCTGTGCTCGCCATTGGCGGGTTACATCACCGGTACCGTTATTCCGGTCGACGGCGGCATGAGCCGGTTCGCTTTTTAGATCTTGGAGCGAGGGCGGAATTATGCGGTGGGTGCGATACCTGCGCGGCGAGACCGTTGGATCCGGCATTCTCGAGGATGAAACCATCATTCCCATCGAAGGATCGCCCTTCGGTGATTTCCGTCGCCTAGCTCGCGGCATTGATCGTTCGGAAGTGCGTCTGCTGCCCCCGGTAATTCCGCCGACTTTCTACGCTGCGGGCCTGAACTATGTCGGGCATTCCAAAGAGATGGAAGGCGCTCTCGGAGCAAAGGCAAAGCCCCCAACCAAGCCCGATATTGGGTATCGCGCCATCAATGCGTTGATCGGCGACGGAGAGGCAATCGTGGTGCCGCAGGGTTCCTCGGGGCGCGTGCAGTACGAAGCCGAACTGGTTGTGGTGATTGGCAAGCAGGCCAAGCATCTCTCTGAAGCGGACGCACTGGGTTGTGTCTTCGGCTACACCATCGGCAACGACGTGAGTGAGCGCAGCTGGCAGGCCACCGACAAGACGCTGTGGCGCGCCAAGAACAGCGACACATTCAAGCCAATGGGGCCTTGGATTGAGACGGATATCAGACTGCAGGAGCTGACCACTCGTGTGCGCCTGAACGGCGCACTGGTCGCAGAGTTCCCAACCAACGACATGATATTCGGCGTTGCCCGCTATATCAGCGAAATGTCGCGCTATCTAACACTCTATCCGGGTGACGTCATTTGGATGGGTGCCAATTCGCCAACACGCGACATGGTTCCTGGCGATGTGGTTGAAGCCGAAATCAGCGGCATTGGCGTCCTGCGCAATCCGATTGTCGCAGAACGGACGGCGCCGTGACTGCGGAAGTGCGCAACGGTGTGATGGCTGCGGAGCACGCATCCGCACCGCGACGCCCGTTGCGACCTGGCGTGTCCATCATCGATGTCGAGGCTACGGCGCGTGCTGCCGGTTTTGATTTGCGACGGTTACCCCGTTCCCATCGCATTCTGTTGGAGAATGTCCTCGTCCATGAGCGAAAGGCATCCGACTACGCTTCCGCCTTTAAGGACTGGTTAGACGGCATCGCGCACGAAGTTCCGTTTCGCCCCGCGCGCATTCTTTCGCACGATACCGCCGGTATTGCGATGCTGGTCGATCTTGCCGCTCTGCGGGACAAGATCGCGGCCGCAGGCGGAGATCCATCGCGCGTCGATTCGGCGGTCCCAATCGATTTGGTTATCGATCATTCAGTTGCCGCGGATATCGTTGGAACGCCGGATGCAATGGCCGAAAACATGCGGCGGGAGTTCGTCCGCAACAAGGAACGTTACCAGTTCCTGAAATGGGCCGAAGGCGCCCTTGCGAATCTGCGCATCATCCCCCCGGGAAGCGGTATCTGCCATCAGGTAAATATGGAGTTCCTCGCCACCGGAATCGTTGGCGGCTCGACTGGCAAGGAGCTCCTGCTCGCCGACACGGTGATCGGCACCGACAGCCACACCACGATGATCAACGCTCTGGGTGTCTTGGGCTGGGGCGTTGGCGGCATTGAGGCCGAGGCGGTCGCAATGGGCGAGGCACTGGTTCTAGGCCTGCCGCCGGTCACCGGATGCCGTCTTGTTGGTCGCAGGGCTCCAATGATCTCAGCGGCCGATATTGTCCTGTTCATTGTGCAGGCGCTGCGACGCCATGGTGTCGTTGGTAAGATCGTCGAGTTTCATGGCGATGGGCTGGATCAGCTGAGTATGGGAGACCGCGCCGCCATTGCAAACATGGCGCCCGAGTATGGTGCAACTTGCGGGATGTTTCCGATCGATCCAGAAACGATACGTTTCTACCGGGAGACCGGCCGCGCGGAACAGCAGGTCAATGACATTCTCGCCCACGCAAAGGCGTTGGGCACCTGGCGAGACGATGGCCTGGTGCCATCCTTCAGCGATGAGCTGGTTATCGATCTGTCGGAGATTGTACCGGTTCTGGCCGGCCCCAAACGGCCGCAACAGACGGTGCCTTTACCAGAGGCGCCGCAGTCGTTCAGGGCGGCATTCCCCCTCGCATCCGCCAGCGACGACGATCAAAAAACCGGGAATATACAGGACGGCGACGTCCTGATTGCTGCGATCACCAGCTGCACACACACTTCAAACCCGCACCAGATGCTGGCGGCCGGACTGCTGGCTCGGAACGCGCGCGCTGCCGGGTTGAAGCCAAAGGCATGGGTGAAGACCTCCCTCTCTCCCGGTTCACGTGCGGTGGGCCAATATCTTCAGGACAGCGGTCTTCAGGATTCGCTCGATAATCTAGGTTTCAACACCATCGGCTACGGGTGCATGACTTGCGCAGGAAACTCCGGTGACCTTGCAGCTGATCTAAGTGCCCAAGTCCGAGGGCGTGCGTTGAGCGTTTGTGCTGTGCTCTCCGCCAATCGCAATTTTGAGGGCCGAACACATCCGGACATCAGCGCCTGCTATTTGGCGGCACCGGCTCTGGTTATTGCATACGCTTTGGCGGGATCGATCCTCGTCGATCTAACGACGGATCCCCTAGGTTTCAACAGCGTTGGCCAGCCCATCCGGCTCGCCGACATCTGGCCGTCAGACGACGAGATCAATGAATATGTGCGTCGCTTCGTTACCGCAGGCACTTACCAACGGGCCTATGATCCCGTCGAGCTTGTGCAATCGGGCTGGCAGCAGCTCGCGCCGCTGTCGGGCGATCAGTTCTCTTGGGATCCGGACTCCACATTCGTGCAAAGGCCACCGTTCTTCACGTCTGGCGGCGCTGGGCTTTCCGACTTAGCGGGAGCCCGACCACTTGCGGTACTCGGCGACAACATTACGACCGACCACATTTCGCCGTTTGGGCGCATCCTGTCTGACTCTGCGGCAGCACGTTACCTCGAGCAGCATGGGGTAGAGCCAGAAGAGTGGTCGAGCTATGCGGAACGCCGCGGCAACCACGAGGTTCTCTGGCGCGGCACCTTCTCCAATCCCAAGCTCCGCAACGATCTCGCCAACGGAAAAGCGGGCGGGTACACATCTGGGCCAGACGGTTCGGTGATCAACATTGTTGAGGCCGCTGATGCGTATCGCGCCGCTGGGGTTCCAACGGTCGTCTTCGCTGGCCGCGAGTACGGTACCGGCTCCGCCCGCGATTGGGCCGCGAAAGGCACGCTCTTAATGGGCGTAAAGGCAGTCGTGGCCGAAAGTTTCGAGCGGATCCATAGAGGCAATTTGGTCGGTGTCGGAGTCGTTCCTTGCCAGCTGCCCGAGGGCGTCACAGTGGCCTCTCTTGGAGTTAAGGCTGACACAAGTATCGCCATCGAAGGGTTGGCCGGCCTCAATGGTCCTCTAGGAACCGTGCGGCTGGTCCTGACGCAGGGGGACGGCAGCACCTCCACAGTGCCGCTGACGTGTCGGATCGACACACAGGCGGAGCTAGCGCAGATTCGGGAAGGCGGACTATTCGCTACTTCGGAAGCGAGTGCGAAAGAGCGGGCGACTAGGTCGCCTTCGACACAAGCGATCTGATGCTGGCGACGAAGTTCTTCACTGCCGGCGCCCGCTCACTACGCCGATAGGCGAGGGCTATCCGAGCCTCTTTCTGCAGGTTGATCGCGCGATAAGTTACGCCCGGCATCTGAATCCGCGCAAACGAGGCGGGTACCGCCGCAAGTCCGATTCCCGCGCTGACCATCGTCACAATTGTGAGATAATCGGTCGCTCGATTGGCAATTCGGGGCGTGAAGCCGCCCTGTTCGGCGACCGCCGTCACATAGCCCACGAACGCGAGCTCAGCCTCGACGGTGGGAGCTATAAAGGGTTCGTCGGCGAGATCGCGACACTCCAGTTTCTTAACGGACGCTAGGCGATGCTTCTCAGGCAGTGCGAGCAAGACCGGCTGACTGAACACCGGAATTCCAGTGAGACCGAGCGGATACCGATCAGGCGTACGGAGGAAACCGACATCGATGCGGCCCTCCGCCAATGCGGTCAATTGATGGGGCGTATCCAGCCAGTGCAGTCGAAGGTCCACCAGGGGGTGCTCAGCATGATACTTGGCCAGGCCGTTAGACACGATCCCGCTACAGCCTGCGGAAGTCATAAACGCGATCTCCATTCTTCCTAAGTCGCCGCGCGCCGCTTGGCGGCCAACGAGCTCGGTGTGCTCAGCCTGTTGCACAGTCTTGCGCGCTTCCTCGAGAAAGCGGCAGCCGGCATCAGTCAAGTCGACCGAGCGTTTGGTCCGACTCAGAAGCCGTACGCCAATCTCCCTTTCCAGAGACTGAATCTGCTGGGTCAAGGAGGGAGGTGTTATGTTCAGTCGCTCTGCAGCCCGCGCGAAATGCAATTCTTCGGCGACGGCGATGAAATAGCGCAGGTGCCTTAATTCCATGTTCTCCCCGATCCAGAACTTGCCGGCTGCAGGCGTGGCCAATTTCATGTCAAAAGCGCGGCGAAGTCCATGACTTCGCCGCGCTCCAGGGACCTTCGATAGCAGAATTGTGCCCAACGCATCTGCATCTTGGGCCCCTCGGTGATCGAGACTACCTTATTTCTTGATCGAGAGGCCTACTGTGGAACCGCTTCCTCGTTCGGCACGCGCCACCGCTACTTGGTTGCATACTGGGCGGCGTTTCGGCCGGCGATCCGGCCATAGACAGCGCCTGACACGAGGCCAGTGCCGCCAGCATAGTTGAAGTAAAACAGGCCGCCGACCATCTCGCCGGCGCAGTAGAGACCAGGGATCGGCTGGTCGTCGAACGCCATAACCTGCGCATCAGTATTGATCTTGATTCCTCCGAAAGTGAAGGTCACCCCGCAAGTGATTGCATACGCTTCGAAGGGGCCTTGGTCGATTCTGTTTGCCCAGTTCGACTTGGGCACTTCGAGCCCCTCCGTGCATCGGCCATCTTTGATGCTCGGGTTGTATGGTATGTCGATACGCACAGCTGCGTTGTACCGCTTCACTTCTTCAAGGAATGTGGACGCATTGACGCCTTCGAGCTTACGCGCCAGTTCTTCAATGCTGTCAGCGGTGACCTTCGTCACGCGCCTAATCTTGTACTCGTCGCGCAGGATGGGGATGGTCTTAGCGTCGAAGATCTGCCAAGCGAATTGGTTCGGTTGCTCGAGGACGACCTTGCCATATTTCGCATAGGTGTAGTTGCGGAAGTCCGCGCCCTCGTCGAGGAAGCGCTTTCCGTGCGCATTCACCATGATTCCGAACGGATAGGAGTGCTTCTGGAAGTTTTCGCCGACCTCTAGGTCCCCAAATTCCGGCGCATTCCGATCCCATCCAACCGCGTGGCAACCGGACCAGTGGCCGCAGGGGCGCGCGCCCACATCCATCGCCATGCGTATTCCATCGCCGTTGTTGAATTTGGTGCCCCGGACCTTCGCCAGATCCCAGCCTGGACCGAGATATCGTGTCCGCCACTCCACGTTGGACGAGAAACCACCGCACGCCAATATGACCGCACCGGCCTTGATCTCTTCGTCGCGACCGGCATGCTTCACCACCACGCCAGTCACCCGTCCGTTTTCCTGGATTAGTTCCATCGCGCGCGTGGCGTATCGGATGGGTATGCCCTTAGACACAGCGGCCTTGTTCTCAAGTTCGACCAAGCCTGCGCCGCCACCCCAACTCTCCAGCGCAAGCCCACCCCAGTACTTCATACGGCCATCGATCTTGAAGGCCTGCCGATAGAGGGGAGTGTAGCGCACGCCCTTCGACTGCATCCATTGCAGTGTGTCATAGCTGCCGCGCACGAACGTCTCTGTTAGGTCCGGATCGGTGCGGTAGTCAGTCACCCGGCCCATATCGTCCAGATATTGTTCCTCTGTGTAAGTGCCGAAGTCGAAGGTCGACATCTCGCTTTCGGAGATTTCTGGAATCAGGCGACGAACATCCTCGATGCCGCGGAAGGCGAAGCGCAAGACACCTGATGCGAAGCGGCTATTGCCGCCATGTTCGTCCTGAGGCGCGGTTTCCAGCATCAGCACGCGCGCACCACTCTCCTGCGCGGAAAGCGCCGCGCAATAGGCAGCATTGCCGGCGCCAACCACGATTACATCGTACACAGACATTCAAAGACTCCAGTTCTTATTTTACGCGCTCTTAGAATCGGAACCGGGCCCGATCAGACCCTCCGATTCGAGCAGAGGGAATATCCCGCCACCCATCATCAACTTAAGAAGAGCTTCAGGGATCGGGACGCCGTCTAAGGTCTCCCCAGTTCGCAGGTTGCGGACCGTCGCTTTCTCCAGCGCGATCTCGGCGACGTCGCCTTCTTCGAATGCGGCACTGATGCCTGCACATTCCAGAGCGGGCAGGCCGAAGCTGACGCAATTCCGGAAGAACAAGGGGTTGATGGAATCGGCGATGAGGCAACCTACTCCGAGGGCATTGAGTGCGAGCGGGGCGGGGCGGCTCGAGCCCGTTCCAAAATTGCGGCCCCCGACGATGACGTCACCACGCTTTACCAGATCCACCCAGCCGGGACGGTTGGCTTCGAACACGTGCCGGGCCTGTTGTTCCTTTGGTAAGTACATGAAAGGCGCCGGCAGGATTAGGTCGGTATTGATGTCGTCGGGAAACTTCCAGGTTTTTCCGGTGATCATCCCGCGCGCTCCATAGAGAGGAATTCACCGGGATGAGTGACGCGTCCGGTCAAAGCTGAGGCGGCCACCGTCGCGGGAGACGCCATGTAGACCGAGGCGCTCGGATCACCCATGCGGCCTTTGAAGTTTCGTGTGCTCGCCGTAATGCACACTTCGTTGGGACCGACGACTCCCATATGTCCGCCCTGGCACGCGCCGCACGTCGCATTGGTGACGACTGCACCCGCCGCCATCAGTTTCTCGATGTAGCCGGCTTTCAATGCATCACGATAGACTTCCTGCGATCCGGGGGTGACCAGGAATCGGACACCCGGCGCGACGCGTCGGCCTTCAACAACCTCCGAAGCGATCTGAAGATCGTAGAGGTTTCCGTTCGCACAGGACCCAATGAAGGCCTGCTGGATTGGAACGCCGGCAACCTGGCTGATCTTTGCTGAATTGTTGATGACGCGATCCGGTAGCGCTACCAGCGGCTCGATCGTGTCGAGGTCAAGCTGGCGGCGTTCCGCATAGACAGCGTCGGGATCTGGATTGTAGGTCTGGTATGGGCGATCGGAGCGGGCACGCACATATCTGTCGAGGATGCCGTCGGCTTCGAAAATGGTGAATTCGGCGTTGAGCTCGGTACCCATCGTGGCAAGCGTCCGTCGCTCATCGATGCTTAGCGAAGCAAGCGCGCGTCCACCGAATTCCACATTGTAATTGGCGTGGTTTCCAAAGGTGCCGGCGATATGTAGAAACAGGTCCTTGGGCGTGATGCCATACCGCAACTGGCCCACCAGGTCATAACGGATGGTTTCGCATACGCGATACCAAGTAGTCCCTTTCGTGAGGGCATAGATCACATCTGGCCCCCCGGTGCCTCTCGCCGCGCAGTTGAGCGCCCCCGCGCTGCCGGCGTGCGAGTCAGAGCAGACAAGAACAGTGCCAGGCAGGGCATAGGCGCGCTCCGCCACGATGACATGCGCGATACCCTGGTCGTATCCGATGTCATGGAACCGCTTAATGCCAAACTGTTCGACAAATGCGCGGCCGACCGAATGGGCGCGAGCACAGAACTGATCTGGCGCGGGCGCGCGGTGATCGTAGACGACCACCACATTTTCGGGATTTGCGACGCTCTTGATCTCCCGCCAATAGGCGGGGAAGAAATTGCCATCATAGAGCACAACGGTGTCGACGCCGACGACAACGATATCGCCCGGAGACGTGGTCTCACGGCCGCTGGCGCGCGCCAAGATCTTCTCCATGATAGTCATGCCCATAGGCGCACACTTCCGTTCCAGCTGGTTTTGGCGGCCCCCAGTGTGTTGGGAGTCGAGCCCCGCGTCCATTTCGTGGTACCGCGTTATTATTAGGCGGCATCCAATGATCGCCAGTCGGCAAAACGCCCTTGCGCCTCCCCGCCAATACCCCGTTTGACGGACTCACGGCCTATAAGCGCACTTTCGCGTTCGCTATTCGGAGCCACGCTCAAGGGCGAAGTGGCGATAGCATAAGAGGGCCGAGACGCTGAGGATCCCTGCCATCGCCCAGAACACGCCGCTGGCCCCGACGCCTACGACGAGGGCACTGGCGGCAATTGGCAACGCCGCCTGCCCGACGCGATTGGCGGCTAGTCGAAACGAAAGTGCCATTCCGCGCATTCCGACCGGCGACGTCTCGGCAATCCAGGCGAGGGTCAAGGGCGAGCCAATGCCCAGGCCAAGCCCCGTCGCGATGAGTTCCAGGGTCAGGAGGGAAATATCAGTGGTGAACGGCAACAGAGCTATCCCGAACCCTGCCAACAGCATGGAGAGTGCCAACAACCCGCCGCGGCCGAGCAGACGTATCAGCCAGCTGAACATCAACCGGGACGCGATTGACGCCCCAGCGCGGACGGCCAGAAGGTATCCGATGACCGTGGCCGAGATTCCGTTCTCGGCGCCGTATAGCGGGAGGTAGATCACCAGGAGGTCAATGCCCGCCACCACCACAAGGGCGGCCAACAGGGACAGACTGAAGCCTTTTACCCTGACGAGCGCTTGCATGGCCCGCAGCAGTCCCTTGCGTTCTGCGACGGGTAGATGTTCCGGTAGTTTGGTTAGCGCGGTGGCCAGTACGAGAAGGGCCGCTGTTCCGAGCCCAAGCAGAAAAATGCCTTGCGTGTCGGGCAGGGCAGAATCGCGATCGAATAAGGCCAGGAGGCCTGGACTCAGCGCCTGGGCAAGCGAGATGACCACGGTGAAAATTCCGAATGCACTGTCCCTCCTCTTCGGGTCGATGCACCGGGCGACAACCGCATGTTGGGTTGCAATGCAGGTGAACTGTCCCAGCCCAAGGGCAACGCTGCATGCCACAAGAACTGGCAGATTATCGCCGTAAAACCAGATGCCGGAAGCGCCGATGAGGACGATCGTGGCTCCCGTCAGCAAAGGACGACCTTCGCCAATCCTATCGATTATGACGCCGAGATGGATGCCCATAATGGCAGGGAGAGCGCCAAATGCGCCCCCGATGATGCCAACCCACCAGGCATCGAGGCCGACTTCAAGTGTGCGGTAGGATATGGCGACTCTCAGTATGACGGTGAGCGCGTGCAGCAGAAAGCTCTGCACCAGGATCAAACGGAACCAAAGATCCCATCTGCGCCCATCAGCGGGCGTTGAACTTCCATCGGATTCCGGTGTCATCGGTACGGCCTGACCGTTACGGACGCTGCGAAAGAATTTCCCTTAGCCCGACCAGTGCCAGCTTGTATCCGCTGACGCCGAAGCCGGTAACGGTGGCTCGGCATACTTTGCTTAAGTCGGACTGGATCCCGCGATTGGCCGGGTTGGATACGTGGACCTCCACCACCGGAAAACCGACCTGGTCAATCGCAACTGTCAAACCGCGATAACCTATCGAGAAACCAGCGGGATTGATGACCGCGCCGCTGAAGCTCCGCTCGGCAGCACTATAGAGCTTGTTGACAATATCGCCTTCGAGGTTCGACTGGAAAATCTCGGCTTCTAACCCGAGTTCCTGCGCGGCAGCCGAGATCTGGGCGTCATATTCAGCCAAGGTCATGGAACCGAATATCTCTCGCTTCACCTTCCCCCGCATATTCATGCCGAGGCCGTGGAGCACCAAAACGTTAATCATTGCGCCCTTCCTGAGGCCATTGCCAATTTGCTGTTGCAGTCGCGGGGTGACTCCCGTATCTTGTCAACATGTCTTACAACTTCAAAAAAAACAAGATAGGTCAACGCAGGCCACCCGCTAGTTTGGCGGGCCCATGGGAGGTACCAAATGAAAGTCGACAGAATCATCGTGGCGGTCACGATTGCTTTCGCTGCGGCTTATTTTTACCAGACCGGCCAGATTGAGCTGTTGGCGTTCGGTGATCCGATTGGACCACGAATGTTTCCATACCTCATCGGCGCGCTCTTTGTAATCGGCGCGGCAACCCTGGCGTTCGAGTTGTCGCGCCAGGCGAAACATCAAGAAGTCAACGCCCCAGTCGACTCACCTCCAACTCCGGAGGAACGGCAAAGGACCCGGCAGGTCCATTGGATGATTGGCGCTGTGTGTGCCTGGGTGCTGCTCTACATCTTCGCATTTGACCGCCTTGGGTACGTTCTCTCCAGCATCGCTTTTCTGGCGGGTCTCACCTTCTATTTCCACCCACGCAAATGGTTCGTGAATAGTGCGGTCTCGCTTCTGCTGCCGATCGTTACCTACGTCGTGTTTCACAACTTCCTACATGTCAGCTTGCCCGCTGGCATTCTGCCCTTCTAGGTACCGCGATGGACACGATCGGCTACATCCTGGAAGGTTTTGCGGTCTGCCTGCAGCCCCATAACCTGCTTTTCACGTTCGTCGGTGTGCTGCTCGGCACGATCATCGGCGTGCTGCCCGGTATTGGCTCAGCAGCGGGCATTGCGCTCTTGCTACCAATTACCTTCGGCATGGACCCGACCTCAGCCCTGATTATGGTCAGTGGTATATTTTACGGATCCAAGTACGGCGGTTCCACGGCCGCAGTCCTGATCAGGACCCCCGGGGAAGCGACCTCGGTCATGACCTCGCTTGATGGTTATGAAATGGCCCGCAATGGCCGAGCTGGTGCGGCGCTCGCGGTGTCCGCAATTGGCTCCTTCATCGCAGGCACCGTTGGCGTCATCGCGCTGACTGCGTTTGCGATTCCGCTCGCGTCCACTGCACTTCGCTTCGGACCGGCGGAATACTTCACGCTGATGCTGTTCGCGATGACCTGCGTCGCATCGTTGGCGGGAAAGTCACTTGGCAAGGGCCTCATCGCCACCGCAATCGGTCTCATGATCTCGACAGTTGGTATCGATCTGCAAAGTGGACAACAGCGCTATGTCATGGGCGTTGTCGAATTGCAGGACGGCATTAGCTTCATCACCATTTCGGTCGGTATGTTTGCGGTCGCCCAAGTGTTCCGCGGCCTCGAATCGATCTATCGCGGTGATGCGGCCCATGCCATGCGCATTACCGGCTCCCTGTGGCTGACGCGCGAGGAATGGCGCCGCTCTGTGGGTCCAATCTGGCGCGGAAGCATCATCGGTTTCCTGATCGGCGTGTTGCCAGGTGCCGGCGGCACGATTTCGGCGATCATGTCCTACGTGACCGAACGGCGTCTGTCGAAGAAGCCTGAGTCGTTCGGCCGTGGCGCCATTGAGGGTGTGGCCGGCCCCGAAGCCGCCAACAACGCCGATACGGCGGGCGCCATGGTGCCGCTGCTGACGTTGGGCATTCCCGGCGGCAGTACGACGGCGATCCTCCTCGGTGCCTTTATTATGTTTGGGCTCCAACCAGGACCGATGCTGTTTCAGGAGCGGCCCGATCTCGTGTGGGGACTGGTCGACAGCATGTATGTCGGCAATGTCATGCTGCTGATCCTGAACCTGCCGCTTATCGCGCTCTTTACACGGCTCCTCTACCTACCCAATGGCCTGCTGTATCCGTTGATTCTGGCAATCTCCGTAATCGGCGCGTTCGCCGAGAACGGCTCGGTCGTCGATCTCTATCTGATGCTGATCTTCGGCGTTCTGGGATACACGTTCGACAAGATCGATATTCCAATTCCACCCCTACTGCTTGCCGTCGTATTGGGCGAAATGATGGAACAATCGTGCCGTCGCGCCCTCACCATCTCGGACGGCGATCCCACCATCTTCGTGAGCAGCCCGATCTGTGTCGCACTGCTGCTGATGGCGACAGTTTCAGTGGTCAGCCCATTCATATTCAAACGCCTGAAGCGCAACCCCGCTGTGGCCGAAGTGCTGGCATCAAACGTGACCGAAGGCAGTGAGCACCTGCCCACCAAGTAACTTGCATCGCTGGAGCATCCCTTATGAACCTGACAAGTATGAGTGCCAATCCCGCCGGCGACATTGGCTTGCGGCAGGCGCAGGAATGTCATGGCGCGCAGCTTCTGGTCGACGCCCTTCGCGTCCACGGCGTCACCCATGCCTTCGGCGTCCCCGGTGAGTCCTATCTGGCCGTGCTCGATTCGATGCTGGGCACGAACGCTGCCATTGAATTCATAACCTGCCGGCAAGAAGGCGGTGCCGCATTCATGGCGGACGCCTATGGCAAGATGACTGGGCAGCCCGGTGTTTGCTTTGTCACCCGTGGTCCGGGCGCCTGCAATGCTTCTATCGGCCTCCACACCGCTTTCCAAGATTCGACGCCGATGATTGTCTTCATCGGGCAAGTCGGCAGCGATGTGATGGAACGCGAGGGCTTTCAGGAAATCGATTATCGACGCATGTTCGGCCCTGTCAGCAAATGGGTGGCCCAGATCGATCGGGCCGACCGGGTAGCCGAGTTCGTCAGCCGAGCCTTCCATACTGCGGTCAGCGGGCGACCAGGCCCGGTGGTCCTCGTGTTGCCGGAGGATATGCAATCGAGCACGGCCGCACCGTCGGTCGGTGTGCGTCCGTACGCGCGCGTTGTGGCGCATCCAGGTGCTGCCGATATTACTGCCCTCGAGGTGCTGCTCGCAAAGGCCAAACGTCCTTTGATGGTGGTCGGAGGCAGCGGCTGGACGGCATCTGGCTGCGACGACATCGCAGTCTTTGCCAGCGCGTTCGATCTGCCTGTAGCAAGTTCCTTCCGTCGGCAGGATTTATTCGACAATCGGAACGCCCACTACATTGGGGATCTTTCGCCCGGGATGAATCCTGCGCTGGCCGCGCGGGTGCGCGATTGCGATCTTTTGATCTCGGTCGGCAGCCGCCTGGGTGAATTGCAGACCGGCAATTACACGTTGCTGGATATCCCGAGACCGCGCCAAAAGCTCGTGCACGTGCTGCCGGGTGCCGAGGAGCTCGGCCGCGTCTATCAAGGCGATCTGCTGATAAATGCCGGCCTCCCGGAATTTGCCGCCGCTATTCAGCAACTGAAGCTGCGCCAAATTGCTTGGCACGACTGGACCGCCGAGGCACGGCGTGACTACGAAGTTTGGCAGAGACCGCAGCCGCAAGTGGGAGATCTCAATCTGAGCGAGATCATGTCCTATCTTGCAGATCGCCTGCCGCCAGATACTGTTATCACGAACGGTGCTGGCAATTATGCCGTGTGGGTGCACCGATTCTACCGTTATACCGGTCTGCGCACCCAGCTCGCACCGACCAGCGGAGCAATGGGTTACGGCGTGCCGGCGGCGGTGGCTGCCAAGATTGTGGATCGCAATCGTCCTGTCGTCTGCTTCGCCGGAGACGGCTGTTTCATGATGAATGGACAGGAGCTGGCAACCGCTCTCCGGTACGGCCTCAAGATCCTGTTCATCGTGGTCAATAACGGCATGTACGGCACAATCCGCATGCACCAGGAGCGCGAGTATCCCGGCCGCGTGAATGGCACCATCCTAGACAATCCGGACTTCACCATCCTCGCCAAAGCTTATGGCATGCACGCTGAGCGGGTGAAGCGTACCGAGGATTTTGCGGCCGCCTTCGATCGTGCCTGGGCTGCGCCCTCCGCAGCCCTGCTCGAACTCACACTCGATCCCGAAGCCATCACGCCACGAACAACCATTAGCGCTTTGCGCGCTGCTCATACCAACAAGAGGTGATCCTGTGAAAACGACTCCTGTTACGCACGCCGACCTTTCCCGGTCTGTAATTGCTGTTCCACCCTTGGCGCGCAATGCGGATTTCTCGCTTAACCGTGCAGCTAATGCGGCCCTTATTCGTCATCTCGAGTCGGGAGGCGTGCGCAGCCTGATGTATGGCGGCAACGCCAATTTCTATCATATCCCGGTCAGCACCTATCAGCAGACCTTGGAAATGATCGCCGAATTGGTTGGGCCGGATACCTGGGTGCTACCGTCCGCGGGCCCCGAGTATGGAAACCTCATGGACCAAGCGGCAATCCTCCGCAATCTGCCTTTTCCGACGGCCATGATGCTGCCAATGACCTTTCCTTTCACTGACGAAGGGCTGGCGACTGGAGCGCGCCAGTTCACCGACAAGCTTGGTAAGGCGGCCGTCATTTATGTTAAGTCGGAGAACTACATCCGTCCCGAAACGTTGGCGAAACTGGTCGAAGAGAAACGTGTCGTCGCGGTCAAATATGCAGCGGTGCGCACCGATCCTGCGGACGATCCCTATCTTAAAAGCCTGCTTGCGCTGCTGGATCGTAATCTCGTCGTGAGTGGTATCGGCGAGCGGCCGGCTATCGTGCATTTGCGCGATTTTGGCCTGACCAGCTTTACCTCCGGATCGATCTGCGTGGCGCCGCACGGATCGATGAAGCTCCTAAAGTTGCTGCAGGAGAAGCGATATCCCGAGGCCGAGACCATTCGTAGCGCCTATATTCCACTGGAAGATTGTCGCGATGACATCAGCCCGATCCGCGTTCTTCACGATGCCGTGAGCCTCGCCGGCATTGCCGATATGGGTCCGATGCTGCCACTCTTGACCGGACTTGATAGCGCACAGCGCGCGCGTGTGGCGCCGGTCGCAAAGGCATTGCTGGCAAAGGATAGGGGCTGATCGCGTCGATCTCGTCCTTAACCCGCCCATCTTCCCCCTGGAGCTGTTATGTCGGATCAGTCAGGTCGTCGTAAGACGCCGGAGCAGTTGCGCAGTCATCGCTGGTATGGGGTCAAGGATCTGCGGTCCTTCGGGCATCGGTCGAGGACTATGCAGATGGGCTATAATTCCGGCGAGTATGCCGGGAAGCCGGTCATTGCGATCATCAACACCTGGAGTGACATCAATCCCTGTCACAGCCATTTCAAACAACGAGTCGAGGAGGTAAAGCGCGGTATTTGGCAAGCGGGTGGCTTTCCCGTGGAAATGCCGGCCATTACCCTCTCAGAGCCGTTCCAGAAGCCAACCACCATGCTCTATCGCAACCTTCTCGCGATGGAGACTGAGGAACTGCTGCGCTCATATCCGGCGGACGGCTGTGTGCTGATGGGGGGATGTGACAAAACCACGCCGGCACTCGTCATGGGTGCTTTGATGATGAACTTGCCGACGCTTTTCATGCCAGGCGGCCCGATGTTGCGCGGAGACTGGAACGGCGTAACGCTGGGTTCGGGCAGCGATACCTGGAAGTATTGGGCGGAGCTTCGCGCCGGTACGATCACCGAGAACGATTGGCAGGGGATTGAGTCCGGCATTGCGCGATCGCCTGGTCATTGCATGACCATGGGCACCGCATCGACCATGACCAGCGCTATCGAAGTGCTGGGGCTCTGTCTATCTGGTGCCGCGTCGATACCGGCGCCGGATTCACGTCACGCCCAAATGGCGAGTCGAACGGGCCAGCGCATCGTTGAAATGGTATGGGAAGATTTGAAGCCGTCCGATCTTTTAACAGCGGCATCCTTCGACAATGCAGTGACAGCTGTTCTGGCTCTTTCCGGCTCGACCAATTCGATCGTGCACCTAGTTGCCATGGCGCGTCGCATTGGGATCGACCTTACCCTCGATCGCTTTGACGAGCTGGCACGACGTACTCCGGTCCTCGCAAATTTGCGGCCTGCCGGAAAGTACCTTATGGAGGATTTCTATTACGCTGGTGGCCTTCGCGCGCTGTTGGTGCAACTAGGCGATCTGCTCGACTCCACGCAACGCACATGCGGCGGCCGGACTCTATCCGACGACATTGCTGGCGCCCGTATCTTCAATAATGACGTTATCCGCACGCGAGAGACCGCTGTAGTCCCGCGGGACAGCCTGGCGGTGGTTCGCGGTAATTTGGCGCCGGACGGCGCGGTGATCAAGCCAGCCGCCGCTGAGGCCAGGCTAATGGTTCATCGCGGGCCGGCGGTTGTGTTTGAGAATTATGCAGACCTTTCGGCGCGTATCGATAACCCGGATCTCAACGTCACGGCCGACAGCGTGATCGTACTCAAGAACGCCGGACCGCGGGGGGCGCCCGGTATGCCCGAATGGGGGCAACTGCCCATTCCAAAGAAACTGCTGGAGCAGGGCGTGCGTGACATGTTGCGCATTTCTGATGCCCGCATGAGCGGCACAAGCTATGGCGCTTGCGTCTTGCACGTGGCGCCGGAATCCTATGTCGGAGGGCCGTTAGCCCTGGTTGAAGATGGCGACATCATCGAGCTGAACGTGCCCGAGAGAAGGCTTGAGTTATTGGTAGATGCGTCGGAGCTGGCGGCCCGCCGCGCAAGGTGGCGCGCACCGGCACCACACTTTAGTCGTGGCTTTGGCCAGCTATATGACCAGCACATCATGCAGGCCGATAAGGGCTGCGATTTCGACTTTTTGGAGCCTGCAGCGGAGGCCAATGGAGCGCCCGCTATCTACTGACGCCCGCTCGTCGTCACGTCTTAAGAGATTTCTCGACGATCATCTGAGCTATCGGAATGGCTGAGGTCGCCGCCGGCGAGGGCGCGTTGCAGACATGCAGCATGCGCGAGGTCGTCATGAACAAGAAATCGTGTACAAGCTCGCCAGTTGCGGTCACCGCTTGGGCACGGATGCCGGCTGGATATGGCTGCAGATCTTCAAGTTTGAGATCGGGGCAGTATTTGCGGCACTCGCGTAGATAACCTTGCTTGCAGAGCGAGTTGTACCATTCCACCAAACCCGATCGCCAATGCCGTCGGATGACCTTCCAGAAGCCAGGGAACTTCAGAAACGAGGCGACGTCGCCAAGATTGATTTCGCTCTTGCGATACCCCTCACGTGCGAGCCCCAAAACTGCGTTTGGTCCAACGGTTACGCCACCGTCGATCATCCGGGTCAAATGAATTCCAAGAAACGGCAGGGCGGGATCGGGAATCGGGTAGATCAGGCTGCGAACGATGCCGTTCCGGTTGGGCGGCAGCCGATAGTATTCGCCGCGGAACGGCACAATTTGATGGGTGACGTTGAGGCCGGCAAGGCGTGCCAGCCGATCAGATTGCAAACCCCCGCAGACGATCAACTTTCGTCCCAGCCAAACTTCATCGCCCGCGGCCACTGCGACATGGTTTGGCCCCTCCCGAATGGCACTGACGGTATAGCAAAACTTGATTGTGCCGCCGCGCTGCCGAATCACTCCAAGCATTGCGTTGCACACTTTCCTATAGTCGACGATACCCGTCGATTTGACGAACAAGGCGCCAAGTCCGGCGATATTTGGTTCAAAGGAACGGAGCGCAGCCGCATCCAGCTGTTCGACGTCGATTCCATTCTGCGCAGCGCGCGATGTCAGCGCATTCATGCGCTGCAGTTCCAGGTCGCTAGTCGCCACCAGCAACTTACCGCACACTTCGAACGGTATCTCGTGCTCCAGGCAAAAAGCCTTCGTCGCGGCGGCACCGCGCCGGCAGAGGTCGGCCTTCAGGCTGCCCGGTGCATAGTAGATGCCGGCATGGATGACGCCGCTGTTATGCCCAGTCTGATGATGGGCGACCGTCGACTCCTTCTCCAGCAGCAAAAGGCTGGCGCCAGGTCGAGCGGCAAGGAGTTCCATTGCGGTGGCAAGGCCGACGATGCCCCCGCCGATTACCAGAAAATCAAACACTATGGATTAAGTCGGCCTTTCCCAACACTTTCGTCAATTTTAGGCGCTCGCGGCCAGGGGCTGCGGACGATTAGCCAACCAGATCTGCCCCCGGAGATGCGGCGTCGTCACAACTTTTTCGTCGTGATAGGGCCGTGTCGGCTCCTTCGCCTGAGCGCGGTGCATGATGCGGTGCGAATGCGGGTCGAAGTTGTCGCGACGGTGCATCGTGCACCGGTTGTCCCAAATGACTACATCGCCGACCTGCCATTTGTGATGCCAACTCAGGTAGTCTTGAGTCGCGTGCGCCCAAAGCTGGTCAAGCAGCTTCTCCGAGTCCTCGATTTCGAGGCCCGGGATATAGGCATTGCGGCGGCGTCCGAGATTGAGAGCGTTGCGGCCGGTTTCCGGATGTGTCCGGACGATTGGGTGAATGGCGCCCGGCGACTTGCGCAGATCCGTAATTGGCTCGTAACCGGCGCGCAAATTGCCGCCAGCATTGTAAGTTGTATCGTTCTTGACCGTGAGGCTGTCGATCCGGGCACGCATGGCGGGATCGAGCGTTTCCAGTGCCAGATACATGTTCGAAAAACCTGTATCGCCGCCCCAATTCGGGACTTTGTGGCAATGCAGCACGCTGGCCGAGGGCGGGCGTTCGCGATACGACGTATCTGAATGCCAGAACACCTCGTCATCCCCCAGGCCGCCAATCGGCACGCCGTTTTCGACGACGTTGGAAACAACCGAGATGTATTTGTTGTCGCGCGGCTTCTGGCCGACTTCGACGATTGGAACCTCGTCCAATTCTCCAAACCGGCGACTGAACTCCATCTGCTGGTTATCGGTGAGCTTTTGGCCCCGCACCACCAGCACCAGATTATCCAGCCACGCCTGCTTTATGGCGGCGAACAAAGCGTCGTCGACATTGGCCAGGTCGATATTCAGGATCTCTGCGCCCAGTGGCCCATTGATCGGGCGAATATTGAGCGATGGCGCATTCATCTGGGTTTCTCTCCCCTTTGTTTCTTAGGTTGCAACGAACCAGAAAGATGGCGTGGCCGAAGAGAGTTGTCAAGTAGATGACAAGTGGTCTTACAAGTGCTATTGTTCGGCTGTCGTCAATGATCGGCCGCGATCTAAGGTCGGCCGTACAACGGGAGGAAGGAATGCAATCTGGCATCTGGGGCGCCGTTTTTGGCGTTACCGCAGCGATTTGTGGTTGGAGCCTGCCGGCAGCGGCCCAGCAGGCCGGCGAGCCATCGTCGGTCGAATTGGTGGTCCCTAATTCGCCCGGCGGCGCCGCTGACACGATCGGGCGTGTCATCCAGCGCGGCTTCACTGAGGAGAAGGCGGTCTCGGCCCCCAGTGTTGTTCTCAACAAGCCGGGCGGCGGCGGAAACGTTACACTCGCCTACGTGGCGCAGAAGACCGGCAACGGCGGCGTGCTGGCCGTCACCTCCATCACCCACCAGCTCAACTACATCGTCGGCACCAGCGAGTACAAGTATTCGGACTTCACGCCCATCGCCATGCTGGTGGGCGACTATGTCGGGTTTGCTGTTAAGGCGGATTCGCCATTGAAAACTGCGCAGGATCTGGTTGATGCGCTTAAGAAGGATCCTCAATCGGTCAGCATCGCCATCACGGGGATCGGCGGCCTCAATCACATTCCCGCCCTGCAGCTCGCGCGCTCGCTCGGCATCGATGGTCGTAAGCTGAAGACCCCGGTCTTTGACTCGACCGGCGATAGCGCGACGGCGTTGATGGGCGGCCATGTCGACGTGGCGATCGGCAGTGCTGGCAACCTCGCCACTCACGCAGAATCAGGGCAGATTCGCATCCTCGCGGTATCTTCCCCGGAACGACTCCCGGGCAAGCTTGCCGATGTTCCGACTTGGAAGGAATTGGGCCAGGACGTGATCTTCAGCAGCTGGCGTGGTCTCTGGGGTCCGAAGGACATGACGCCTGAACAGATTGCGTTCTGGGACAAAGCCGTCGCCCAAGCCACCAAATCACCGGAGTGGAAAGCGGAGTTGGAGAAGAACATCTGGACTGACAACGTCATGACCGCGGCTGAAACCCGAGCCGAGCTCGACCGCCTGCAGAAGGAATTGGTTTCACTACTGACTGATCTTGGTCTCGCCAAGAAGACCGATTGAGATCGTTAAAACGGAGGGCGGTGCAGCGTCAGCGCTCGCCGCTCTCCGTCAACACACGGATCCGCGCATTCCGGAGGTGTAGTTGCATTGCGTCGCGCGCACCTTCGGGATTGCTTTCCCGAATGTGCATCATGATCTGTTCGTGTTCATGCTGAACTCGCCGCAATCTCTCGCCGCTGACATTCAGCGAAAGGCGCCGCGCTGTCGTAATGCCCTTGGAAACTTGCGGGGAAAGAACCTTCATGGCGCTGTAGAAGAGATCGTTCTTCGCGGCGACGGCGATCGCCAGATGGAAGTCGATATCCGCCTCCACGCCGAGTTCATTCTTCTTGGTGAGCTTCTCGAGCTTGTTGAATGCTTTTCCGATCAGGGTTACGTCCTGGCTCGTACGTCGCATAGCGGCAAGAGCTGCCGCCTCGGACTCCAGAGCCAGTCGAAATTCGAAGGTGCGCATCAAACCAGCAATGCTGCCTACGGGGGCGACCTCGAACAAAGCACGATTGGGCCGATGCTGGACGTAGGTTCCCGAACCATGCCGCGAAACCACGATGCCATCGCTGCGCAGGCGCGACAGTGCCTCGCGCACGACGGGGCGCGACACGTCAAAAAGGGCCGAAAGGTCCTTTTCGGCCGGAAGCCGCGACCCCTCAGGATACTCGCCCGCCATCACCTGCTTGAGGATGTTCTCGTAGATCTGGTCGGACAGTTTTTTCGGTCTAACGAGTCCCAGCATTCTAGTGCTCAGTCTCAGTTGCGGGCCGTAAACAGTCGCCTCGCGACCATCTCTCCAGGTTACCACCGGTCGTGGCGCGGCACGGGCAATCCGCCGAATAAACGTAGCACTAGAACACAGTATTCGAAAGGGGTGGTCTGTGAATGACGTGAATCATGGTAAAGTTGTGTTGGTTACCGGTGCTGGCGACGGTATTGGGAAGGCGGCCGCTCTGGCCCTGTTGGTGAGCGGCTATCGTGTGGTGTTGGTCGGGAGACGGACGGCGCCCATCGAAGCAACCGCAGCCGAGGCAGGAGCCGATTCGAGGCGCGCGCTGCCTGTATCGGCCGACATTTCCGACGTTTCTGCGGTTGATCGGCTCTTTAGCAAGACAGTCGAAACCTTTGGCAGGCTGGACGTGCTCTTCAATAATGCAGGCACGAATGTGCCTGGCATTCCGTTCGAGGAGTTTACGATTGAGCAGTGGCGGCAAGTGATGGAAGTCAACGTTACGGGCAGCTTCCTGTGTGCACGGGCCGCATTCCGGCAGATGAAAACACAGGGTCCTCAGGGCGGCCGAATCATCAACAATGGCTCTATTTCTGCGCATGTCCCCCGGCCGGATTCCGCGCCTTACACCGCCAGCAAACATGCAGTGACAGGGCTCACGAAATCGATCGCGCTAGATGGCAGGCCGTTCAATATTGCGTGCAGTCAGATCGATATCGGAAATGCGCAGACCAAGCTGGCTGGCCGCATGGCGAAAGGCGTGAAACAGGCAGACGGGCGAATCATGCCGGAGGCGATGATGGATCCTCCTATGTGGCGGATGCAGTGTGTTTCATTGCGAATCTGCCTTTGTCCGTCAACGTGCCGTTCATGACGATCATGGCGACCGGAATGCCATTCATGGGTCGCGGGTAATGTCCCTAATCAGGAGTTGGAGATGACTGCGTTGCAATCTCGCCAAAACTTTCGAGCCGCATTGGGAAGACCGACATCTCAATCGCCCGCGAGTGTCTACGATCCGATCTCAGCAAGAGCTGCAGAGGCGGCTGGCTTCAAGCTTGGGATGCTTGCTGGCTCGGTCGCCTCGATGAGCACGCTCGCGGCGCCAGACCTTATTGTCACGACGATGACCGAAGTAGCGGACCAGGTCCGTCGGATCACGCGGATTTGCGACCTAGGACTACTTGTCGATGCCGACCACGGTTACGGAAACGCGCTGAATGTTTATCGCACAATCGAGGAGCTTGAGCATGCCGGCGCCGCCTGCGTCAGCATTGAAGACACCTTGCTGCCCCAATCCTTCGGAGCAGAGCGCGACAAAGTGATTAGCACCGCCGAGATGGTTGGTAAGCTTCGAGCGGCAGTCGCTGCGCGCCGCGATCCCGAGTTTGCGATCGCTGGCCGTACCTCGAGCTTGCGTGTTGAAGGACTGAGCGCCGCGGTCGAGCGCGCCCGCGCCTATCGGACTACGGGAATCGATGCCCTATTTGTAGTGGGCCTTGAAAACCTGGATCAGGTCCAGGCACTGCATGAGGCGGCGGGTCTTCCGATTATCGCCGGGGCGGCACCGAAATCTGGCGGCGACCGCAGTGCACTGGCAAACGCCGGGGTTGCGCTGTTGCTGCAGGGGCACCAGCCCATTGCAGTAGCTGCGAAGGCGTTGTTTGATGTCTATACAGCCTTGTATCGTGGGGCGCCGCCTGCTGAGCTTCGGGAGAAACTGGCCGATCAGCCGACGATGGACGATGTAACCCGCGCGAAGCATTTCGGCGAGATGCGCGCCAAGTATTTGAGCGCAACCTGAGATCCTCGCACAATGGCGACCAGAGACCGCAACGACGGCATAGATCGACGTTATGCCGGGGCCGCTTCCACGCACGACGAAGTTCCGCGATCGCACCTACGCCGCCTTTCTCTTCGACATGGATGGCACAATACTGAACTCGTCCGCCGTCGTAGAAAGGGTCTGGCGCGCTTGGGCGAGACGACACGATGTTGATGAAAACCAGCTCCTCGCTGCGGTGCACGGCGTGCGGTCTGAGGACACGATACGACGGTTTGGTCCAGTCGGCACAGATGTCGCTGCCGAGGTGGCGTGGGTCCTCGAGGCAGAACTATCGGACATAGAGGGCGTATTCCCGATCGCAGGTATACGGGACTTCGCGTCAACGCTCGACCCCGCTTCATGGGCAGTTGTAACTTCAGCTCCGCGTTCGTTGGCCGTGCTTCGCATCCAATCAGTCGGACTCCCTGCACCGAAAACCATGATTGCGGCGGAGGATGTAGTCCAAGGAAAGCCCCATCCGGAAGGCTTTCTGAAGGCGGCGGCAGTGCTCGGCGTTCCAATCAGTGATTGCCTTATCTTCGAAGATTCGCCTGCGGGAATAGCCGCCGCCAAGGCTGCGGGGGCGCATGTCGCCATCGTCGGCGGCCTCGAGCCCGCTGGGGAGCGTACTTTCATTATAGCAGACTACCGCTGACCTATCGGACCAACTGAAACAACGGAGCCGGTTCGTGCGCCGGCTCCGTGGTTGCGAGGTAGCCCCGACTTCTACGCGTGCGGCGGCCTTAGATCCAAGCCAGTTGACCGCACCGCCTTCACGCCGCGCGCGTTGCACTCAAACTTCAAGCCGATTTTTCGGTGCTACGGGTTCACGCGGCCCTATTAAGCGCTGCCTAATGAATCTCTTCGGTGGCGGTAATGACAGTTCTTGGGCCAACCCGTAGGTTCCGATGATCGCATGCCGATGGTGTTCCTTTGCCTTGGCTTGCGACGAAGACGAGAGCGCCGGTAAGGCGCCGTGTCAAAACGATATTGGGAGGTATCGATGCGGACTTCAGTCCTCGCGCTTGTGATGGCGCAATGCGTTGTGTTTGGCGGTGCGGCTTATGCAGATGATGCGACCGCTCCGAGCGGCTCGATCATTGCGGTGACTACTTCGCTGAGTGGCACCGGACAGGACAACAAGGTGTCACTCGTCTACAACTACAAGCCCTATTGGGACGAAGTGTTCGACTATGCGGTCGAGCAGGACGCAACAGGCAAGCTGGTTCCCGGGCTCGCTGAGAGCTGGGAGGCATCAGCTGACCATTTGACTTGGATTTTCTCCATACGCCAGGGCGTGAAGTGGCACAATGGAGATCCACTGACAGCGGAGGACGTCGCCTGGAGCTGGCATCGAGTGATGTTCGATGCAGATTCTAAGCACACGTTGTCGGGTTATGCCCCGAAGCTGGAGTCCATCACCGTGGAAGGCAATAAGGTCGTTATCAAGACCAAACAGCCGGAGGCTCTTGTGCCGCTCTGGTTTGCCAAGACTCAAGGCAACCTCGGAGGCACGGTGGTCTCGAAGAAATATTTCGAAACCGTCGGTGCAGAGAAGGGTGCTCGGGAGCCGATCGGCACCGGTCCCTACAAGTTCGTCAGCGCCAATGGCGAACAGTCGGTGCAACTGACCGCCTTTGACGGTCCGGACCTCGGAGAGTGGCAGAAGTCGCGGATTCCGTCGGTCAAGGATCTGACGGTGATGGCGGTGCCGGAGGCTTCGACGCGTATCGCACTTCTCAAGACGGGCGGAGCGGATTTGGTGCCTTTGCCGATATCTGCCATGGAAGATGTCGCCTCACAGCGAGATCTGCGCGTGATCTCGGTGCCCGCGACCAACTATTCAGGTATCATCTGCATGGGTTTCACGCTCAATCCCAAGAGCCCCTGCAATGACCAGAAGGTGCGGGAAGCTCTCTCAATCTCGATCGATCGTGCTTCGATCGCCGATGTTATCTATCATGGGCAAGCAGAGCCGAGTAACGGGTGGTACGGCGGTCCGGGAAGCTTCGGATATCCCAACGACCTTGCGCCAACGCCCTTCGATCCTGAGCGTGCGGCCCAGTTGCTGACGGAAGCCGGCTTCGGTCCGGACAATCCACTTAAGGTGCAGATCGTCACTTACAACGACGACGTAGACTTCCCGATGCTCCCAACTTTGGCCGAGGCGATCGTCGGCTATTATCAGAGTATCGGTATAGATGCCTCGATCCAGCTCATGGACTGGAATGCTCAGAAGGGCACGATGCTCAAGGGTGAGTTCACGGGCCAACTCAACAATCCGGAGGTCAGTCCAGTAACCTTGTTCATGCGTGGCATGGACAATAGATACAACTTCATGGCGGACCAGATTCAGGCGTTTACCCCAGCGGGAAAGATTGGCGTCGCGACTTGGGACAACGCTAAACTGCCTGGCCAGGCAGAGCGCCTGGGCGCCCTCGCCGCGGCCTTCGACTCAGACGAGCAGGAAAAAGTGCTCAAGGATTACAATCGCTGGATGGCCGAGAACTTTAACGACATCCCCCTCCTAGCCGCCTCGTCAGTGTTCGGTGTATCTCCGAAGCTGAAGAGCTGGACGCCGATCGCCGGCAAGCCCTTCGTGCAGAATATGCGCACGCTGGTTCCAGCGGAAGACTGAAGCCGGGCTCCGTATTCGGCGGGGGTAGTTGAATGGTAGGCTACATTGTCGGCCGCATGGCTCAGGCCGTGCTGAGTATCCTGGTGATCACGTCTATCGTCTTCATGCTGGTCAGACTTACCGGTGATCCAGCGGACGTGCTCGTCCCCGACTATGCTCCCCCCGCCGTTCAGGAGCGCATACGTCAACAACTTGGCCTCGACCGACCGCTCTATGAGCAGTATGCGCGCTACATAGGCGGTCTGTTGACCCTCGATTTAGGGACATCGTTCTCCGGCCGGCCGGTGATCGATGTTCTGCTGGAACATCTGCCGGCGACTTTGTCTCTGGCCCTCGCATCTCTGGTGGTTGCTCTGGGCCTAGCCGTGCCACTCGGCATACTGAGTGCAATGTATCAGGGTTCCTGGATAGACACGGTGGCGCGCGCCATCGCCCTCCTCGGGCAATCGATCCCCGCTTTTTGGTTGGCCATGATGTTGATTCTGATATTCGGCGTCGGGCTTATGTGGTTGCCGGTTGCGCACAGAAGCGGGCTGTCCTCCTACATATTGCCCGCCATCGCCATGGGATGGGCGCCGGTTGCAGGCATCGTCCGGCTGACACGATCGAGCATGCTAGAGGTTATGGACAGCGACTACATCCGCATGGCTCACGCCAAGGGGCTGCCCAACAGAGTCATCTACATCAAGCATGCCCTGCGTAACGCCATGATCCCCGTGCTGACATTTGGCGGGTTGGTACTTGGTGGCTTCCTCAATGGGTCGGTTGTCGTTGAGAACGTCTTCGCATGGCCAGGCGTCGGCACCATGGTCCTCGATGGCGTTACGCTGCGCGACTTTCCCATCGTCCAGGGCTGCGTAATCATGGTCGCAACCTTCTTTATCATCATCAACCTGCTGGTCGACTTGCTGTATGTCGCGCTCGATCCGCGCATCCGTTACGGTTGAGGTGCATAATGCTCGCTCAGTTCATTTATCGGCTGCGTCGATCGCCGATCATTCCCGCCCTCATCCTTGCCACACTGGTGCTCTCAGCAATCTTTGCTCCGTGGGTCGCACCATACCCGCCGGTGAAGGTAGATCTCGCCAATGCAATGCTGCCGCCGTTCTTCCAGAGCGGCGGTAGCACAGCCCACTTGCTCGGGACCGACAAGGTGGGCCGAGATATTCTCAGCCGTGTGATCTACGGCGGGCGCGTGTCGCTTCTCCTGGCCGGATATGTACTGCTCATCGGCGGTACGCTGGGCACTGTCCTGGGTCTGGTTTCCGGTTATATGCGGGGCAAGGCGGATGCCATCATTCAGCGCGGCGTGGAGGCGATCCTTTCTCTGCCTACGATTATGGTCGCGCTTGTGTTCGTCTTCGTGCTGGGCCAGAGCTTCATCAGTGTCGTTCTGATCTTGTGTCCATTCATCGCTGCTCGATTCGCCCGAATGGTGCGTGGCGATGCTCTGCACATCCGCAACATGGGATATGTAGCGCTCGCGCGCGTCGCGGGCGCCTCTCATACGCGCATTATCTTTCGTCACATCCTCCCCAATGTAGCCGGCACGCTGATCGTCATCGCCACCCTCGAGGTCGGAGCACTGATCCTTGTGGAGTCCTCGCTGAGCTTTCTCGGTGTCGGCGTGCCACCGCCGACACCGGCCTGGGGGTTGATGGTCTCCGATGGGCGCGAGTACTTGGCGAGCAAATACTGGCTAACGCTGTTTCCGGGGCTAGCCATTGTTGCCACGGTGTTGGCAGTCAACTGGCTGGGCGACTGGCTGCGCGACATCCTCGACCCGAAGCGGCAGTTTCTCTAGGAGCACCCGTGCCCGAAAACGTTTCGCGAGCAATTGGCTCGCCGCCACCACAAGAGCAATTGCTGCTCGATGTCAGGGACCTGAAGACCCATATCTTTCTCCGGTCCGGCGTGGTGAAGGCGGTCGACGGCGTCTCATTTACAGTGGGCAAAGGCGAGTCCGTTGGGCTGGTCGGCGAGTCCGGCTCGGGCAAGACGATGACATGCCTGTCAGTGATCCGGTTGATGTCGGTGCCCACCGCGCGGATTGTTGGGGGTGAGACCTGGTTCGACGGTCAAAACCTGATGAAAAAGACAGCGGCCGAGATGCGTGAATATCGCGGCCGCCGGATCGCCATGATTATGCAGGATGCGCTTGCGTCCCTCAATCCGACCCTGACCGTGGGCGATCAGGTGGGTGAGCCTTTGCGTTACCATGACCGGAGCATGCCGAAGCCGAGTCGGATCAAGCGTGTGCTCGATGTGATGCGTGCGGTGCGAATTGCGAAGCCTGACGAAAGGCTCAACGAATTTCCCCATCAATTCTCCGGCGGGATGCGTCAGCGCATTGTGGCGGCGATGGGACTGAGCACGCAGCCCGGGCTGATCATCGCAGATGAGCCCACGACTGCACTGGACGTGACGATTCAGGCCCAGTTTCTCAAGCTGATGCGCGACCTGCAAAGGGAAAACGGCATGGCCGTGCTTTGGGTTACGCACGACCTCGGTATTGTCGCGCAAATTTGCGATCGCGTGAATGTGATGTATGCGGGCCGCATCGTCGAGAGTGGCACCGTGCGTCGCCTGTTCAAACAACCGCTGCATCCCTACACGATGGGTCTAATGGCATCGGTTCCGGTGCTCGGCGCGAAGCGCAAGCGACTGCATCAGATCAAGGGCCATCCCCCAGATCTGCTGAAACTACCCCCCGGCTGCGCATTCTACGATCGCTGCCCCGAACGAATGGACGTTTGCCGCCAATCCTACCCACCCCAGGTGTCGGATGGGTCGGGTGGCCACGTCAATTGTTGGGCGAGAACTACACCCTCCGCTCCGGCGCTGGGCCAGGCATGAGGTGTCTTCGGTGACAGACATCCCGTTGTTGGAGGTTCGCAACCTCATCAAGCACTTTCCATCCTCCGGCGGGCTTGTCGGATCGGGGCGCTCGCCGGTGCGCGCTGTCGATGGCATCTCTTTCGCCGTGGAAGAAGGCAAGACCCATGCCATCGTGGGAGAGTCGGGATGCGGCAAGAGCACTACAGTCAATATGATCCTGCTACTCGAGCGGCCGACCGCAGGGCAGATATTGTTTCGCGGTCGAGATGTAAGCGGGTTTGACGGTGAGGGGTTGCGCGCTTTTAGACGTAGCGTGCAGGCGGTCTTCCAGGATCCATACAGTTCACTGAGCCCACGCATGCGCGTGCGCGACATTATCGGCGAGCCACTGCAAATTCATGAAAGGTTGCGGGGGCGCGCGCTCGACCGCCGCGTCGGAGAGCTCTTGGCGCAGGTAGGTTTGAACGAGGATAAGGGACAGCGATATCCGCATCAGTTCAGCGGCGGGCAGCGTCAACGGATTGCTATTGCGCGCGCGCTAGCGCTGAAACCGCAACTCATCGTCCTTGACGAGCCAGTTTCGGCGCTCGACGTCTCGATTCGCGCGCAGGTGCTTAACCTTCTATCGGACCTGCAGGAGGAACTTGGCCTAGCGTACTTGCTGATCTCGCACGACCTGGCGATCGTCGAGCACATGAGCCACACGGTTGCTGTGATGTATGCCGGCCAGATTGTTGAGACCGCTCGTCAGGATCTGCTGTTCGCCAATCCCCTGCACCCCTATACGCGTACGCTCATGGCGGCGGTGCCCAACCCTGACCCTGACATTCCGATGGGGGAGGTCCCTGGCGGCGAACCTGCCAGTCCTGCCAGTCCGCCACCGGGCTGCCGCTTTCATCCGCGCTGTAAAACCGCCGAGCCGTCCAGCAGTCAAATCGAACCTCATCTGGTCGAGGCCGCACCGTTTCATTTTGTCCGTTATTGTTCGATGCGATGCACGCCGGTCGAACGGATGAAAGTTTCGGCCACGCATCCGGATGGCGAAATTCGCCGGATCAGCTCATGACAGGCCTCGCCCTTCCATCCTAAACGCGTTCACCTAAATCGTTCTTGCTTCGGCCCATCGAGCAACGGCGCCCTTGCTGAAGGTTCTTTATGGCGCGGTTATGGGCATCACCGGCGGGCGATGTCGGCGACGGGGATCTCTGTGATCGCTCGGTGGGTCACGCTTCGATTTTGGTCATTCGAATCAAGGCTTCAATGTCATTGAGTTCATCTAGGGCCCACAAGCTATCCAGCAAGGCATCTACTTTGGCAGCCTTCAGAAGCGGCCTAGCCTGAACCGTGAGTTTCTGAGCCATTTCGTCGTCCGACATCGGATTTCGCCAGTGGCCACGGTGATATTCCACCCGTACGCTTCGTACATCACCGGACGTGAGCACCAGCTCGAAGTCGCATAGGTTCATCTCAAGTTCGCGCTGTAGAGCTTCATCCGATGGTAAGCATTTCACTCGGTTGATCAGCTCGATGATTCGAGGGTCCTCCCGGAAGCGCTCTTCGAAATGGTGCGGCTCGACCGCACCGAAGCACAACGCGATGCAGGCGCAATATGGAATGCTATGATCCGCCGTTTCTCGGCTGCGAGGCCTCCATTTATCGGCTGAATCAGCCATGAGCTTGATCCCCGCAGGCACGGTGTGAATGCGGATCTCGGCGATTTCATTGATGTCTCTCAGGTGGCGCCTGGCTTCTATCGCAGCTTGCACGACAGTTTGAGCGTATTGACCTAGCGGAAATTGCTTGGTCGAGCATTCCATAATGCCGAACGGCCGATCTCTGCCGCCGAACGGAGCGGGCTCGAATGGTTCGCGGCTGATGACCTTAAAGAAGCCCGCGGATCCTTCGAAGACGGGTGAGGGGCCGCTCATGCCCCGTTTTGCGATTTCAGCGGCGAACAGCGCATTGCGGTTACTGTTGGCATAACCACAGGCCTTCCAGTTGGAAATATGACCAACCCTCGTCTGGTTAAGCGCAACATTCGAGGCCACGTTGATGTTTATCGCCTCCAAGAGTTGGGCTTGCGAGAGACCCATAAGACGGCCCGCCCCCGCAACGCTGGCAATACCGCCAACGGTTGCATGGTCGACCCCAAGCGGTTTGTTCGCCCAGGAATCCATGATGCGGCAGAAGACCTCAAAGGATACGACTGTTGCTGTGATCAGCTCTCGTCCGGTAGCACGGCTGATCTCCGCCGCGGCCAGAAGTGCCGAGATACTGTCGCTGGGATGACCGCTACCAGTGCTTATGTAGCCGTCGTTCCAGTCCAGATAGCGGATCATGACATCGTTAGCAAAAGCAGCCAAATCGGCGCTGGTCCGATCCCCACTGCATAGCAGCGTAGCTGGCTGCCTGCTCGTGATGTCGGTTGCCATCGCGCGGGCGATCCGGCCCGGCTCGCTGTCGTAGCCGCCAAATGCGCATCCGACAGTGTCTACCATCGATCGCTTGACTTGATGAATTACCTCAGCCGGCAAGTCCTCATAGCGCAGTTCGGATGAGAATGCGGCGATGCGCTCTGCTACGGTTCGCATTGTTCTCCCGCGATCAAGTCACACATGGCAAGCGCTACGGTTGGGCAACTGCAGCAAGCTTCTTCTCAAGTCGACGCAGATATCTATCGCGGTCGAGGACAAATCGTTCATGCATGGCTTCTCCGATCTTCTCTCTGTCGTCGAAAATATCGACAGCGAACAGAACGCGCGATCCCGCGCATTCACGTACGATTGCATCCGCCTTGACCCGTGCGCCTCTGGGGGTCGGCGCGAGATGGCGCACCTCCACCATGGTCCCAACGCTTATCTCAGCGTCCGAAAGATAGGGTCTCAAGGCTTCAATCGCCGCCCACTCCAGCAACTGCACCATGTTTGGCGTAGAAAAGATCAAGTGATCGCCGCGCTTGGTGCAGTGTTTCTCGTCCACTTCAAGACTAAACGTGCCTTTGGTGCCCAAGGGGATACTTCCGCTGGTCATCAGACCATTCCTTCCATGATCGAGCAGTAGCTCACGGTCTCAACTTGATCGAAGTGATCACGGCTCCGGCATGCGAAACGTATACGGATGGTATACCACCGTGCAACGAGGAAAGTTGTTGTCTAACACCTAACGGCGATCGCCATAGAAATGTCGATATGGGCCTATTTATAGGCATAACGCGTGGGCCCACCCAAAGGACAACTTAACTCAACCATCTCGATATTGACATTTGGTATACCATCGGTATGGTAACACCATGCCAAAAGCTCGAACTGCCGAACGACCTTCCACTTACGATCGCCTCAAGCTCCTGATCATGCAGGGCGAGATGGCAGGCGGTGAATCGCTCGTGGAACGCAGCTTGGCGGATCGGTTGGGCGTCAGCCGCACCCCTATTCGTGAAACCATATTGCGCCTGGAGCGCGAAGGCCTTGTCCGCATAATCGAGGGGAAGGGAGCCTTTGTTGCATCCTACTCTATTGAAGATCTCATCGAGATCTACCAGGTGCGTGAAGGCCTCGAGCCGATCGCCGCGCGGCTCGCCTGTCCGCACATCGATGCCAAGGATCTAAAATTCTTCGACGAGCAATTTGAGCGGTTCCGGGCAGACCCGGCGAGGCATGAGGACGATCCGAATGCCTGGCTCCGCCTTGGCAAGAAATTCCATGGGATGTTCATTGAGGCCTCGGGCAACAAGCGTCTCATCAACGCCCTTAATGGCTTGCATAACCAGATCGAACTCTTTCGCGGTTTGAGCCGCACGATCAGTCCGCACACCGTCATGCAAAGCACCATCGAAGAGCATGTTGCGATAGTGCAGGCGTTCATCGCGCGCGACCCCGTCTCCGCTGAGGTTGCGGTTCGCACTCACATTCAGAGTGGCCTGCGGATCAGGTTGGAAGGTCTGAGTGATCGACAGATCAGCTACAGATCCCAGAGCTTCGGATGAAGTGACTCGGACCTGCTCGGAGCTTGCTATTCGGTGCACCAAAGCTATTTTCTGAACAGCGGTTCTTCACGCAACGGCAGGAGAAGTCAGCGGTGAATCAGTCGGTTCAAACAGGCGCGATTTGGGGATCAATTGAAGTAGGCGAAGATCTTGGGACCTTCGACTACGTCATGACAGTCGAAATGATTTCCGACTACCGTCGCGTGGTCGACAACCCCGAGGCCGCGTATCCGACTGTGGCCGCACGTCACCCCGCGAATCTCTTTTATCGCAAGTATGGCGGCCGTATGCGGGTTCCTAACACAGGACAGGACTCGGAATACTTCAATCCGCCGGTCGCGGGGAAGAGGATCACCGTCACTGGCCGGATCGTCGACAAATACATTCGCCGTGACAAGCCCTATATCATCGTCGAGGCCAAGGCTGTCGATGAAGATGGCCGGCTCATCGAGGTCAGCCGGCTCATTGGACTGGCCCGGGAAGCGGACGAGCCAGCCTTCGCGGTGGTAACACGCAAATGGGGCGCTTGATGGAAGACACGGCTTTGAAAATTGGGAAACGTCTTCCGGCGTTTACACGTCCGATTGTCATGGAGAACATGGTCGAGTTCGAGACCGTCGTGTGGAATCGGGGACGCAATCTTCATTCAAACGCGGAGGCCGCTCGTCAAGACGGGCTTACGCGGCCGCTCGCGTCCGGGCAGAATCAGTTGGCATTCCTGCACGAACTCTTGGAACGCACATTCGGGGACGCGTGGGTCTACGGTGGCAAGATATCGGTGCGCTATATTTATCCAGTCTATCCCGGAGACAGTCTCACCATACACGGCGTAGTGACCAGTCTCGACAATGATGAAGGCGGAAAGCCGAAGGTCGGTCTGGAAGTTTGGTGTGAGAATCAGAACGGTCAAAAGACGGCAGTTGGTAAGGTTACCGCCGCACAACCCGTTTCCGCGCGAAGCTGGCTTGAATCCTCTGGAGGCGCATCGTGACTTCAGGGCCGCTGGAGGGTGTGCGCGTTCTTGAACTGACCCATGCGTGGGCAGGGCCATATTGCGGCATGATGCTCGGCGACATGGGCGCGGAAGTCATCAAGATCGAAAGCCCCCGCCAGGAGCCCGAAGCGCGCGGCGGTTTTCCGTACGTGGGCGATGAGAGCGTCATCTTCATGATGCTTCACCGCAACAAGAAGAGCCTGACGCTCGATCTCAAGCGGCCCGAGGGCAAGCGAATATTCGAAGATTTGTTGCGTCGCTCTGATGTGCTGATCCAAAACTTCCGGCCCGGAGTAATGAAGCGGCTTGGGCTGACCTATGAAAAGCTAAAGGAGATCAATCCGGCCTTGATATATGCGAGCTTGTCCGGTTACGGCGAGACAGGCCCCAAGGTCGGCTTGCCGGGGGTGAATATGATCGCGCTCGCCGAGAGCGGTTTCGCATCGACCACGATATACGATGATCGTCCACCCGTGCCGACCGGCTTCGCTCTTTGTGATGTGGTCTGTTCAATGTGGGCAAGTCACGGAATTCTGTCCGCCTACATCAGGCGCTTGAAGACCGGCGAAGGTCAGCAGGTTGACACTTCGCTGGTCGAGGCCGGCATTTCGCTGATGTTCAGTCCAGTTGCAATGCATTTCCATGTTGGAAAGGATTGGGCAGCACGCAACACCCGCACCGATGGCAATGCTCCCTCGGGCTTTTTCCCGACTGCCGACGGAACTTATGTCACTGTCTTTGCCAGCTATCCCGCGCTGTGGGAGCGGTTTGTCGGTGCGCTGGGCCTGCAGCACCTGGCTGACGATCCGCGCTTCAAATCGCGTGAACAACGCACGGCCAATGCGGCCGAGCTGCACGCGATTGTTGGCGAGATTTTTCGCACTCGTCCAACTAGCCATTGGGTCGAAATCCTGTTGAAAGCAGGAGTGCCAGCCGCTCCAGTCAATGATGTCGGCGGCATGGTCGAGGACGAACAGGTGTTGGCACGGCAAATGATCGTCGAGCAGCAGCATCCGACAGCGGGCAAGATCCACGTGGTCGGCGTTCCTGTTAAGTTGTCCGAAACACCCGGTGGCGTACGGACGGTTGCGCCGCTGCTAGGACAGCACACAGACGAGCTGATCTCGGAGCTTGGCTACGGGGAAAAACTGGAAGCGCTCCGATTCGACGGAGTGATCTGAGGGCGCCCGAGCGCTTGGCCTCGCCGTCCGTTCAACGGGCATCACCAGAGTATTGGCGGTGGTTCTGAGCTATTCCCAAAGGACGTCAATTTACGCTGCGAAAGGATGAAACGATCCGACGAGGCCGATGCCGGCCTTCGAGGTGATTCTTGTTGTCCACGCAAATCGCGCGGCCATGTCACCATTAGGATGTATCTAATGAAATTCGGGCCGGAGCGAAATGACAAGAATGCCTGCAGCGCGTGATAGTTCGGTCTGAAAATCGCGCATTGTCGGCTCGGTGCGCAGCATTTTCGGGAGCCGTTCGGCCAGCGAGATCGATTTCCCAAGCTCGCGGACGCAGTGCCAAAAAAGGGAGACAAGGGATGAAGACAGGCAAGGCACCGTCGCCCCTGATGCGCGATCTCAGTACCTACATTGCACGTGCGGGACGTAAGCGCTTGCCTGCCGATGTTATGGAACAGGCGAGGATACATTTCGTCGACACCGTCGCGGCGATGATTTCCGGCTCTCGGTTGTTGCCAGGGAAAAAGGCACTCGCTTATGTCAAGACTTTGGGCGGAAAGCCCGAAGCCTGCATCGTCGGAACACGTCTCCTGACTTCGGCACCCAACGCGGCCTTAGTCCATGGCATGTTTGCCCACGCCGACGAAACAGACGATGTTCATCCTGCTTCGCGAACTCATCCGGGGGCGGGTATCGTGCCCTGCGTATTGGCCGTAAGTGAACGGGCCAGGTTGTCTGGCGCCACCATGCTCAGGGGAATGGTGCTGGGTTATGAGATCTGCGCACGCCTGCTGCTCTCGATCAATTGGCTGTATTTTCGTGAAGCCGGTCACTCCGCGAGTCCATTTGGCCAGGTCTTCGGTGCGGCGTCCGCGGCAGCAGCCTTAATGGAACTCGACGCTGCACAGGTCCGTTACGTTCTCTCGTATGCCGCACAGCAGGCGGCGGGATTGAACACTGTGCTGAGGGATACCGAGCATGTGGAAAAGTCGTTCATGCTCGGTGGATTGGGCGCACACAACGGCACCGCCGCTGCCCTGATGGTTGCTAGCGGGTTCACCGGTGTGGAGGACGTCTTCGCCGGCGATCACAATTTCTTTGATACGTTTGCTCCAAAGGCGGATCGTGCGGTACTCACACGCGATTTGGGCAAGCATCACGAAATACTAAACTGCGGGATCAAGCGTTGGCCCGCGGGTGGGCCAATCCAAGGGCCACTTCACGTACTAAGCGAGCTCATGCAGGAAAATGGCATCTCCGCCCGCGACATTGAGGAATGGGTTCTGCGCATGCCGCACACTGAGCTGGCGACGGTTGATAATCGCGAGATGCCGGATATCTGCCTCCAGCACTTGTTGGCATTGATGCTGATCGACGGCAAGCTAACATTCCACTCGGCACACGACTTTGGGAGAATGCGGGACCCGCGTGTTCTTGCGGTGCGGAAGCGGCTAAGGGTGATTCCTGATCCGGAACTCACTGATCCGCTCCGGCGGTTTCGCGCCGACTTGACGGTCAGGCTCAAAGATGGGCGCGAATTGTCTCGTCGCACGCTCTCAGCCAAAGGCAGCTTTGACAATCCGCTGCTTAGACATGAAGAAGAAGAAAAAGCGCTTGATCTGATTGGTCCTGTGCTGGGTGTTGCCAAATCGAAAAAACTGCTAGCAACCTTGTGGAAGGTCGACCAGTTGGACGACGTGCGTTCGCTACGCAAGCTCCTCACGGCTTAGCTGCCATCTGCCAGAACCATCCTCAGAGCTGACATTCCCCCTTCAGCTTGCGCATAATCGCGCCTATGGAGAGGCGACGGCTGCTCACATGGCTGCGGGTTTGCTGCGCCTTCAGGGCATCTGTCGTTCCGGCCGGATTCGGCCCGCAATCTACATTGAACTCAAGTGAACCGTTGTGTGCCTCTCTTGGCGGCCGCCTACTGCCGAGACCGGCGGCTTGGCGACGTGTTATTACGGCGCACGGAGGTGGCTCGCCATGCCCTAGGCGCGGTGATCTTCGTGGCGATGCTGGCGGCCCCCGCCAGCGCGGACACATATGACCTTCAAGGCTTTGCAGTTCGTTCAGGAAGGCGATCAGGTCTTGCAGTGATCTTCCGAGCCGATCCACGCCTCAGGCTGCTACTAGGCGGAAATCGCCCTTTGCGGCATCTTTCAACAGCGCGTCCAGACTAGGCCGCTTGTCCCTTCCTTTCGCGCCTTCCGTTTAAAGGTGATGCTTTGTCCGTCCGCTTCGCCATTTGAATTGCCTGAACTAGGACCGACCGGCGGGCGCGCTCGCCTTCCAAAAGGTTGGCCGGCGTCGGCGTATGACCTGGCGCTTC